>Ga0210059_1000458_pt1 | contig 51632 bp, 29 predicted proteins | sample Ectturendosymbi2_FD_188042 | JGI IMG/M metagenome (GOLD analysis project Ga0210059, IMG submission 188042) | Ecteinascidia turbinata endosymbiont from Florida, USA - Sample 2 (SPAdes) (version 2) | ecosystem: Host-associated > Tunicates > Ascidians > Unclassified | place: Key West, Florida...
TGCTGAAAAGTGTTTTCTCCACATGACAGTGACTGCTTTATTTCCTGTTTCTCCTCCCACTGTAGATGGAAGCCATGATTTCTTGCTTTTTCTGATGCTCTGCCAGAATTTTTTGGGAGATCTGTTCTGTAAAGCCTCAGCCATGGCATCAGCTTTGCATTTTTGTTGGGACTTCCGACAAGCTCTTAATGCATATTTGAACTCTTTTTTACTTTCTTTCATGATGTCAAATAGAGGTCCACTTTTGGGTTTATGATTGTCAATCCAGTATAAGTATGCTTGTCGGGCAGCATTGTGCTTTTCTCTCACATCCTTGTTCCACCCAGGAACATTATGCTTTTGTTTTGGACTGTTAGTTAACACTTCACTTGCTGCTCGTTTGAGTGCCTCTACTATGTTGTTGTAAAATTTTTCTAGCATGTCAATGTGTTTTTGTTTTTTGCACTTAGGACTGTCACATGAGGTAAGTTCTTCAAATAAGGGTATTTTTCAGAGCCAGATCTTGCTAGCCTGTTGATATTTCAGTTTTTGTTGCTGTGTGGCTTTGTTCCAGTTCATACTTTTTTCATGTTGTGTCTTGTTATCACAGAGTAAGTTTTGAGGCATTGCTGCAGTTTTTATGGTTGCAGCTACTGGCCTGTGGTCAGAGAGAATGAATTGGTGTAATATTTCAATGTTTTATGTAGAGTCATGAGCAGATTTTGATGACACTATATGGTCCAGCCAGCTGCATGTTCCATGAGCATCACTAACATAGGTGAAAGAATCAACTGGAAGAATGATTTTGTCTGATATTTTCAAATCATGTTCCAAGCAGAATTAGGATAGCAATTTTCCAAAATTGTTATTAGGGCAAGCGTTGAAGTCTCCCACTATGAATACATTTGGGCTGTCAATTGCATCACAGAGTGTTGAAATTTTACTAAGATAGTTTATGTACTCATCATAGTTGGAGTCACAGCAATATGGTATGTAGACATTTAGGAAGTTCAAAGAGCTTAAGTTTAGGCATACCTCCAGACCAATGATACTTTGGTCTTGGTTCATGAATATCTTCGCGTTTAGCTTTTTGTTCCACAAAATTGCTGTCCCCCATATGGCCTACCACATGTTATGCCTTTTGTGTAATCCACTTCAGCTGTGCCGCAGGCAAAATGGTTATCACTGATATCAGTCAGTTTGTCTAATGTTTGCTTAGCCAACCAAGTTTCTTGGAGAAAAATTATGTGATACATAGCACAAAGTTGCTCAATGTCATGCAATGATGCTGTCAAGCCACGACATTTGTAAGTAACTACTGACAATTCTTCATTTTGTGCTGCCATTGTTGACTGTTGTTGGGTGTTGATTGTTCCAACCTTTTTTGTGGTTGAGAGTCCTTCCATAGAAGAATTTTTTTACTAATATGCCACTGGGCCATACGCATGAGCTGAGGGCATCTTCCATTTCGACACCTTGAAGGGTAACTTTGAAAGAGGCATAAAAGTTATATCTTGTTTTTAAACAACCTTTGACAACGAAGATTTGCGAGGAGTTTTGTTTTTTTATTTTTGTTTGTGTTTATGATTTAAAACTTCATTCAAAATTGTGAATGGACCAAGTTTTATTCACTGAAAGCAGGCATGCACTGCATGCCTGTGCATTCACTGACGCTACGCCTCTGGTTAACAGTTGTCTGAAGAACATTAAAAGAGGAATTTGACATATGGAGATTAATATCATCAGTATGAAAAGAGGATGCTTTTGTGATATCGTTAATGTAAATAAGGAAAAGCAAAGGCGAATTAACACTACCGCGAGGGACCCCACAAGATATTCTTTTGTATGAAGATTTAAATTCCCCATTTTTGTGCACTCAATTCTATAGTGCAGAAAATTTGAGAATAGTTTATGAGAAACACCTCTGATACCATAGTGGTGAAGTTTATCAAGTAAAATTTCATAGCCACAGCAGTCAAATGCTTTTGATAGGTCTAGAAACAAGGAGCATGTTATTCATTTATTGTCAAAGTTTCTGAGTAGTTCATCATAAATAGTTGGAATGGCTAGCTCTGTTGAGTGATTTTCTCTAAAACGATATTTTCTTTTATCAATTATATTGTGTTCTGTCAAATAAGAGTATACTCTGTGATAAAGAATTTTTTGAAATAACTTTGATAATACTGGAAGAACAGAGGTTGGTCTATGTTCAGATGAGGAACTTGGCTATGAACTTTACGAAGTGGAGTGATGCGGGCAATTTTCCTACAGTAGTCTACTGTAATGCCATGTACAACAATATCATGTGCATCAGCACACACGTTTTCTTTTTTGTTGAAAAGGGATCTGGCATTTTGGTAGAAAAAAGAACCAACGATTTCTTGCAGTATGGAACTTAATGATTAGGATTGGGATGCTTACTTCGATTTAGCGTTGCGTCTGTTGATATAGGCCTACTGATGTAAATTCGTTGTTCCGCATTTTGCAAAATTATGTTGAATTACTGAATTGCATAATGTACATTTCACATGCCACGTATATTATGGAGATCCACTGACTTTGGAACGTATAATATGCAGCTAAGTGATCCCAAGACACATACTGCATTGCATTTTCGATTTTAATACAGAGCACTTTGTCATTTTTAACAAAAAGTATTTGCATCATTGAATAATCCGTTACACTTATTAGTGCTGATCAACCATGACTGCAAGTGAAAAATTAAAACGCAGTAAAAAGTTACAACGCAGTTAAACATATGGCCAGTTTTCCAACAGTTTTTGATAATCCTCACCAGGATCAGGCTTGAGTAAAACATATATCCCATCAGGCCCGGATCCAAAAAATTCTTATAAACCGGCAGGATCGGACTCTAAGCAACGGATCCGGACAACATTGTGTGAAATGCACAAACAGCCACTTCACAAAAAGAGGTGAGAAAGTTTGTGACAAGCTTTAATTATGAAAGGAAGAAATGACTGGAAATGAAACAAAAGGATTGCGGAAATGGAAAAAATTAAAAAATAACTTTTGGAAGCACTGTTTTTCACGGAGATTTGGCGCGAAGTAATGAGGCTGAATGTGATGCGGGAAGTGATTAGTGGCTCAGCTTTTAGGGGCGTTGTTTCCAATTTGAGTAAGGGTCAGCGGCGTCAGTACCACCAGCGTAGGGTTGTACCTCCAGCGTAGGTGTGTACCACCAGCGTAGGGGTTGATTTAAAAAACAACTGTTTGTACCTCCCGCGTAGGGAGTTGACTTAGAAAACAACTGCTTGTTCCTCCACCAGCATTGAGCATACTCATTCATAGGGAGTTGATTTTAAAGCAGCTCCACGCCAGTGTTGTGTGTAGAGAATTGATATAGAAAGCAACTCTTTGTACATTGTTTGTACCTCCAGTGTTGTTTCATGTCACTGCGCTATGGCTATTTAGACAAAAGCAGTAACGTTGTTGTTTTGTAATAGTAATAGTTATAGTATCTGTACTGTGCAATGTTAAAAGCCAAAAAGGGAAATAATAATGTTACGTAGGCTGTTGCCTGTTCCAAAACTGAAAACGCACCCATTAGAGACCTGCAGTGACAGTGTTTGATATTTTATCAGGTTTGATGTTGCGTACCTGCGGTGCAAAGGGGTCCGTCATCACAGCCAAACAGACCCCCTAGATGCGCCCCTGCTGCCAAGTGCCAACCAGCATAGAACGCATTCAAACATGAATTGCGCATTCATTCTATAACTCTATGTGACATCACCATCCAGATTGTTACGCATCATCATCATGATACCTAGTAGGTATCATCATCATGATGATGATCATGTCGACTGATTTTCTTGCCTTGCGTTTGCTTTGCTTGAATTTTTGCCAGCATGGCTGCCAAACTTACTTTAACACTTTGGCGTACAGATGCTTTTGAGAATTTTCAAAAAAAAATGCCTAAACGCACGTGGCTTTGCGCGGGAATATCTCTGCACATGTACAGGTTACGGACCTGGTCGAAGCATCAAAAGACGCGGCAACTGCAAGTCTTCTAGTCCACATTCGAAAAAAAATTTTTTGGTTGGGGGGTGCAGATTTTTTGTGAGTGACGTCATAAGTAGAGGACTTTTAGGCTACCTTGGCCCACTTTGCCTAGCCCTGGGCGCCAACTTTTAGGTAGTAGTATTTTGCTGAATTTTTTACGGTAAACTAGGCTACAATCCGAGTCTTTTGTTATTTCGGATGACCTGCTGGGGTTTCGAGTTCAAAAGTTATGATCTAAACTAGTAAAAATATTTGACAAATTAGCTGATTAGATAATTAATTAATTTGTTGATTTTAAATCATAACTTTTGAACCAGAAATGCTAAAAAGTCGATCAAAGGCTCAAAAGACTCAGACTCGAGCCTAGTTTCCAATGAAAACTTCACGAAATAGGTTGGCCTAGCGGTTGGGCCCTAGGCCAGGCAACATAAGCCAAAATGACGTCAAAACTATTCCACTTATGACATCACTCACAATAAATCCGCACCCCTCAACCAAAAAAATTTTTTGAGTGCAATCTAAAAAACTGGCCGATCCGTTTGAGCCATTGAGCAGCTCTCTAGTGCAATTGGTGGAGGAGCTAGGGCGTTGGTAAGGCAACCGAAAACTGCTGTTTTTTAGGCTGAAATCGGAGTATGAATATATCATACGCCGGCTCTCAAAGTGTTAAATTGCAAGTGGACAGCCACAAATTTGATTTTTGAAGGCCTTAGGTTGTGCACTGTAGATCTAAAATAATAAAAATATTTGACTAATTAGCTAATTAATTGATTTGTTCATTTTAGATCATAACTTTTCAACCAGAAATTTTAGAAAGTTGATCAAAGGCTCAAAAGACTTGGTTTCGAGCCTAGTTTCCAATTAAAACTTCAGCAAAATACTTTGGACTAGCACAGGAATAGGCAATTAATTTGGCTCAGAGACCATTTTGGGAATCACGCGTTTAGCGGGGGTCTTACCTCCTAAGGAAAATAGAAGTCTCGGTTAAGCTGACCTCAGCACTAACGTTTCTGTGGTGAGTTGGAGGAAATTTCAGATTTGAAAATTTTTCATGAATGCTTCCATGGGCCACTTAACACTTTGAGAGCCAGTGTACGAAACGATGTATTTGTACCTAGATTTTGGCCGGAAACCAGCAGTTTGCGGTTGCCTTGCCAATGTCGTAGCTGCTTCGCCGATTGCGCTAGAGAGCTGTTCAATGACTCAAACGGATCGGCCAGTCTTCTAGTCTGTACTCAACAAAATTTTTTTGGTTGGGGGATGAGGATTTTTTGTGAGTGATGTCAAAAGCGGCAAAAAAGTTCATAAAATTTGTTTGAAACTTTTGGTCCAATGTAATATCAATATCAAGTTTCAAACAACTCTGCAAACCTTATTTGACGAGTTAGGTAAGAACAAATATGTTACAATGTCTCAATAAATACCTCTGTAGCACCAATTGATTTGAAACTTTGTTTTCTTTTTAATAGTGTTTAACTAGGGTAGCTACTTTTTACTCCAACATTGATAATTTTTTTTTACCCCGCTTGACTATAATAAATGTATTTAAAAATGATGTCATTGCAGGCGATATGAAATAGTTTTTCTAACAATGTCCTAGACCTTTATGTTGCTCCTTTGTTTTGTAAGTTATGGTCAAATGAAAAATCTAAAGCCACAAAGCAGCTTCAGGTGAGACAACTGCTTAACCCGCAGTGGAAAGAGGCGTGCCAGACAAAGCTGTGTGCAGTGTGTTAAATTTTATACTGGATGTGGAGCACAATGCATTTCCTGTTGCTGCAGTGGGCTGTCTAATGGCTGCAAGTTATTTTAAGAAGAGTACTTGTGCAAAAAATCATTTGTTTTAAATACAGGGATAGCATTCTGCAGTAGAGTTCCTTTAGTGACTGAATTCTTTGATAAATTACCATGACAAGTCAGTCTTTTGATGCCTGGAAAAAACTGTTTGCTAGCAGTCATTAAGGGTGGTGTATTTTCATCTTCCTCTTTTTTCTGTGCCAAGTTTTTCAGTCTCTCTTGTAAAACATACCAGAAAGGAAATTTTTATCATTGTTTGGATACCTTTGCACTCTCTCAGTTCCAGTTAAGAACTTCAAGTTTGAGATTGTGGACAAAAACTGAAAAAATTCAGATGCCTCAGAAAACAATTGCGTAAGTATAATAAATAACACAAAACTTGTGAAAATACTGGAATTTTATTGATATTTCCAAGTATTTTATAGTATAGCTACTTTTCATGAAGACAATTTGTGATCTATAGGCTAATATTAAGCAGTGTTGACTGTTGAAACCTTGGATGTATGCCTCATGTGTATACTTTTAGTTCAAATGAAAACTAAGATCAAATTTAGTCATAAGTTGCCATCAAGTGGTGTTTTTCAAATGCAATCCACCAGCTGGAAAAGAGCATACCCAACTTTGCAATAGGTACAGGAATATCTAGAAACTTCTGAATAGGTAGTACAGCATTTATCTGCAAAAATAAGGTGTGCACAAGACAGCATTAATTCACACATAAACATAAATATGTGTCACAAGTATGCTCTGAATCTGCATGTTGATTATAAACTTACGGTGATAGTCCCTTGCCCTGACATTCATTCGTATAAAATATTTTGGTCTGAAATATTAATGATCTCATATATAATTTTTTTCTTAATCTCATTTCTGATATTTTTGCTTACTAAAAAGTAAGGTTTTGCTTTTGGTGTGATAGGTGTCTGTAACAGTAAAGATCACATGTTTACAGAAAATAGTAACCCAGATTGTGATATGTCCTTTAATTGGCAAATTTATTTTTTGTATATTTGTGTGATTCTAAGCATTACAAAAAAACAAACTTACGTAAATTAGTTTAATCAAGTAACACTTGCTCTACCGATATTCTTCGCATTGTTTCCAGGATGAATCAATCAAGTAATCAGCGCATTATTGGCACAAGTAAAAAAATGAATCAACCGCTTTCAGTAATGCATAATGAGAAATACATTGGATGTGTGTTCGGCTGTTCCTATGCCTATTAAGAGAATCCAGAGCATAATTTAGTAATGGCAAGTCAATGACTATCTGCATAGTGGTGCTTGTTTCTGTTTAATACTGATGTGGAAAAGTTACTACATTTCCTTGGAGGCAGAATGCATGTATATGTATCAATATACAGGGTCTAGAAAAGTGACACTTAACCACCTGTATTAACACTTTCAGAGCCGGGTTAATTCAAGCGGTTCGCAAAAAACAGCTAATTTGCACATGGCTTTGCGGATGAATATCTCCGCTCCTGTTCGCTCTAGCGATTCGGCGAAAGTCTCAAAAACGTGGCCAGTCTAGTAGATTAGACTCGAAAAAAAATTTTTTGCTTGGGGGATGCAGGTTGTCTGTGAGTGACATCATAAGTGGAGGACTTTTAGGCCACCTTGGCCCACTTTGCCTGGCCCTGGAGGCTAACCGTTAGGTGGTAGTATTTCGCTGAAGTTTTTATTGGAAACTAGGCTATCAATCCGAGTCTTTTGATACTTTGGATGACCTGTTGGGGTTTCTGGTTCAAAAGTTGTGATTTAAGTTAGTAAAAATATTTGACTATTTAGCTAATTAGATAATTAATTAATTTGTTTATTTTAGATCATAACTTTTGAACCAGAAACGCTAGAAAGTCGATCAAAGGCTCAAAAGACTCGGACTCGAGCCTAGTTTCCAATGAAAACTTCAGCAAAACACTTTGGCCTAGTGGTTGGTCCCTAGGCCAGGCAACATGAGCCAAAATGACCCTAAAACTACTTCACTTATGACGTCAGTCACAAAAAATCCGCATCCCCAACCAAAAAATTTTTTTTCAAGTGTGATCTACTAGACTGTCCGATCCGTTTCAGCCCTTGAACAGCTCTTTAGCGCAATCGACGGAGGAGCTAAGGCGTTGGTAAGGCAACCGAAAAGTGCTGTTTTAGGCTGAAATCCAAGTACGAATATATCGTACCCCGGCTCTCAAAGTGTTAATGATAGAGCTGATGTTTTGAAGTGATTGTCCCAACTATGTTCTTGTAAGAAATTGCTTATAATGTAGAATATAACGCATTAAGCACAAGCATTAACTAAAAATATTTCCCACATTTGAAATGCCAGTATACATTAATGCAAGGGTGGGCGATTATTAGCTCATGTAGCCTGGTTCAGAGTTTTCAGTGGCCCGCAGAAGCATTCAAGTAAAATCTTGAAATCTGAAAATTGTTGACAAGTGTGTGGAGTTACAGTTGTCTCATTGAATTGTTTGCGCCAAATAAAGTGTATTTGCAGAAGAACAATCACAATAAAACGTTTTCTGTGTACCATTATTGTTTTTGTTTTATTTATTTTACAATCAAATTAAAAGGTAGGACCTTCGGCTAAACGCAGCCTTCTGAAAGTGGCCTCCGAGTCTAATTAATTGCCCAATCCTGCTTTAATGTAAATTCCTGCCATTGCCAGTGTGATCTGAATATTTTCTTGCAAAATTGGCTGGTGTTCACTAAATTAGTGATATGCTGTCTCAGTTCTTGTTTATTATTGAAGTAGTTATATACCATATTTATTCGATTGTAAGCCACACAAAATGGTGTTAAAAAATTAATATAAGCTGCAATTGAACATAGGCTAACTAAGCCTCTGGGATAATTTCATGTACTAGCACGTTGTGCATTTTAATTAGCAACCCTGGTAATGATGCTCGCAGCACTATAACTGCCTTCTGTTCATCATAATCCCTCCAGTGATGGAGCGAGCATGTGTGTGTGCACGAGATGCTGAATAGAGGAAAGATAATGCAAAACGAGAGTTTGGTGGTCAACAAAACGCAGCCAAGGAAAGGCTGGGCGTCATAAACTTTTGATAAGCTAAAGAAAAAACATGTAAGCCGCCCTTGATTGTAGGCCACACGAAATGATGAAAAAAAACTTCATGAGCTGCAGCTTACACTCGAATAAATATGGTATTTTGTTTTGTTATAGTAAGCCTGTAGTAGGCATGAAGTAAAACATGTAGGAAAAATCCAAAAGATGTCTTTTTTGCGGCCAAAGGTTTCAAAAGTTCAGTGATGTGAAGTTACTCCTTTCACATTTGACATTAAATAAGTTGTATGAAGGCACTAACATGGTTTTCTTGATACATATGTTGAATGGTGTTTTCGTCGAATACTGGGATTAAGTTTAAACATGAATTGGGATTTATATACGAGTAGTCGATGAAGCTTGTTGGTGTGCTTGTGCAGGTATAAACTTCGTTTTTGTCTCAACAGGTCATTTTTTGTAAGCAAAGGTATCAAGAGCAAAGGTCAAGCATCTACACCATCTGTTTCATCTTCAAAGAAACATAAGAGAAAAAGTCCTGTCGACTCACACGCTGACGGAAATGGAAAAACAAGTCCGATTGATTCATCTGTTAAGAAAACTGGAAAGGAAAGCTCTGCTAACTCATCTTTGAAAGACTCTCCACTAAGAGGAGTAACTAGAAAAAAAATAGCAATAATATCAGATTCTTCTGATGATGAAGTTTATGAAATCAACAAGATCCAGAATGAATGTGTGCAAAAAAACAAAGCACCAACTGTGCAAAACTCGGTTTCTGATGTGGTGGAGTTGCAGGAAAACAATGAGGTGATTCCCATACTTGTGTCTTTTAATGGTATCACTTAGCAGGCTTAATTATGCATTAAGTCAGAGTCCTGTGCGGGTTGAAATTTTTTGTCCGCTGCGGCCGCGCACCCGCAGGAATTTGACAAAATCTTGTCCGCCCCACACCCACAGAGTTCCAACACGGCCTCGAACCCGCTCCGCACTGTTTTCGTCCCAAACCTGTAGTGTGCACTGAAACCACTAAAAACTCATGGAGTGTGTTTCATCGCTAGTGGCAATTTATTCAGTGGTTCATTTCAAAGCCAGCGGAAGGTCTTTGAAAACACTATAAGGTAAAAATGTGAAACCTAGTCTAACTTCAGCGTTTTTTTTCCAAGCATTGTTGAAAAAGAGTATGTCGTTCACTGAGGAACTCTTGTAAATTTGTTCTTCTGCTGATCGTCGACATGATCATAATACTAAGCTCTCATTCTTTAAAAGCGCTGGTTGCCATCATGCAGAACGTATTTCCTGCAAGATCACTTAGTCCAGGAAACTTCAATCTGTGGTCTCACCACCTGGCATGGCTACTCTACACCTTTGCACCACAAGCTCTCTGTAGCATTAATTTTTTTGCTCGTGTCACTTCCATATGCACTGGGTAAAAATTGTGTAGCCCGCACAAAGAATTTCTTATCTGGTTCCTGCCCTGCACCAAGTTCAACCTACACCCACACGCATAACTCTATGGGTACCCGCAACCCACTCGGGTTGACCCACCCCGCGCAGGACTCTAAGGTTTAGGATGTTGTCCGTGGAACAAACGAGAGCTCAACCCAAAAGACTTTTTTGGGCCGATACCGATGTTCTTCATTGTTGATAACCAATGCCACTATTTTTGCATTACTCAAACCACAGTTGAAAGCCATAAAGTGCTCTTTTCTCTTCAGTGTGTAGGCGACATAAGCAAATGGAATAATTACACAAGTTAATGTTTCATGTGCTATGACGGGATGTTCAAATCCGTGTTGGCTGCTGCAGTCCTCAGCAATTTACAGAATTGGCAGTTAGTTTTAAATCAAGCCTGCAAGCGAATCCACAAACAGGCAAACATGTGTTGCGTGCAAATACTTTGATGTGAATGTGCCTGCACTCAGAGCTCACGAGTAAGTAAACAACAGTGCCCGACTCATTACGAACAGTGACAAAATCATCACTTAGGTTCCGTACAACCTCAAACTCTGCGCAAACCTGGGTTACGAAAACAGTCAACCACCACATACAGAACGTACCCTGGTTCATTCCCATGCTGTCATCTGCTTACCATGCGAAAACTTGTGAGCGAATGTTGCATCATAGAGCGGTTTATTGGAACGATTGCGCAGTGGTCTGTATGTTACGCGGTTCGAGGACTGCGGCCACCTGGGCAACTTCCGCCCAGGACAGTCGCCACCCACACAGCTGCCAACAAGGACATAATTAGTATGTTTACATGTCAAGCGACGGTCTGCAAAAACGAGACAGTCGGTTCTGACGTCATTGTATGGTTCCGTTTACATGTGCAGAAGCCTTACACGTGTGACAGACGCTTTGATAAACAATAACATCAGCGGCACAGGCTAGTGAGCAAATTGTATGGAGTTGGAAAGCATGTATACTGATGTACAGATTTCATGATTGTGGTTGTTGCTGTGCATGCCTCTAACGAAGCTGGCCATGAAAATGGATCATGCTGCACACTGTGAAATCCATCCATACCAGAGTGCACTGACGTTTACAGCATGCGTTTTTGTCACATGTGCAAAGTTACTGGCATGCACAGTTTCACGCAGGCTTCCTAAGCGCAATGCTGAAAAGCGCTTTGCAGATTATTTTTTATTTTACATGTATCTGCTGGTGCCTAGGTGGAATTTTTGAGGACATATTAGTCAAAACATCTTTAATTTATACTGACATTTGAACATATTGCCTGATGTCACATGGTGAACACAAAGCATTCAATATTTGTTATGTTTGTATATCCTATGACATTTTTTTCAAGGAACTATTTGAATTAGTTAGTCTTCACTGATGCCAGAAAGTTTACCTATTTTTCCTGATAACATATAAAATGTAAAAATAGTCTTGCAGGCTTACTTTACAAAGATTTGTACAACATGCATAGGGCTAATTCTTATCTTCAAAAAACTAGCCTAACCATGCCAACCCACTCCTAGCTGATCAGTGTTAAAACATTTAAACAGTGCACAATTCATGCGGCCCATGGTAGTAAATAGGCTTCCCACTCCTGACGCAGATTAGTAGTTGCTGTTGAGCAGTGTCGTCATAGAGATGCTGCAAGCTCTATTTCTACTTTCCTAACTTCAGTAGTGACAGATTTATTTACCATTGGAAAATTCATCCTTCCAACACGCTACATTTTCATTTCTTTTGTGGTCTAGTATATTATTATACTCTATAATGGCTGGAAATTTCTTTTTGCATAATTAGCAGAAGGGATACACAGCATCAGCAAAATACTGCTTTGCAAGCTACGCAAGCACTGTCAATAAAATTTGCTCCATCTGCCACTCTCGTACGCAGCTTTCCCACATTTGAATGCAATGTCTGACTAGAAGCGCAAACCTAGAGCTGAGTTCACTTTTTTCAGAACTTCCCTCCTCTCTTTTAATCTCACTTTCCGCTTACCCAAAGTGCATGCTTACTCCCATGTTAAGTAAAATCACTAAACTTTTTATATACAGTAGCTTCAACACCACTATCGATTTCTCTATTTCTGCTTTGTAATAAACCAAATAGATCGGTTTAAAATCTCAACTAAACCCTCTGACAGAAATATACTAAATATATAACTAAATTTTCATATATACCAAATCAAAGATTTGAATACCAAGCACTTCAAAAATATAACAAAATTTTCAAATTTTCTATATACTGAATACACATATATATGCAGTTGGCAACACTGCTTGGTGTCAAGGTGGCCAATGCATTGGCTCGTTCAGTGTGCTGACTCAGCAATTCACACCCAGAACTGGACCACTCGGTATCGGTATATGGTAACGAGACAATGAAAAACAGTTCATGTGAACGTAGTAATTCAAGTCTCTACGTGTATTGCCATTAAAGCCATTCTAACTTCAGAAGGTGCTGCTTTCATGTCACCAATTTTGAAATCACAAATGTCTACAACAAGTATTTCTTTATCCTCTGACCGCTTTAAAGGACCTTTACTTTAACTTTAATACATTTTGGTGGAGAATGTTGTATTCATGTCATTACATCTTCATAAATATTCCAAAGTCAGCGCAAACCTTATTTTGTTATTAGCCTTTCACGTTTTTCACGGCCCAATTCTCTCATGCACATTAAGGTATTCATTCTACGCAATCACCAAAACCGTTTACTGCTGTGTGTTTCAAGTGCTGTGCACCCTAGCTTTTCTTTTGTTAGTTACGCGACAGTAACAGCAATGTCGCAACTCACTTTTTCTGCACTATATCGATGAAACTACCGTAATACAGTCTCACTTCCCAACCGCCGTGGCACGAAAACTCCTGTACGTGCTGCAACGCAGTAGTGTAAACCAGGGCTGCAGAGCCGGAACTCAAATTTCAAGCTCCAGCTTCAGGCATCTAAATTTTCTTGCTCCGGCTCCAATATCCGGAAGTTTTGGGCTCCGGCTCCAGAACAATTTGGTCCGTTAAAAACCAAAAAACATTGTAATATTGGTAAAACTCACTTTTCCCACAAATTATGTCTGTGGTACCGGAACCCAAATTTCAGGCTCTGGCTCCACCATCAAAAATTTTTGCCTCCAGTATCAAGCTAAATTTCTGACCAGTTACTGTTTGTCAGTTATTTTGCTTCTCAGCATAAGAAAATAAAGTTTGGAAATCAATCTTTTGATGTGTGTTGTGTTAATTAAAACTTTTTGGTTAAATCTCTGGTACCCACAACCAGCTGTATTACGGAAATAACTTCAACCATTGAAATTTTTAGAACTTAGTCTTAGACCTCAATTATTTTTTCTCACCCAAACCCCAACCCGACACACTTATCTAAATACAAATCCCTAAGCCCCAATGAAAAGTTTTTCAGCATATTTGGTATGCAGAATATCACTCTGTGCATGCGCACATGGCGTGAAGTCAGAAATTTCGCTTGACACCAGCTCCAGCCATCCAAAATCACATGGACTCTGGCTCCACAGCGTTGGTGTAGACAGAATTCGGTAGCTCATATGTGATGTGTAAAATGTATTATTCTAGGTGGCAGCTGTCCTAAGTCAGGCCTGACCAACCGTGGCTCGCAAGCCGCATGTGGCCATTTGCCAGGTTTCATGCGACTATTGTAAAACATGTGAAATCAAAGCATCGATCTGTTCTGACTGACACCCATGTGAAAGAAATGCTTCCACTGGCAACAACGGAATACAAGACAGATTTGACGAGGATTATTCAAGACAAGGAATGCCAAAAATCCCACTAAGTAACATGCACAACAATGATTGACTTGCAAATTTCTGTCATCATTATGTTGGTGTGTGATATTTGCAATATATCTAGCTGGGTATAGGTATGTGTGTGAGCGAGGAAGAGATAGGGTGGTGTTCATGTGTGCCCATGTGCATGATGTGGCCCCTTGCGTTAACACAGTAAGAAATGTCGCCTTTGGTCTCTGACTGGTTGGTCACCCCTGTTGTAGGTGGAAGTTGTTCGAGCGGCAGTTGTCCAGTGTGGTGGTTGCAGGGTTGACACAAATCATGATTTTATGAAAAAATTTAAAAAGCGGGATTTTTACGATTTAAATAAGATTTTTTTGTGCTTTGTTAAATACAAAGCGTATACAAGAAATCAAACTGATAGGGTAAAAATTTGTTTGCTGTTGAAATGAAACAAAATCAAAAGTGTGAAGACCCATCGACATCAAAGATAAAAAAAAAAAACAGACGAAAATCACTCTATACGCACATAAGAAATATCCAGTGTCAAAAAACCTGGAAATCACTGATATACTTTAACATCATGTACTACAATGCCTAGTGTACTTTCAATCGTCCAGCAGTGGCAAAACAACATTATTACGTCAGAAGTCACAAAAATCCAATAATATGTCAGACTTTCAACTAAATTTGTAAAAGCATGCCAATATCTGTTGTTGTAGCTTTAATAAAACGTCAATCAAATGAAAAAAACTGTGCTACAACAAATTTTGACCTAACGATAAATTTTGACTTTTTTGACCTAATAAATTGGAATCGGTCGTGGTATCAGCGTCAAACTTGGTTTGTGGATGTTTCATATACTTAAAAAAAGCAAGACAATTTTTGACTTTCGGTTGCCTTAGCCATAAGACAAAACGAATTTTTGTTTTTCAACAAGGTGGCATTAAAAGTGAAAAATTGTAATTTTTGTGACCTATTCAGTTTATATTTATTGAAGTGACAGTTTGACGTAGCTTGTCCAGAAATATGTCCACTTTTTGATAATATTACACAACTTTTAACAAAAAACAAACAACCGACTGTGATTTTGTTGCCAGCATACCTCATTACGAAGATCAAATATTTTTTGTGTAACATTAAACACGTGTTGTGTTTTGTTCAGGGTGACTCTAAGATTTTTGTAAATCCTCCACGGGACATAAGCTTCACTCCAAATGGCACTTTAAAAAGGAAAACAGGTTAGTATTGAAAGGAATTGTCTCAGTTGCATTAGTTTTTTACTCTTCTGGCTGCAAGTAACAAACTTAAATTGGATGATCTTTTCAATAAATATGTTGGGATACAGTTTACCCCAAGGTTTCATAAAGTTTGTCTCAATATCCCCCATGGGGTATTGATATTAGATGTTGAGGGTATTCAACAGTGCTGGGAAGTAGTCTTATAATCTGGACTCAAGTCCTCATTCCAAACTTGCACTTGCTTCAATCCAAACTGACTTTGACTTGATACCCGTTGACTTTGTAGCGCTCACTCTATTGAAAATCAGTTGGACATTTTACTCTTTTAACGCTGTGGGTGCCAAATGCATCACACAAAATGTACGCAATAATAATAATGTGAAAATTTTAAATTGTCATACAATGTTGTTCCATTGAATTTTTTAGTATTAACACATCATTACATTCGTTCTATCTGGGGAAGCGGTCCTTTTTCTGTGGAAGCGGAAGCGCGAAAATCCTACCGCTTCCACTTCCACATAAGTTATTTGACTTGAAGAGTAACTTGGTGAAAAAGTTTTGTCCATTTCCCAATGTGGATTTAAGTGGTGAAGTTGCACTATAAGTCTGAATGAACGTGCGATATCAGTAGCGCATGATAATGAGATAAAGCATAACTAGCATCCATGGCATTCTTCATAGAAGGCCAAGTCATCGTGCAACTTACTGATTTTATTGGAGGCTGACTTTTCAAACCTTGCTGCTGTCTACTACAATGGTAACAGTTTGAAAGCGCAGAAATCTACCAGCAATGTTCGCAACTTGAATCTGAGCTGTTTGCGAACTTAGCAGTTGTGCTTTTTACTGCCTTAACAAACAGATGTTGATCATTAGGGCTAATGTTTGGAGACTGATTGATGCTTTGACTGAAGCTAACTATTCTTTTCAGCAAGGCATATAGTATTCACTTACATTTGCTATTCTATTCACTTCACAAACAATGTTAGGCAAAGCCAAGTGTTTAATTGAGTCATTTTTAGTCAAACCATCCAACTGATCCAAGTTAACAAAACATCGCATGACAGTGTGGAGTGAAGCTGCTGTAGGAAAGTCTGTGCGAAGTGGGAAGTTATGTGCAAATGTTATTTGCCCTAATGTCTGAAGACACACACAAAAAAAAGTTAGTGTGTCTATCTGCGGATTAACAGAGCTGGTTAGGAAGGTATTTCTTTGGATTGATAACATGCATCGAGCAAACTGCGCCTTCCACCTTCACTAAACATTTTGAAAGCAAACGAACTTGCTGAATAATTATATCAAATAGTGAACTTTAGCAATATAATGTTTCGTATTTCAAATTTTTATGACCAGTTGTCACATTTGATTTGCTGTAAATACCAATAAATTGCTGCAAAAGTTGAATCCAAATTTTTTGATAACTTTGTGCGAACTTAACTTAGATATTACTGAACATATGTGTTTGCCAACTCAGTCTAAAAAGCTTTTCGCATTTTGTTGAAGATGCAACAAGTTTGTCCAAAACCTTGCATTCTAGAATTTTGCTCAAAGCATTATTATGGCGTAATAATGTATGACAATCAAAGCGCTTCGAAGAAACCTTCACGGTTATGGTACGCTATTCAATTTCGCTTGATATTTGTTAGGCTAAGCCGAGTGTCTTAACCTTTTCTACCTCAGCACCCCTTTTGGCCATGCCTAAGCAGTTCAACACCCCTACCAATGGCTAACACCTGGTTACTATAAGGATAAAGTAAAGACAAACGTATTCCTTTTGCCGCCACATGTGTGTCCTTCCCCAGCACCCCCTGAAATTGATTTCAACACCCTCTGGGGGTGCACCCCATGTTAAGAAATTGATTTCAGCACCCCATGTTAAGAAACTCTGGGCTAAGGTCAGGTTGTTGTAAGTCCTGTTTGTATTGATATGTGTTGAAGACAGTTTTCAAGGTTGTGTTTTTTGTAAGAACATAGTAGCAGTACCGTGCTGACAGATACTAACTTATGCGAACATTTTAACTGGTAATGTGCCCTTGTAAATCGTAAGCTGCTGGTTTTGATAGTCATGCTTGTCAGCAAGTTCATAGATGAGATAGAGCCCAGGTTCTGTTGGAAGCGGAAGCGGTTGACGAAATAGCCGCTTCCACATCCCTGGTTCTAGCAATCTAGCAACGTTGTACCCACATGAAGGAGATTGGTGCTGATGAATGTGACTTAGCCTTTGCATTGACCTTTTTCCTCACTACTCTAATGAATATTTCTTTACCAGCTCTGTTTATTTCTTACAATCTTTTTGTTATTTAACTTTTTTGAAAAGGGGTATCCAGATTGACGAAAGTTTGGCTTCGGGTATTGAGGCGTTAAAACTTGAAGGACCATTGGCCTACCCTGATAGAACTGAAACTGATGCGATATAGTTGCTGTACTTAATGCGTATATATTAGCAAATTTAGTAAAATCGGTGTGCAAGTCTCGTAGGGCCTAGCAAAATGTCCAACTCTAGCTGTTACTGTCAATATTCTTCCCTCAACACGGTTGATTTCCCAAAGTTGATTTCGTACCAGCGCACCAAGGTTGAGGCATCTTTTATATCTTCAATTCCCAGACGTCAGTCCATTTCTTGCAAATCCTTTTTTACTTCGTTAAACCCTTGGTCGAAAATGTATACTGTTTTGCTGCTTACCATGGGCCTCCGCAGGAATTTTTCCAAGGGGATTGCAACATCGACATTTTTCTTATTTTGTTCAGGTTTCTGACAAGGCAATGTAAATGGACGTTCACAAAGCGCTTTAAACATTCCTTGTTCCAATTTCCAGGGAAGGAAAATGCTCGTTTTGCCCCCCTGCGGGCGCCCATGTTACTAACGTCATCGGCACTACCTTCCTCTATGATCTCATAGTTCTTATTCTTTTGCGGCTTTAACTGCGTTGTCGAAACTATGCTGTGCAATGATGTCTTATGCGTTGCAGCACGGAAAGTAGCGCCTCCAGCAAAGAAGAAGAAACTGTTTGATGACGAGAAAGGTGCAGCTTCCACGAGCGTAAGCCAATTGAAACAAGAACAGTTGCCCGTCCGAGATGCATCTGTGAAGGATGCCTCAACTGAGGTTTGTAGAATTGTGATAATGAAATTAAGTTTGATTTCGAATCGTGAATGAAATAATAACGCATATTTTCAACACGCATGTTTAATCTAAGAAAATTGAAGCTAGACTTTGTTTCGTGTACAATATGCGTACTTTTTGCCAAAAGCTCTAAATTGATCCGCCTATTTCTACTTTTGAAGTCTCAATTTTTGTGTGATTCACTGGTTAAAAACCGAGACGGAAAAACTGGTATGTCGCAGAAGTACGTTCTGGATTGATGTCCAAAGATTTTTTTCTGAACCAGCTGTTTTCGGCAGTCTGGTTGACCTCACACCAACCTACTAGATTTTCAAATAAAATTCTTTTATTATTTAATTTGGATTAGGAAAAATTCCAGCTGTCTGTTATACAGTATTTTGACATTTTTATTGAAATAAGTACGACAAGTGTATTGAGAAACAAAACAGGGTGTGAAAAGTTTTTGTGCTTTCTTGATGAAACTTCCGCCATCACAATCTTGCTTAAAACGAATACTAGGCTGTGAAAATAAAAAGATTGAAACAGTGGAACTGTGTTGATATACTGTTGTTAGCAGTGTCCTGGTCAACCGGTATCAAGAGTGAAGTTTATTTGTTTCTAAACATTTGTGCTTTAGTGTTTTGATGCAATACGGGAAAGTTCGTCTGTGGTGAGTTTGGAACAAATGTCTGAGTTGAGAGCGGTTATTTGTTAAAATAAATGGATAAAGCTTTTCATGGCGCCCTGCTTTTTATCAAACTATCAAAAAAATAAGCCATTTCGCTGAATTCGGTCACCATGCTTTCTTCTGCCATAAAAAGATATCCGAAAACTAAAAAATGGCAAACGTTTTTAAGCAATTTCGGACAAATGACCGAAATGTCTCAGCGAAAAAAAAAAACAACCAGGATGGTTAAATTTTAATCTTGCTCAGCATATGGACATCACAAATGATGACGACGCATTAGCACCTGACCGTGGCAGCCCTGCTGGTAAACCACGATCGTCAATCGAGACTGGGAATGAGAAGTCTCCTGCGCAGGAACCTGAGAAAAAGGCGTCGCCTTCCCCGGAGCGAAACGTCGGCGTTGCAGATGAAAAAGGAGGCGTTAACGCGAAAGAGGCCGAAAAGTTGCTAGATTCGAAAACAGAACCGAAAACTGAGAAAAAGATGCCTTCAACGGGAACGACGAAACCGAAACAGACTTCTGCAACTTCCAGCAAAAAGTATTAATAGTTGGCTATCTACAAGCAAACTTCACCTATTGGTCTATATATGGAATGAATGTATGTATGTGTGTTAATCCACGCTCTTCAGCTTCACCGTCAATACTTTCATGAATTATTCAAAGTTTTCAACTAGTGTAATGAGACATTCATGTATTGTGAACGATTTGTTCGCAAGCTTTTCGTACGTTATTTCCGAAACTTGCTCATCTCATATTTGATGCCCCTTCAAAAAAAAAACAAAGAAAAAAAGAGTTTATGCTTCAAATTCCGAAAATGTTCGTTCAGGATTAAAGGCAGTAATTTTAGCAGTGTTTTTAAAACTTTTCTCACGTGCTGCGCAAATACTATGTTTTCACAATTTTTTAGGATAAGTGGATTTTTCCAACCAAAACGTAAACCTGCGCAAGAAAAATCTACGGCAGCCAACAGCAAGAAAAGCGAGGAGTATGATCCTGGAAAGAAACATTACGATCCAGTTTCAGACGCGTGTTGGAAGCGCGAACAGAAGTAAGAATATTTTCTTCTTCAACGAAATGCGTTTCTGTGACTGAAGAAGTATCGCTATTTTGTTTTTCTGTGACATTACATCTGCAAGGGTAAACTAAGCTGATAAACCTAGATTGTGGCACACTCTTGTTTTTATGTAGCGGAAAAAGGAACATATTGGCGAGTAGTTAGATAGGAAATGTTTCCCATTTCGGGTACATCTAGATGATTATAGGAAATGTTTCCCATTTTGGGTACAACTTCTAGATGATCGTATTATTCTTTGCAAGTCCACTGTAATTTTTTTCGATCATGGAAGAGACTGAGCATAAGTAATGATGTATCTCTAATTTATCGTCTGTCTGACAACCATTTGCCGAACGACTTACCAAGCGCCAATCTGTTAACTAAGCAAAGTGACTAATACTGTTTTTTTTTCGGTGATAAATGAACGAAAAAAATTAAGTCATTTCGGTCAGAATGTTTGAAAATATAGACTAATGAACACTGTTACGGCGAGTTTTAATACTATTATTACGCGACAAATAACCGAAATATCTCAGCGACCAAATTGTCGCAGCAAAAAACGACCGAAGTGTCCCAGCGAAGGTAAACACTAATGTAGGTAAAACAATGTGATAAGGTAATTTTATATTTTTTTTTATGCAAACATGATGCCACTACACTTTTGGACGACTGAATACGGTTGCTGTGTGAAACAGTGGCAATTGAAGAAATCACCACACAAACCTGGCGAACCATTGAAAAATGCATCTCTGTTCAACGGTGATGTTAAAAAAAACGAATAAAAAAGTGCGCGAGCATGTCAATCTCAAGACTCCACTGCACATCAACAGCAACAATCAAACTACTTTCCTAGATCACTGTCTTTCGAAAAAACTCCTTTCACAGCTAAATATCGAACACTAAGATCTTACGGAGTATAATATGTAAGGAAACCAATTTTTTGACCTAAAAACTTAAAATTTTGTCTTTATCATTTACACCTTTTTTGACTTTATTTTGACCTATAAATTTTCTGTGTTTGCAACTGCCAAGTAGTTCAGCCTTAGGTGTTGAGGTTAACCCAGAGGCATGTTCATGCGCTCTTAGCTTCGAAATAAAAAAAAATTAACTTTGGGGATGATATCGATAAATAGGCCTACATTAATTACTACAGTAGAGTCAAACCTGAAAGCATCACAAAGTTGAAACGATCTTTGCATAATGGATCGATCATTTACCAAACCAAGTACTGTAAAGACCACGTTTCTTGCCTTACACGCTTATCCTGCATTACATAATATTCAATCGTCCAGTAGTGGGCAAAACACCATTATTACGTGAGAAATCGCAACAAACCCATTATTATTACCGAATTGCAACTAAACTTGCAAAAATATATCAATATCTGTTGTTGTAGTACCACTATAAAGTAGTGGTAAAGAGAAAAAATACTGTGCTGCAAGGAAGCTGACCCATCGATGAATTTTGACTTTTTTTTGACCTAATAACTTGGGATTCCCTCGTGGTATGAGTGTGAAATTTAGTTTGTAGACGTTTGATAAACTTTAGACAAGGCAGAAAAATTGACTTTTTACCAGCTAAACAGTGGTGCAGAACTTGTTTCTGGTTAGGCTTCGCATACTATTCGCTTCGATTTACAAGTCACGCTTGAGTGCTTTGAAAGTCTCTTGCACTGTGTTTATGTTGCTTCAGTTTTGATTGAAAATCGAGTACAAGCAGTGCGGAACGCCTCAAAATTAATGGAATTAAATTTTCTAAAGTTTACCTTCGCTGGTGTTACTTATGGAAACCTGCCCTCAAGCCTGCACAGGTGGAACGAACCACATTCATTTTCACACGCAAGGTGTAGTTTCAGCAACCGTGTTAAACGGGTTAAAAAATTATAAATGGCGTGATGTTATTCCTAGCGGAAGTTGCTGTGGGAAAGATCATTGCAAATAGTCGTTAGTAGGCATATCTACGCATGTACGTATAACGTGTAGATCAACTCAATGTAAGTTGACAGCGTTGCGTATATATCGTGATTGATTCTGGGGCTGATGTTTGCAAAAACTCAGCTAAGGAATTACTGGGTAGGGAATATCAGTTTCCTCTTTTACACCCAGCATGGGTCGTTCCGAACAGCTACTGACTTTGCCAAAGATGCGTGTGTTCTTATTTCTAATGCATTATGATTCACACACAAGTTACAATCGGTTATTTATCTTAGAATACCGTATTTGGCCTTGGCGAAGACGTTCCGTTTGATCGAAGAAACATCGGGAAGGTAAATTTTGGTGTTGATTAATTTAAATCTAATGGATTTGTGTTGATTTAATTGGTCGTCTTCTATAATTTGTAATTGATGTGATGCATTTTGAACTTCTTACAACCAACATTTTCTGCCCGAACTACAGTATTGTTGTATGTCGTTGTCACGCGCGAAACAACTCGCACGCTCGAGATCTAAACAATGTTGCAGACTACGGACGATTGAAATCCTGTGCAACTTTCTGAGAAGTGTTATTGCTCTGTCACCCGGTGAACTGGTATCGTGCATATACCTTAGTCTGAACAAACTGGGACCAGCTTATGAAGGCGTTGAACTTGGCATAGGTCAGTAGCTGGGTTCGCTGTCAGATTCTTATATACAGCTGAACATTGTGATAGTTCCTGTACGTTCTGTGTATATTGTTTGTCAAAGTTCAGGACACTTCAGTAACTTCACATAACATGCAGGACATCCTTTTTTACCATTTTTGGCGTTTATGGAAACCTGTAAGTTCGTTCCTATCCGGTGAAGAGTTTAAAACAACAGTATGTGCGTTTCATTCCTAATATACTCGACCAAGCTTTTGCGTTTCATTCCGAGTATACTCGACCAAGTTTTTGTTTTTCATTCCGAGTATCCTCGATCAAGCTTTTGCTTTTCATTCCGAGTATACTCGGCTAAGCTCCTGCTTTTCATTCAGAGTATACTGGACTAAGCTGTTTTCTCGCTTGAAGTAAAATTTCAGCAAAAACACGTACTTGGGCCAGTATACTGTTAATCATTTTCTTATTCTCTACCTCAATTTTACTGCTTTTGATGGTGGTGCAGGCGAAATGCACAAGCTGATTACTGTATTGTGGTTGCAGGAGACAGTTTTCTGATCAGAGCCGTTGCCGAGGCAACCGGAAGGAGTGTGGCCAAAATAAAGCATGACGTCGAAAACGCCGGTGACCTTGGAACCGTCGCGGAGGTAATGGTCTTCAACTTCGAGATCAGTTTTTCGCTGATCGCATGGACGTGTGGTTTTGGATGGTGAATCCTTGCTTCAGACTAAAACTTTCCGTATTCCGGTCAAATATATTATATATTTGGTTGAAAAAGCTCCACAAATAATGTTTGAACTTAAAATACGTAACTGGATCATCACGTGGCCAGTCGATGCTGTTTAGTATTCTTCAATGCAATAAAGTTATTTCCTGCTCCTCCAAACAACCAGACTGAAGTCGGCCGATTTGTTTACTTTAACATCCTACTTCGCTGTTGCCGCGCGTCCTCCTCAGTCAACTCGAGGCAGCGCCGGTACGAGTGAGTCCGACGTGCGTCCCGGTTACGATGAAGCTTGCTGTGTTTTGATTTGAATAGCAGCAGTTGCCAGGCCCTTGTTTTCACAACGCTTCGTTCGGCCGCAGAACAGCCGCAGCAACCAGAAGGTCATGTTCACTCCGGCACCGCTCACCGTTGATGGAGTCTTTAAGAAACTGAAGCAAGTCTCCGCTGCAGCTGGTGGTTCGGTGAGTTCTCGTTATGACGCGTGTGCTTGAACGAAATCGTTTTTGCGTGTTTTCATTCGTCAGGCTGTGCTCTTAGGCCACAGATCAGACGGTCAATCAGAGCTTGAGATGTATATGGCCTGAAACAGGGGTGGTCAATTGATTTGGCTCGGGGGCCACTTTGTGAGGCCACGTTCGGCGGAGGGCCACACCTTCTAATGGATGTAGGAGCAAGTCCCAGTTCATGTCAGCCTCAGCACCAACATCTACTGTAGGGGCCTGCAAAGTACGCCTTGCGGGCCGGATTTGGCCCGCGAGGCATTTCATCCGACTGCAAAGATTCTTTGTCAATAACGAAAATATAGATATTTGCGAAGAGCTTGTTGATTTGGTAGAATGTAACGTTTCCCGAAACAATCATACTACATAAGATATGCAGCTGTCCGGCTGTTGAACTGTTACGCTATAGCTGCGGTGGCCATCTGACAAAAAAAATTTGTAAACTCCTAATTTAATGAGATAAGTTGGAGGAAATTGTAGATTTTAAGATTGAAAACGCTGTGGCGGGCAAAACATGTGGTCCACCGGCCGCTAATTGTCCACTCCCGACCTGTGAGGTCCGTGGAATGCGGTCAACCAATCGATTCTTGTTCGTTTTTGTGTATCAAGGAGGTTCAACAATTTTTTTTCAAAAAAACGGTTTCTGAAAACCTGCGAAGTTTGTGAATGACCGTTCTGTCACGTGACTGACAGTTGAATTTATCCGTTATGCAGAGCTCAGTGCAATGCAGGCATTAAACGGCTTTTGTCTGATAATTGTGTTTATTCCTTGTGCAAAGTAAAAACGCTTGGCGTAACACAGGCATTAAATGACTTCTATCGATGACCAGGAAGAATTTTAATGCTTTGAACTGATGTCTTTATTCTGCTGCACATTACGACTAAATCGGAGCAAAAACAAACTTTGCGCTTCGTTTGAGTCTTTGTCCGCTCTTTGCTGGAGCGTCAGAAGTAAGAACTTACCTTGGCCTGACGGACGACACATGCGTAGTAGACACGTTGTAAAGCGAATGCTTCCTACAAATCACGTTGGTTCTTTAGAAAATTCTGAACAATGTGGTGTCGTACATTGGCGTATTGTTGCAACCTCTCCGGTGGTGTTGCGTTGATTGTGCGATTCACCACGAACAAGATGTGCGTGAAGAATTAAACTATAATAAACGTAGTGCGAGCAAGCAATAGTAAGAGAGATTGCGGCGCATGATCTCAATTGTTATTTGCTGCAGTGCGAAGCTTTACGCACATGCCGCTCGGGTTTCCGACCGCAACAGCATGAATTGAAAATGAAGCTACCCGGCTTGAATGATATTTCATCTGGGAGCTAATCAAAGTGTGTCACTGAATAGAGCGGGAGCCGGGTAACCAATTTCTATTGGTATCACATCTTCTAGTATGGCTTCCTGTGCAAGGACTGGTGGTCTGCCGTGTCACAGCTGGTGGGTGTGATCATGGTGGGTGTTTAACTGCACAACCAAAATTGAGCTAGATCAGCTGGGAAGGTAACCACTTGAAACCTATTGCAAAATTTCCAGCATAATCCCAGGAACACTAAATGGCCAATGCCAGAGTTTTAAGTGGCGGGGCACGCCCACCAGACGACCCCAAAATGTCCACCCCAAAACTGAGCTAGATCAACTGGGAAGATAACCACTCGAAACCTGTTGCAAAATATCCAGCAAAACCGAAAGAACCAGGGGCGCCAGATGCTTGAGAGGGTTTATAGCACTGATCACGTCGCTACGGGGAGCTGCTGGGGGCTTAGCACCCCGAACAAAGGTTTGAACCCCCTAAAATAGAAATGGAAACACAAGAACACAATTGCTTTTCCCACCGACCCGTTTTCTGTTCTATAATTTTTTTCAACCTGGTTCTGAAATTGCGTTGTCGCGGTTTGCAGAAAAACTGAATGGAGGAGCAAGGCAGTAGCCTATAACATTTATTCACCAAGCTTCACACTTTCCTCTGTGACCAGAAATAACATTGCCTGATCATTTTTCTTTCGTTAGTGTGATGTAATAAACGCATTTGAGGACAACGCGTCAGCATTCATTGTTTCGAGCGTTTAACGTGAAGTTACCTAGTTGTGGTCGTGTAAAGCTGCGACTTGTGCTTTATCAATGCAGTGGCGATTCTAAGGGGCCTGGGTGAGCCTTGGCCCTCAATATTTTGAATTGACCCCTCCAGTTTTTTTCTTAATTTCGTGTTTAAGTTAATTTGTTGACATATAAAGTGGATAACTTTCGGCCAGCAGTATTTGAAACGATGATTTAGAACAGCGTTTCTTAACCTTTTTCTGCCTCAGCACCCCTTTTCGTCACGCCTAAGCAGTCCAGCACCCCCTACCATTGGCTAGCACCTGGTTACTATAAAGATAAAGACAAGTGCAGTACATCTTGATCATACGCTTGGTTCATTCTCCAAATCACTAACAGCAATTATGGCAGTAGCACTGACAAAAACAATAAGAAAATAATGGAAAGCTCATGGACAAACCTTTGACCGCCACATAGGTGACCTTCCCTAGCACCCTCTGAAATTGATTTCAGCACCCCCAGGTTAAGAAACCCTGATTTAGAAACTCTCTAGCCTGCATTCAGTATTTCCAAAATGCATGATAAGCTACATTGTTGTTTTTGATGGTCGGGTAACTAGAGTTGCTTATGACGACGCCCACTAGTGGTTGAACCGATCCTGCGTGAAATTTATTCAGACCGCGGTCGTTGTGTTGAAAAATTCATTTCGAAATTAAGAAACAGTCGCAGAAGTGGGAAGATTGATCTTTCGTACATTTCAATGTGAGATGGAGCTGGGTTGCATTACTATCAGCAGATAGTTGCTTGTCCCAGTAGTGAATGTTTCTGAAAGCATAAAGAATTGGTTTCAGTTGATTTATCCGAATTTATCCTGGCTGCAGTATTGCGTTCTATTGCCTTTGTCTGTACAACTTCGAAACATTTTGCATAAGTTGTTCGTGACTACAGTTTTAACTCTACAATCATGTCCTGCAAACCTTACAGAATTTTGTACGGATTTCTGTAATGATTCAGAAGCAATTCTTTCGCGTATTTCAGCTCTTTGCCCGGAGGTCAAATATTTCTATCAGATCAAACAAACAGAGGAATAAGCTCTTTTGGTGATTATATTTTATTATCAGCCAACGTTTCGCCCACCTACTCAAGTGGGCTTTATTCAGGGCAATGTTTTCCACCACAAAACATGTAGCATACCAATAACAAGAAACAATGAGTAGTATGACGTACGAGACAAAAAACACAAAGCTGGCCAACTCGTTATAAGCATGGTGACAGCGTGTCACAGAAAATGCGTGAAAGTGTAAAATGAAAAAACGTTAGAAAATGATGAAGCGCAATAACACAACAAAACAGGGCAAAGCCTGTATTGGAATGTATAAAAAACCGGTTAAATAGTGTAAAGGTATATGGTAAAATAAAGAACAAGCGTAAAATAGCGAACCAATAATGTGTAAAACTGTGTGGTGAGGGTTGGCAAATCTATAGGCACAAAGGTGGTCAATAACGGATAAGCTTCACTCAGGGAATTTTTTTTCACGGTGTTAAAAAATACGTTGAGAGATGATGAAGTATAGCAAATAAAACAGGTCAATGCCTACATAGGAAAGTGAAAAAAAACTGGTTAAATATCGTAAGCTATGGGGTAAAATAGAGAACAAAATGTGTGAAAAATAGCGAACAAATGTGTAAAACTGTGTTGTTTGAGTTGGTGAATCTACAGGCACAAAGGCGGTCAATAGGAAGACAAACTCAAAGTCAGGTATATAACGGATAAGCTTCACTCATGTTTTAAAACGTTGTAATAAATAGCCGAGAAATTTGCACTTTTATCATTCACGGTGTTAGTTTTTAAATTAATATATAAAGATTCTAAAAAGATACGGTTATGGTAATTATTTACACGGGGCAGAACATTAGCATAATCCCAATTGAAAGCATGGCCACTTTGGGCTGCATGTTTTGTTAGAGCTGTTTTCTCCGCGTTTTTGAGAATATTTCTTGGTAGAGCGTCCCTGTGGTGCTCTTTCAGTCTAGTACTCAGGCTTCGTTTTGTGTCACCAATGTATCTGTGTTCACATCTCCCACAAGGAATTTCATAAACGACGCCTCGACGTTTGCTAGCAGGAACTGCATCTTTTCTTGAAGCTAAAATTGTACTTAGTTTAATTATAGGCTTGAAAAAGGTTTTGTATTTGTATACAATGTCTCTCCAGAATCCGTTTCAACGTCTCTCCCAAGTCTGCTGAGTAGGGCAAAACGATTTTAGATCTAAACTCAGGCGATCTGTTGTGTTGCTGCTTCTTTCTATTTTTAATTATCCATTTCGGATAACCATTCAACAAGAGAGTCCGTTTCGCATATTTCAGTTCGCTGTTCAGGTCTTGGGCTGTGGAGGAAAGTTTTTTGGCTCGTTGGGAAAGAGTGTAAACGATTGACTGTTTATGCTGTATAGGTTGTTCTGATCTAAAGTTGAGGTATCTATCTGAATGGGTTGGCTTACGATATACTGCTGAGAGTAAGTGGCCACTTGGCGAACGCTTAACCAGGAGGTCCAAAAACGGAAGGCATCCTTCTTTTTCGTTTTCCATTGTGAATTGGATGGAGTTTTCTATTTTGTTCAGATGTGTCAAGAATTCGGACAACTTTGATCTCTTCATGATCACAAAAGTGTCATCCACATATCCTTTCCACAAACGCGGAGGGTCTGTAAAGGTTTCTAGAGCCCGTGTTTCAATGTCTTCCATGACTAAGTTTGCCACTACTGATGAGACGGGGGAGCCCATTGCTGTTCCAAAACTTGTTTGTAATGTTTTCCACGAAACGTAAAATTAGTTGAATTTAAGCAAATTTCAAGTCCCTTGATAAGGTCACTGGTTGACAAACCTGTGCGTTGACTCAGGTCAGGATCGGATTGAAGGCGTTGTTTAGCTACGTTGGCTGATAATAAAATATAATCACCAGAAGAGCTTATTCATCTGTTTGTTTGATTTGAAACCTGGTGGCAAACGCTACGAAACAACATGAGTAGCAAAAAGAACAGCATTTCTATCAGAATTGCACCTGAAAGAATTCGCAAATCATGTTCATTTAGTGACAAATGATTAACAACATGAAATTAAATAACTTTGGTAAAGAATTTGCTTTGGAAGCAGTCGAAGCTGCCTATATCCCTCAAGCAATTTTTTTCATTTATAGGTACTAAAAAAACTGCGTTTGATTATTACTGGTAACTGTAACTCTTCCCGTCACCAGCGCTTCATGCAAGAGAGGTTTTTCAAAACTGAAATTAGTGAAAACATTTCCCAGAAATTCCATGACCAGTGAAAGATTGGGTAACATTGATTTACTTTCAATTGAAAGGTACTAGCTGAAAAACAGATTTAGATGAATTTGACAGTTGACACGATAATCGAAGGTTTAAGTTACGCTAAGGTGATGATGATATAAAATTCTGACGTAGACTGTGCAAGGATCTGAGTGAGAATTATATTGCTCATTGTCTATTTGTCTGAATCTTTTTAGGTTTGGAGTTAGTGCGTGTTTCGCTTATGCAAGACAGTCATAAATCAACGTAGGTTGAAGTATGTTCATATTTAACGATGTTCACAAGCCTGTGTTGGGTTTGACAGGGTTAATCACAGCAACTTAATCTTCAAAACAACAAAAAATCACCATGCACGACAGACATTTATGTTGGCCCCCTACATTTTCTTTGGCCACGAAGTGTCCTCCCACGTTTATAATCCTCGAATCGCTACTGTGTCAATGCATTTGACGCAAGTATTTTTTGTGCTTCGTCGCTCATGGTCTTCTCGCATTTTGTTTTGCGCAAAAGTTAGATAATTTTAATGCTTATGACAAAGGTTTGAACTTTGGGCAGCCTGCTGTTCAGATACAGCAATGTAGAATTAGTTGTGTTAAGTTTGTTTAGTAATGATTTCATAGCCAATCCCGACGGAGTAGCGCATTTTGTGAATTATAGATGTCATGTTACGTCCACATCGACTTTATTCTAATCTTATTGATAATTGTACTTGCACGTTCGATACAAAATTTGTGGTAGGTTATTGATCTAAATATCTGCCATGCAGGAGGAGATTAAACCGGAGTCTCGTTGATATCAGAAAGTGTTAAGCTTGCATAATTTGGCCAATAAAAAGCCATTTTTGCGATATTTAAGCCGAGTTTACGAACTCAGATTTGTTTCTTCTGCAACAGTTTTGCTATAACTGCGCGGATGGTTCGATTCAAGTTTCTTAGTTGTTTACATTTAATCAAGAAATCTCTATACAATTGCTGTTAATGAATTGACCATGCTTAAATCCTAAATCCTTTCAATAATGTTGCATTACAAATTTTACTTGCAAACTAAGAGCCTGCACGCGTTTGTGTGGAAACATATTTCGCACTACAGAGAGAATATGCTTCATCATGACATACCCAGCCAATTTAGCTTGCTCTTGAGAAAAACCTTATGTTAATTTAAGAACGGTTAGAAAAATCGTTTTCTGAAAATTTGTCAAAGCAGTAATGTAGTTTCAGTGAAATTTGAAAACGTGTGAAATACGGATGCAAAACAAAAAACAAATCCGAGTGCAAGCGATTATGAAAGTATGCAAGAACCGAGTTCATCAAGTGCATAAGTAACTACGTTTGTTTTGCAACATAAACTCCTTTGATATGTACATGATGAAAAATATTAAGCATTCACGAATTGACAAATAGAATACATTCAAGTGCTTCATCACCTTAACCTGGAAATGGTTGGTTGCCCACTGATTATTACGGTTGTGTTGCGATGGAAGGACTGCTGCAACCAAACTGTTTTGATGGGCCAGCAATTCCACACAATCTATTCAGAGAAGAGGTTAGAAATCTGCCTACCACTGACAAGTTAGATGAGCCCTCTGAAACAGAAAGCTCTGATGAAGTGGAATGGAGTGAGGACTCAGATGATTCCGATTGCGAATACCATGATTGTTAATTCGTCAAAGACAATGTTAATTGACGGTAGCTGTAGCATTAAGCCTGATTTTACAAAACCAACAATAAATATCCTTCGGACTTTCTGAGTGTAAGAACAGGAACATTATATACTTTGCGTAAAACAACTCTTGAAGGTAACATCAACACTGCGATGAACGTTGTCTATGGAAAGAAATCCTTTCTCAGCAAAGAATCAGACACTTTAAGACCTTGCGGAGTATATATTTCGCCTACGATGTAGGCATCATCAGCTCTTATTCAAATAGAATCTATGAACGCATGACTGCGATGAACGTATGACTTGTTATAGATTGATATCTTAATATCATTGTGTGCACCAAGAAAATTTATTTCTGGGTATAGGTTTTCTACCTGCTCAATCATTCTTATTACGTCCTCGGTTTGATTACGGACGTGCAATAGGACCAGACATTGGTTTGTGCAGTTTGTCTTGCCAAAACAAAGACAATGGGTGAACCAACACACTACCCAGGTCAATGTTACACCACATCACTGGGTCGAGTACACTGATAAGTACAAGTCGCAGTTTTGCACGACCATAACTAGGCAACGTCACGACTCGAAACAATGAATGCTGACGCTTTGTCCTCAAATGCGTTTATTACATCACAAACGAAAGAAAAATGATCAGGCAATGTTATTTCTGGTCACAGAGGAAAGTGCGAAGTTTGGTGAATAAATGTTATAGGCCAGTGCATGTCAACCGGGTGTATCGTACACCCCAGAGTGTACCAGAATTTTCCAGGGGTGTACCAACTTGATGGGGTGCACAGGAATGTACCAGATGTGTACTCATCAAGAACAGGCACATTGTCCCACATATGTCCTTTGCTCCAGCGCTGTGTGTTGACTTTTAACAGATTTTAAAACCGTGGGTATGGGGGGTGTGCATCAGGGATGTAGTGGAGTGGGAACGACGTTCCCACACCTTTTTCATGTTTTGCTTTAAAATAAATTGAAGCAGTTTTAATATGGCTAGTCTTGGGAGCGTTTCCACACATTTTTGTTAGCACTACATCCCTGGTGTGCATTGTCTTTTCCCGCCTGTTTGTATGCAATGTTGGTCAGATGACCATCATATATTCTTCTTTTTTATAAAATGCAGGTAAGAAATGTTTGGGAACCATTGCTGTGTCTTGAATTTTTTCAAGCTGATGTACCAACCATGCTTTTCTCTGCAATAATTATTGTTTTGTAGTACGATAGTAAGACACGTAACAATATTTTCCACATTACATTTCAAGCAGTTAGTTGGAGCTAAGCAGGTACTTATACCAAGAGGGAGTGATTGATCTCTATGTTAATTTTAACTTTGCACTTTTTCAGTTCAGATTTTAGGCTAGTACTAGCTTATACTTTTGAAAGGTATTGCAGTAAGTTGTTGATCCTCAAAGAAAACTGACAATTGATATGCGCAATTTTTTAAAGAAAAACTTAGTAGCGAAAGGTAGTTGTAAAAACGAGCATAGTAACTATCGAAGGAAATACATGTACTTCAGGTCCATGAATGAAGTGAAAGTATGGGTGTTAGCAAGTCGCCTGTTGAGTACAACGTAGCTCAGTTTTCCGGGAAAAAGGTCGATTTAGCAGTGTACAGTTATAAAGAATGTTATTCAAGAGAAAATGGCTGGTAGGCCTATTGTTAAGAAGTACAAATGGAGGAGCGATGCCTGCATCATCGTGTATGGATTTTTTCGCACAGAAGAAGAAATGCCGAACCCATATCCTTAAGTGCAATGCCTATTTTATACCACCGTATTCGATAGAAGTAATTCGGCTCCAGGACATCTCAAAAACATGTGAGGTCACAGCAGTCTACTCATCAAAATAAGTCAAAGGCTTTCGTTGAAGCATCTCCAGAAAGTCATTGTCGATGGAGGAAAAAAAGCTGTTTCTATGGAGAAAAAGACCCGCTTCCAAACTAAGAAAAATTCCATTATTAAGCAATACAACTGAACTGTAGATGTCTTCATATTTCAGAAGATTTGTTGAACAACTTCTTGACAAGCTGAAGAAGCTCAGTTGTTTGGTATTTAGCTTGATGAAAAAACATATATTTCAGAAGAGGTTCAGTTGGTTTTGTGTTGTAGGTTTGCCAATCAGGAAACAAAAACCATTGCCGAGTTGTGCTGTTAACGTTGGAGTTTACTCAACTGCTCAAGCCATCTTCGCCAAATTGAATCAGTTCATTGAACAACATGGTTGTGGTTGGATGAAGTATAAAGCAGTTGCTACCAACGGAGCAGCAGCTATGCAATGCACTACTAATGGAGCTGTTCGAAAAATCAAAAACATTTCCCTCAACCGTGTTTCAACCTGTTTTGGGGAGAGTTTTCAGTCACAGGCCAAGGTTGTTGTAAGTCAATTTGGTCATAATGCCATTTTCAGTCATACAAAAATGTCCCAAGATAAAAAATGACCAAAAATTTTTAAGTTATTTCGGAACAATGACCGAAATGTGTCAGCGAAAATAAACTTGGGTTTCAACTCACTGCATGATTAATTGGGAATTTGTGGTTATAGGTTACTTTAAGAGTATAACCAGTTGTCAGGTCTAGAGATGGTTCTTGAGGATGTCAAAAAATTGAGAAATTCATGTTTTCACATTCAAAGAAGCATCGAACGTTTTCAGAAGTGTGCAAAGACATGATAGCAGACACAGTGAGGTTACATTTCAGGCTGAAGCACGTTGGGTATTCAGAGGAAAAGTGTCAGAGCGTGTGTTTCAACTGTGGCGAGAGTTGGGGGTTTTCCTTGCTCAACAAGGGTACCCAATATCCACTAATTTTCAAGGCAATTTTTGGCTATTTGAATCTGAATTCTCTGTCATGGATCGTTCAGCCATTTACATATGAGGAAATTGACTTGGGCTTTTCGCATGTACATGTACATGTATCTGTAACTACGCAGAAAAAGGCAGGACACGGCATACGTAACACTAAAATTAATGAAAGCCCATCTTCTTGCTCGTGAAGTTAGTACAACACCCAGTATGAACAAAAAAGAAATCTCATTTATTGAGATTACTCCCGCTGAATTTCATCCGCCAGTTGTGAACAGTGTGGCTTTAACCCTGTTTCAAGGGCTTTTTCATAAGAGGATCAACATCGTTGATTGAGCTTATTTCTTTCATTTTATTTCGACAAGAGCAGAAAATCCTTGTTCGCAAAGGTAGTTTGTTGGCATGCGATCAAAAACGTAAATCGCTTATTGAGTGAGATTTTGGTATTCAGGAATGCTGAGAAGTGATACGCAAATATCTGCTAAGAAAGCGACATCTACAGCGTAAAAATCCCTTGCATTTTACACTTTTACAGAACTACACTTTAGTGCATGTCAAGGGTGTACAGGTTTTGTAGTAACTTTGAAAGTGTGGTCCGACACAAAAAAGGTTGACAACCACTGTTATAGGCTACTACCTTGCTAATTCATTCATTTTTTTCTGCAAACCGCGACGGTATCGCGATAACTCGATTTCAGAAAAAGGTTGAAAAAAAGTGACAGAACAGAAAACGGATCTGTGGGAAAGGAAATTGTGTTCTCGTGCTTCCATTTCTATTTTAGGGGGTTCAAACCTTTGTTCGGGGTGCTAAGCCCCCAGCAGCTCCCCGTAGCGATGTGATCAGTGCTATAAACCCCCTCAAGCATCTGGCGCCTTTGGTTCTTTCGGTTTTGCTGGATATTTTGCAACAGGTTTCGAGTGGTTATCTTCCCAGTTGATCTAGCTCAGTTTTGGGGTGGCCATTTTGGGGTCGTCTGGTGGGGCTGCCCCACCACTTAAAACGTCTGGCATTGGCCATTTAGCGTTCCTGGGATTATGCTGGAAATTTTGCAATAGGTTTCAAGTGGTTACCTTCCCAGCTGATCTAGCTCAATTTTGGGTGTACAGTTAAACACCCCCATGACCGCACCCACCAGTTGTGATACGGCAGACCACCAGTTCCTTGCACAGGAAGCCATACTAGATGATGTGATACCAGTAGAAATTGCTTACCTTTCCAGCTAACTTACACCCTCTGGGCTCCCGGTCTGTGAAGTAGAAAACGTGATTTCAACCTTATTTTGTTGCAAAAAAAGCAAATGCTCAAGATTTTCATGCAAAAGGTTTTCTGATGTTGAGAGTGAGCAAACAGTTTCCGAGACGATCAAAGCAAACCGATTGCATACCGACGCAATTGGCCGTATCTGTTGATGGTCAGTTTCTTAATCAAAGCGTTTCGTAGTTCTAGCTTGTACCACACCACAAGTGTTGTCTCCCAACATCGACGTGTATTTCTCATGACCTATGTTGTACGATGTCCTTGTTCTTTTACTGTTTTTCAGTCTGTCAATCAAAAAGTCGCATATGTGAAGAGTTTGCTTGTCGCTTGCCGGAACTGCGAGGCAAAGTATCTGATCAGGTAAGTCACGTCGCCTTTTTTCGGCTCTCTTTTCTGTTTTGTATTGCACAACAGATTGAGGAAAAACTGCCTATTACTTGTTATTTACCAACATCTTGCTAACAAAAATCAACCAATCGTTTACACTAGTGACAATCGTGTTATTTTCCTTCTCGTTTTTCGGTATTTTCCTCCTCGTTTTTCGTTGTTTTTTCCCAATGATAACGCCGATAACAGAACTCTCCACCTTTGTGGTACGCAGAGCTCAAAGGCACTGCGGCAATGAGCAAGCACTGTTAGATTTCCAAACGAAACTTATTTGAATTGGCCTTGCTTGGTACACTGGCTTGGCAGCTCTTGGTTTGAGTACCTCGCGTGTAAACTTGAGTTTATAAGGATAAAAAATGAAAAAGGGGCCTTTCCATGGAGTGTAGATGGCGACTGAGATGCCTATGTTATTTTAGGTATTTATGGCCCAAGGCCACTTCAGGTTTTGGGGGCCCCGTTAGCCTTAGTCACTCATTACGCTCGCTCCCTAATTGTGAGTACATCGTGTTCTACTGATTTCTGCCAAGTTCCAAACTTTATGTATTTTTTTCGTAGGAAAAAAGTTCTTGTTTTTTTGTCCATAAATCCTGTGGCGCTGAGCCGCAGGGATTCTAAAGCTTAAAAATATAATACCACGGAACTCGGCGGGGTCTAAAGATGTAGACCGTGGTCAATCTGGCCCAGCCGTCAGTCTAACCTCGATGGCGGCCATGCGGCCTATCCAGCAGCTAGCTTGGGGGGCCAAAGATTGTTCGATAACTTTTTAGCTCGTAAGGGTTTGAGTTTCAGCATTTGAGGCGATGTAGTAAACTGATAAAAGTATTTTGTTCTCGGATGAGGAGCAAACTTTTGAGGCAGCAATTAAGATGTTTGATTTTCGTCGGAACTTTCTTGCTTCTTAGATCCCTTGGTGGAAAGCTGAGGATCGGGCTGGCTGAGCAATCTGTTCTAGTGGCGATCGCAAACGCCGCTTTCTTGACTCCCCCAGGCCAAGGTAGGTGTCTTCAGATACGTGTGGAATTTTCATTAAGTGTAATTTCCATGGTTTTACTAGAAACGCATTTCGTTTGGTAGTTACTCTTCAAAAGTTGTGGAATATTGACCGCTTCCAGTTTTTACAAAGATTCTCTCGTAGTTCATCTAATCCCTCACGGTTTGTGGCCCCCTTCCAAAAACTCTCAACACTTGTGACCCTCTGCTCATCAACAGGGTTTTGCAATATCACGGCAGAGCTATTTAGTAAAGGTCTCTGTTCGTGACCCCCGGAGAACCGCTCCGTGGCCCCCGGAGAACCGCTCCGTGGCCCCCGGAGAACCGCTTCGTGGCCCCCAAGGGGGGCCGAGGGCCCCAGTTGAGAAATTCTGATCTGATCTAAAGAGTCTGTTTCGATTGTAAAAACGATTCGCTGCATGATTGCCCCCGGGTCAAGAAGGCATGCGATTCAAAGGAAAAGTTGGAAAATTTTGTTAAAACACAACTGATAATACGGGGCGACGATAGCTCGGTGGTAGAGTGTCTGCCCGTAAATGGAAAGGTTGCGCGGTCGATCTGAGACCACAAAGTGATGCACCGTAACGCTGCGTGGGGGTAGCGTCCTCCTCAACTACCCGACCAGAAGCAAACTCAGTCTGAGCCAAGTTCTATCACCGAAATATTTGCAACAAAAATATAGAAAAGGAGAGAATTATGAAATCCAGTTATGCATGCCTCAACAACACGGACGTTGTGTGTGTGTGGTTGAAATCAAGAAGTGCACTCTTTACATAGTTGTTACCTCTGACACTAATTTTCTATCAGATTTTCCGCCTGCTGTTCTCAATGCTGGCCAAGGTATGTCTGCTGAGTCACTGAAGTCAAAGATGGAAGAAAAAGCGCTAATCGTGAAAACCACTTATTGGTGAGTTTATTTTGAGCAGGCATGGCAACCATAGCAATGTTTCTTCGAATGTTTGGAAAATGTCTCACTTCCGTATGGTTTGGTTGTTGGTTTTGCCATCAAGCATAAAATATAATATATTTGCAAATTCGACTGTCAGAGACAACTGAATGCAAGCAGCAACGTGATGCCGCAATGCTGACGTTGCTTTGAATAACTAAGCAGCAAGATGCTGTTGTTAGGATTGAGCCAACGACGGGCGCCGAGTTGTCGGACGGTGCTAATACAGACTCAAAACGCGTAGCTCAAGTGCCCTCCACTTTTTTCCCCCGTTTACCCCTTGCCAACTTCCTAACATAAAATCTAACCCCTGTTTTTTGTTTGGTCGCGAGCGCTGTAGAAAAAAACAAAGTATTGTAACCTCAGCATCATTAAATTTATCCCCAGAATAGGTAAAATTTACCCCCGGTTGAAAACCCCTGGCGTAGCTGATCCACTTTTGCGACCGTACATGTTTCTTGGTGTTTTGCTGCCTTCAAACACATCCAAACTTGGGGCAAGCTTACAAGAGCTAATGCCCCATTTCTCGTGTGCGGAGTACGCTCAGTGACAGTGTGGAGTTTGGATGGAATGTTAATGAATGTAGTATTTTGTGTAACGGTCATCTCCATGCGATGCCCGTTCTATGGGAGAAGCCGCGCCAGCTGGAAAAGATAGTTTAAAGCATAACATCCCCAGTGGCGCAGAAGTCATTGGACCGTTCCTTGGCCGAGTTGGAAAGCGCGGTGGAAGTTCACATCATTTTTTTGTTCGAGGCCGGAACCTTTCCGAGTTCGGGACCAGTGAAGCGACCGATTTGCGGCCAACATGAAACTAGTGGGTCTGTGCGGGTCAGGTTTGTGTAAATGTGGCAAGGTGCAGACTGCACACCGCATCCTGCATGACGGTACCACATTTAAACCTCCGTACCACATCCATGAGGTAGACAATCTTGCTCTTTGGAATCTTGCTAAATCAAAGTTGTGACCGACATGTGCTCCTGTTTATGTATACAAAAGAAGTCCTTGGTTTTGAAGCATAGTTCTTCAAACCGGAATCAATTGTTATTTCCATACCAACAGTTCAAACATGAAGTGTTTTATGACGTAAAGTGTCATTAAACTTTTCTTCTCAGCGAAATGCCCAATTATGACGTCATCATCAAGAACCTTCTGGAGCATGGCTTGGACGAGTTACCAAAGCACTGCAAGTTGACTCCTGGTACGTTCAAGAGTTGGTTATTCGTTCCGAGTAGTTTTGTCGCAGTGCTGCTGCTGACCTTTTGAACAAGCTAATCCTGGGCAGCTGGTACATTGCTATGTCAAAGCGAAGTTGAACAAGCTTTTCATGTGCGTCGTATTTCATGCGCTTCGGACTGGTAAATGTTGTTTATTTAAAAAAAACAAAAAAAAACTGGTATTAGCACAGTCAGACGATGCGTTCTGCAACGGGGCTTGAAAAAGATACGAGAATGTACAGGGTGGCGTGAGTGACGCCGTTTCTGAAAAAAGTAATTAAATCTAATCAACAGAAGCGTTAATCCTATTTATTCACGTGCAGTCTTGGTTGGAAGTAACGGCACAGTTTTGGTTTAAACCAGGGCTGTGGGACCGGAACTCAAATTTCCGGCTCCAGCTCCAAGCATCTGAAATTTTTTGGTGCCAGCTCCGGCATCTAAAAAAGTTCTTATCTCCGGCTCTAAAATTATTTGGTTCAGTGAAAACTGGAAAGCATTGTGTTGTTTGTGCAATTGTTTTGTTACACCAGCACAGATGAGGTGTCGTGAAATGATACATTTGAGGGATAGTGGGCAATTGTGCAAAAATGTTTGAGAAGTCCTGATCGACACAGAAAAGAGAAAATTTATGTACACATAGGACAGCACACGCTCGCCCCGCAACAAGTTAACTCGCTTGCCCCACAAAGCAGGGCTGTGGCACCGGAGCCCAGGCTCCGGCCTCGGCCCCACCACCTAAAGTTTTTGCCTACAGCCCCAATAATCCAAAATTGCTTGGGATCCGGATCCACAGCCCTGGTTTAAACTAATTAGGACGACGTTTGTTTCGTGCTTCCTCCGTTCTTTGAAATTAAGTTCTATTGCTGAAGTTCCTCCTGTAAATCCGGTTTAAGCAGCAAGTGGAAAACCTATACTTAACGCGACTGACACTCGTAACAGTACGCGTGTGTGATGTAACAAAACGCATGTATGATGTCACGCATGTGATGCTTTCAATCCTCCAGAAATGTCGATTCGGAAACTCGTTTAATGCGGTTTCGATTAAACGTGAATACCGAAAAAAGGCATTGTTTTTTATGAAGCAAAAGGCGGTGATGGTTGTCAGCTGCGTGTGGCTGACAAGTGACTTTTGCTGATGATGGTTGGAAACCGAAGGGCGCAAACAAATGTGGTTGACAATCTGGTCACCAAATAAATCTGGTACTCCTTTGCACTGAGCATGTTTTTCATGTTCCAGGCATTCCACTGAAGCCCATGCTTGCTCATCCGACGAAAGGCGTGTCGGAAGTTTTGAGCAGATTCGAGAAGAGCGCGTTCACCTGCGAGTACAAGTACGATGGCGAGAGGGCGCAAATCCATGTACTGGACAATGGAGACGTGAGTGCGGTTTTTGTGTCGGCAAACTGTGACGTCACATAAGTCTAATCTTGACTGACAGCAACCCACATGAACTGAAGTCGTTCCAAAATATTTTCGTCTACAGATATGCTGATTGTGAATAAATCTACCGGAATGCATGCAATCGTGGTGGACAGATTACTGCGCTTTCTTTATTGTTTAATATGCTGCTGACTGAAAAACAGGAGTTGACAAAAATTTGCCTTGTTTTTTTAATTGTGATGTGTTCTTCAGAATCTGCTTGGACTTCTTCGCAAATAAAAGATGCATTGTCTTTTATTCGCAGGCAATTGTTGTCAGCAGACAGTAGACCGTGAGTAACCTTGGTTTGTGTCTGTTAACCTGCAGGTGAAAATTTACAGCAGGAATCAAGAGAACAACACCTCGAAATACCCGGATATAGTGTCGAGGATCCCTGGTGTGAGTGGCTTTTGTAATGTCGAGGAGCTTTAAAACACGTCTGGTAGCTGTGGTAACAAATAATCCAATGTCCTCTTTCGTTTACGAAGGCAATCGAAAGTTCGGTTTTGCAAGCACTGGTTCAAAACCTTTCGGTGCAAGCCATGAAACGCAGGGAAGGTGTTCATTGCGTTGAAAGCGACGACCAAAGAAAAAAATGTTAACTCAGCAAAAAGTAAAAAATACTAGAACGAAGCAGATAGAAAAGAAAATTTAACTCCTGTGCGGTTTTTGCGAAGGTGTGACATTTTCACGACATCCGGGAAGTTTTCGGTGAAAAAAATTTGACACGGTTCAGTTGCAAATACCTTTCAAATTTCCATGCAAACCAACCAATGTGTAATATATGTTTTTCACAGAATTTTGTTCTTGAAGTGGATTTTGTGGTTGCGTCGCGCGACCAGTAAAATTTTGTGGCTGATTGCTCCCGATGTTCTGAAATCTAAACAATCGACAAGAAAATAGTTTTCGTGGCTTGTCTTGTCTTCGCAGTTGCTGAAGGATGGCGTGAAATCGTGCGTCATTGATTCGGAGGCTGTGGCCTGGGACCCTGAAAAGAAGCAGATCCTGCCTTTTCAGGTAAACTTCTGTTGCTCTGTTGTATCACTGAACATTGGGGAAAGGCTGACGACAGTAACAGCTGCAGAAAAAAAAACTTACGAAAAAAGTGCGTCTAGATGTTTCGGCAACAGGCTTTTTTGTTTCCAACAAGACTGACAGAACTTCCATTCTGTCTGTTTATTATTTTTCATCAATGATATATTGTTACGTACGGTCTTGACCGGTCGCAGTCGTTGACTAGGTGCATCCACGTCTCGCAGGTGCTCACAACGCGAAAGCGAAAAGACGCCAACGTGTCGGAAATTAAAGTTCACGTTTGCATTTACGCCTTCGATTGCCTGTACCTCAACGGAGAGGTGAGAATACATTGTCAATACATGGGGCAATGCATGTGCCTTTTAAAATGCAATGCGCAGGCCCTCTTTGAAAGATCTTTAGCACTCGATTATAATTATTAATATCTGTACGTGGAAGTTTGTTTGAACAATAACTGGTTTATTCATGAGTAGTGTGTGAGAAAGTTTCAGTTCTATTGTTGTGTTCGTTTTGTGTGGGTCATCGTTTTTTTCAAACAGAAATTTGTTGCTAATACCAGTGAACTTCTTAGCTTTTCTCAGAACCTCGATCTCAGGATTTGGGGGAGAAAGTGGTTTTGATTTATGGTTTATTGCAGACAGTTGAGAGCTTATGCTCACGTTGAATTGCTCTGCAAACGAACTGCGGTCCCAGTTTTTTTTTATCACTAACTACCGGAAGCAGCTTAAACCGACGTTAAACAAGTGATGGTCCCTTCAATCTCTGCAAAAAGTTTCATAATTTCAAGTCTACCAATGCTTTCGTGTCACAATTGGGTTCAACGCACAATGCAAAATTACAATAGCACAACACATATACACACACAGCACATATAAAAACAACACATACACACAACACGTTTACTTATAGAACATCTACATACAACGCATTTACGCACAGCATATCTACATAACAACACATCCACACAGGTGCGATGCAGTGAACCCAGCAAGGTGAACAACAAAGCAGAAACTCAAAAATGTAGTGACAGCCGTAACTATGAACCGGAGTTATTCGTTTCGTTCCGTGTCTCTTAAGCGCCACCATTACGAGTGGCCACTTTGGTTACGACCGAAATAAGCCTTTCCCGCATGATGTTCGAACCCGTAACCTGATGATTCGCAGGTTTTGCGTTTCTACTCACAATGCTGTGGGTGCAAAATAATATTGCAACGCGAATAAATGGTGCGAATTTATTGTTGTCTCTTTTCTTTATCCGTGAGTTTGTGATTTTGTTTTTGCCTTCATAGGTAAATATTTGTAGCCTTTTTCTAAGAAAGTGTCAATTCTTTCAGTCTCTAGTACGGTGCACACTTCGTGAACGAAGAGAGAAACTCCACAACAGCGTAAATGAACTTGAAGGTCAGCTGGTCTTCGCAAAACACAGAGACACGAACGACACAGACCAGATTGCGGAGTTTCTGGACGAATCAGTTCATGGTAAAACATTTGCTTTGGTCGCTGGTGCAATGCGGTACGGCGTAACTTACGATGTAGCCCAGGGGCGCAACCAGCTCTTAATTTGGGGGGGCAATTTTAATGAAATTTTATTCGATGACGTCATCGTGCTTATTCACCCGTGGTACAACTTTTTCGCAAACGGTCACATATGATAATAATTTTGTATTTTTGCCCGCCGACACGAAGTCGATAGTGCAAACGCACATTCTACACAAGGCTGGTTGATAAAAACAGAACGTTTTACAACAGCGTTGGAGGCTGAATCACCGGTGTCAAGCGAAATTTCTGACATCACGCCATATGCGCATGCACAGAGCAACATTCAACATACCAAATACGTTGAGAAAACTGATGATTCGGGCTTAGGATTTGGTGTCTAGGTAATTGTGTCGGGTTGAGGTTTATGGTACAGTTATAAAAAAAAAATGATTGAAGTCTAAGATAAAGTCCAACATTTTTCACTGGTTATAGTTATTCCCGTACTGTAGCTTGTTGTAGGTATCTGACATCTAACCAAATAGTTTTAATTTACACAACACACATCAAAAAAGGAAGGACCAAATTTTATTCCTTTACTCTGAGAAGAAAAATAACTGACAAAAAATAATAGGTCAGAAATTTCGCTTGACACCGGGCTACAGAAACTTATTTAACAGAATGTTTTGTAACGGCGTTTGAGGCCGAGCCTCAGGTTTACAGACGCATTCTTAACACTGTTTGTTCAGTTAGTACAACACTACTGCAGCAGAGTGGAACGCTAATTCCTAACTAGTCAAGGCCAAGTAAAGTACGAATGCATTGTGACATGCACACCTTCAAACGTACAAACACTGCAATGTCCGAGCACTCAGTCGCAAAGTAAAATGCGGTTATAGTGTTCAAAGAATAAGGAAGAATATAAACAATCTGACTGCATCAAAGCAGGCAACCATTCTGTTATTAGACCTTCTGCATCTTTCCATAAACAAGTGCATATTATTTCTTAATAGCCTCAAAAATAGGAATGTTACATTGAACCTGGTGAGTCATGACTACTAACACTCGCTCTCCAGGGCAGGTTGTATAGAGTTCTGCAACCAAAATTATAGGCCACACGCAATATTTGCATGCTTGACTTTCTGAAAGTCCACCATAATTATGATGCGTACATGGGCGTACAAAAGGAACGAAAAAGTACTTTTGCCCCCCCCAGGTTGCGCGCCTGATGTAGCCCATACTTGAAGCTCGGTTTTGCTGTAAAACCTTAAGCTGAGCCTAAGTTCAAGCTTTGCTTCTGTCAGTGACAGGTCGTCTTATCACACCTTGCCTGCTTTGATACGAGCATATTGGTTATGCCAGAGGTCGGGAACCTATAACTCGCGAGTCAGATGTGGCTCTTTTGATTACGGCATCTGGCTCGCTTGATATTTTTTTGACACGATTTTTACGAATGAAACTTTTTCTGTAATTTTCCATCTGCCAGACTACAAAGCCATCAGGAACACCATGCTGCACCAGAAGTCGCATTAACAGCAAGAAACATGTTATTACCATTGTTTGAAATGGTTGGTTTTGCTTAAAAATGCACACTTCAGTTAGTAAGTTGGTTGCATTAAGTGTTGAAAAATATTATATGGCTCTCACGGAAATACAATTAAAAATATGTAGGTTTCATGGCTCCCTTAACCAAAAAGGTTCCCGACCCCTGGGCTGTGGTCTGGTCAAGTTTCTCTTAAACGTGATCATTGTACGGCGTTAGTACAGTTCATAGTATCAGTGTATACGCTGTCTGAAATGCGCATTGGGTAGATGTTCTACGATGATTTCCTTGTGATGAGCTGATAAGCGCGTGCGCCACATTCTGTTCATGGAATGCTTATTTCTGCGTGTGCATTGATTACCTTTCGAGGAATCTTGCGTGATTTGGGGGCCTTGGAACGTTTTTTAAACGCCATCGACAGATGGACAGTTTGGTGCCCTTGCGGGATTTGCTGCTCATTCTGATGTGGTGGTTCTTTAGGACAGTCGTGATCTGTGCTGTCGAACTGCACGTTACACTTAAGTCTAAGCTGAGGTTATGCGAATCTCTTCATATCAGTAGGTATCATAAGTCGGCTTATTGATCTTGTAGTTGATTTTTACTCAGTGTGCTCGCGTGCGTTCATTCTCCCGTTTGTTTCTTGGTCTTGCGCTGTACAAGATGCGAGACAGTTGAAAGTTTAGACGAGTCTTTCCGGTTAACACTTTCATGAGGTAATTTGTCTCTAATTTGTGACAAGTGCCTTCACGGCGTGAAATGACGATTGCTCTTCATGAACAAGCCATTTATTTGAATTGAAGATCCTAACACAAGGTTTCTTCGTGATAACCCCTGTGCTTTAAGTCCTCGTAGTCAATGACGGGCGCTTTGCCATGCACCAGCCTGCACACATGAAATCTGAGACTGGCCATTTCTTAGCACGTGTTTGGACGGTCTGCAGTAAAAAGATCGTTTCTTTGCTTTGCGGGTCTCCAGGTTATTGAACCGCTAACGGCAGGGTGGGAATCCTGTGGCCCGCGTGAACATTCGATATTACCCGCATCAGAATTTTCTTTACCCACTTTACAGCACAAGATCGCGTCAAAACCAAGCTCCATGATAACCACACGCTCAAGATAGTATGTCATACGAAGCCTCTATCCCTCGTATTAAGATAAAGGTACAATTTTAGGATAAAATCAATTGTTATTTGTGGCCTGCCAGCAATAATCACAATTTATGCGACTCGTGACAGTAAATAGGTTCCACACTCCTGGCTTAAGGGATCACATACCCGGATGTGAAACTGCTGATGCGTATCGTTTTTAAGAGCGTCCTCGTGATTGACGTGTGTTGTACTTCGAACATATTATCGCCTCTTGAAAATAGGAAATTTTTGGTAAACAGAATGTTTTTGAGTTAAACAACATCTTCGAGAGAAGTCAATACGCAGAAACGCCGTTCCTGCATGCACGAGATATCACTGCGCAAATGGTCTCGTGGTATTGCGCACGTTGGGGGGGGACACTGGTTCCAAGCAAAGGAGGTGCAGTCTGGGTACGAAGCGAAAGCGTTTTCACTTTGGAAAGCAAGCAGCTGGACAGCGCTTCTGTAATTGGGGACGTTTAATTTATCAACCCTGCTTTAAAATGGGTGACATTACTTGCCACACGAGCACGAAACGATGGGTATCGGGCTGGTTTTTTTCGCTTAAACATTTCCGTCATTTTTGCTGAGACATTTTGATCACTGAAACATTTCGGTCATTTGTCTCACAGTTGTATTAAGACTTGCCATAACCGTGTTTTTAGCCTATATTTTCAAGCATTCTGGCCGAAATGACATAATTGTTTTCGGTCTATGACCGCAAAAAAACAGGTATTGAACAATTATCATTGTATGTCCAGGTAACTGCGAAGGTCTGATGGTGAAGACGCTTGACGTTGACGCAACGTACGAGATTGCAAAGCGCTCGCACAACTGGCTCAAACTGAAAAAGGTACGTTGCTGCGCAGGTTCGTTTGATCGACGTGTCTCGCAGGCGACGGTTGACCTGTGGCGAGTGCTGTAGGAAGCACACCCGCCTGACGACTGTGCTGGCACGCAACACGCCGAAGAACGAGAGAAAAATTTCTCGCGTGTGCTGAGAAGAATTGATGCGCGAGGATGTTGTTGGTAAATACTTTTCAAGCGTCTTGTTTTATGCGCCATCTGTATTATAAGCCGGGAATCGCCGTTGGGTGTTGAGGTCGCACACCGGTTGGAAAAGTGAGCTGAACAGTGTGGACTGTTTTTTTGTTTGCTGAGACATTTCGGTCATTTGCCACATAGTAGTATTGAAACTTGCCGTAACAGTATTCACTAGTCTAGTTTTTCGGACATAATGACCGAATTGAGTGAATTTTTTTCGGTCATTTTAAAACAATTCGGTCGATGACCGAAAAAAACCAGCTTGTTGGTGAAATCTGCGAAATCGAGACGTGGCCGCCGCAAGGCGTGTTTAATAAACTCACGCATTTTGTAAGATGAGGTAAAAAACGTGCAAAGCGCTCTTGGCAGGATTACTTGGATGGCATGGGAGACACCCTGGACCTAGTTGTGATCGGGGGGTACAAAGGCAGGGGCAAGCGCGTCGGGAACTACGGGGGATTCCTACTCGCGTGTTACGATGAAGAGAGCGAAGAATACCAAAGTATCTGCAAGGTAAGCCGTTCAGATCGGCGTGCTGGAGTTGCGTTAATTGTTTAAGCGATTTGATCTCAAACACACTTTTCAAGCGCTTGTTTTTTTCTCAATGTCAGAGCAGACCAAGGCAAGGGCAGGTCTTTAATGACTTAATGAAGTCGTTATTCTCCCGATTGTGAGTGGCCTAGCTCAGCACTTTGCAATCCTGGTTTCAATACAGTGTTCATTATTTGGTGCACACCATCCACCCACACATTGTCTTTTTCTGCTGCTGGACCCAACTGAAACGAAATTTGTACTCTTGCGCTTTTTGGTGTGGTGCACTGTTTCCACTACAGGCAATAAATCCACTCCCCCACCCGCAAATCCAGTGGACTCTGGATTCTACTTCAATCATGGGAATGTAAATCGACGTCACTGACCGTTGACGAAAATGACTGCACTCAACCCAGAGCAGCAGTGGAAAGCACTCACAGTTTTTGCCAAAACTGTCCCGCATTCAAACGAGAAAGCTCGAAACCCTTCTATTCCGAGAACACCATGTTAATTCACAGTATGCTTAAAAGCTCAACTGGTGCATCTTATAAAACGTAAAACGGTTACTGCCAACGTTTCGTTGACGGTGCAGTCAACTTCATCAGGGCGAAAAACAAGAGTGGCACTTGATCTGTCAACCAAATGTCGAACTGAGTGGTGCCTCAGGTGCAAATGATAGTAGCGCGGAATCTTTGGACCTAGTGATTTTAGGCGGGGTAGCAATCAAGGAACAAGGAAATTAGCGTGAAGAGATATCATGGAGAAAACCAATTAATACATACAGTCGAAACGATGAACCAATACATGCTCACGTAACACTGCACATGTTGCAAAGCCGCTTTTCGTTTATCAGAATTTAAAGTCTCGGCACGAGACATCAGCGTGTTGACAACAGCGTATTTACGCTGCAAGAGATGATCAGAACGAAAATTTAGGTATCTGTCACCGTAGGTGGATTTGCGGTAGAGGAGTAGCGCACCCTCTCTGATTTTGCGTGCAGCTTTTGCATCCAAAACCGCGATGGAAGAATCTGTTTTCAGCTCCATAATGGACTTAATAAACGGTTGAATACTGTTCAGAAAAGAAACTGGTCGAGGGCTGCTCGGTTGATAATAGCAAAAGCGCCTTCGACGTACGGTTCCCATGCCCTGAGAGGGTTCTCAAAGAGCACGGTTTTCTACGTATTCCATGACGAGATTCGCCTAAAGGAGTGATACCGGAAAGACCGTTGCAATCCCAAGGTCTGCTTTAAAAAAACTTACGACAAGTGAATTGCATCGATGCGAAGTACAAGCGGAGGTCCTCGCCTATACAGACTATTTAGTGCGCTTAGTCAAATCCTTACAAGCCAGATATTTCCATTTTTGTTTGAAAATACGGAAAATAGTCTTAGATGACACATCAACTGCAAGTATCCTGTGTTTCCAACACCTGCAATTGAAATCCTAAAACGATAGTAGGTAAGATACTTGCCGCATATTTCTGGACTAACTTATCAGTGATGATACGACTTCATCAGGGACTCTTAATTGAAACTTCTTACTCAAGAGCTAAACCCTATTGCTGCCAAACAAGTTGCTTAAGCAGCACATTTGAGATGGCGTTGCTTTGCAGCATTCCTAGTTCCATGCAAGGGTTTCCCTTAACCAACCTACAATCCTGCACATGTCGTCTTCTAGTTGTTTTGAAAAACAGGCCCACCCAGGCCGATTGTGGCCTTGTCGCACTGGAGAGATGAGTTTGATGATGAAATGTGCTTTTGCAAAATGTTATTATCCATTACCGTAGAAGTTTCGTTAACACTGGAGAAGCTTCAAAATCTATACATGTTTGAGACGTTTCGGATTATTCTTAATCTACCTCCAGTCAAAAAAAATGATGCAACACTTGGCAATGTCAGCAATTCAAAACCAAAAGTTATTGTGACCTAAGAAATGTCAGTGTGACGCAGAAGCCGGCAAAAGCAAAACCAAGACCTCCGGCCATGTCAAAACCGCTAAAAGTAGGACCGACAACCATGCAGAATCTACGTAAGGTCGTAACCTACGAAAACAAGCCGAGACCAGCAGCAAGAGGCTGTTCGCAGAACACTGTAAGTGAAGGATACAAAAATATTTAAAAAATCAGCACTAAGGCATCCGTAACTGTCAAAAAAGTATGAGCATAACCTTGAAAGACCCGCGCAAGACCATAAGTGGCGGCAAGAGACAATCACGGATGTAAACAGCACCGTACATCTACATCATGCAAACAATCGACATAACCATCTTCGTATTCAAAAGGTATAAATAAGGGGTGAAAAATCGTCGACATTCATCTCGGGTTGCTGCTTTTCTATTAAACGTGTCGCTTTTGAAGCTTATGATGGTAAAAAGCGGAAGTCAAGATTTTTGGATTTTTGAAGCCCATGAAATGACCTGGATATAAGTATAAATGTTTGACTACATCGGTAGTTTGGCTAAATTTCAAACAGTTGTGTTGGTCAATGCGAAGTTTCAAGTTTCTTAGAGTTTGTCCAATTAACCATATCTTCCACATTGCGTCGTTCTCGTTCCACATGTGCCTGCTTGCACTTGTCTCCGATCGCATGCGTTCTGTGAATGAAAACTAGCCGAGCAGCCACTTCCAAATATTTTCGAAAAAGTTTTTGCAGTTCTCTTGCTAGCTGTAGTGATGTTTCACCAATGTAGGGGATATACAGAAATCTTCGAGTAGCAGTCGTCTTTTCTTGCTTGTTTTTGGAAGAAGTATTTTCATCTTTGTTGAGAAATATTTTGATTTACTTGTCTGTGTACCAGTCTGGGTATCCATTGCTAAGAAAACAAGATTTGATATTTTGAAATTCTGTATGGATCCATTGATAAGAGCCGCGAAACTTATTATGTTGTATTCGAAACAAGCTTTTCCATTTATTTTACAGTCATGTATGAGTAGTTTTCCTGTAGATAGGTGTGCCAGCCAAAGGCTTGTTCCGTATCTTATTTGCAACATCGTTTCATTTTTATTTTACTTGCGAAGTTCATTTATCCGTCGTCCCTACTTTCGTTCCTGTGCTTTGCGCCGCACGCGTCCGACTTTCCATGTTGATTGGTTGACATTCCAACCGCGTAATTTGGTGGTTGCCTTTTTTCTCGAGGGTGGCGCTGTGAGCGAGTCGGGCCGAGGTGTGAGTCCTTTTTGCGTATGATGCGAGCCGTGACTGTCGGAAATCTGACTGACCGACTAACTCATCTGTTTGCCGGACTAAGCATCTGATTAATCGACTAACTTTAGCTTGTGAAATACTTGCTGAGCTACTGCGTTGCGTGGCCCGCATGAACTGCTTGTGGCTGTTTACATCCATAGCGAACTTTGTGTGTTGAAGCGGGTGGACAGTATTTCCGAGTCGCCAGGATCAGTGAGACAGTTAAACGAGTCGAGGTTTGGACGTAACAATAGTTAATTCCAATCTCGGTTTTGCTAGTAGAACATCCAAATATGCCAGCTGACCGTATCTTATTACCTTTGTCAAATAACCTTTTCATAAAGACGTCTGCCATCGAAGGTGAAATTGGTGCTGAGCCCATTGCTATCCCATCTTCATGTGTGTGATATTTTCTGTTGAGCTGTAGAACAGTATTTATCAAGTCCAGTTGCGCATCTTTCGAAGTTCGGCTTAGTTAATCCATGAAATTTGCCCTTCTTATTGGCGAAGACTTCGTCCAATGTCGAACTTACAGTAAAATAAACATTTGACATCAAACGAAAAAAAACATTATTTGCATACAATGAACGTCATGGTCAGCTATCATTTTGTCGAAGTGTGTTTTGCCATGGATGGGTGCCGGCGCAGGTCATTTAAAGATTTTGACAGCCATGAGGCGCATTGATAGGTGAAACTGCGAATCGAGCATAGAATTGGCCTCAGTGGCATGCTGTCTTTGAACTTTTGGACGACCGTACAACGCTGGAGTGACGGCAGCAGTTGGTCGGATTTCATTTTAAACACGTACGTCTAGGACACCTTTCTTTTCAGTCCATTCAGAAAACCTTGAAATTTCTTTAATTTCTCCAGGTTAACATTACTTTTCCTGAGTTGAGACCTTGTTTTATCCTTTAAAATAGTACCATCTTTTTGATGTAATCATTTTTGTCTATAACGACTACACCATTTCCTTTATATGGATCTTGGCTGTATTGCGAACAGACAGCCCGAGCGGCATGTGCGCATAGCTTCAGCAAGCAATAATAGAGATCATGCGCCGCAATCACTCTATTATTGCTTGCTCGCGCCACATATATATATATGGGTGTTGTTCGTCGTGCACATCCCGTTCGTGGTGAATTGCACATTCAACGCAACGCCAACAGAGGTTGCAACAACCTCCAGTTGGTGTTGTATTTTTTGGAAGATGGACCGTTTTGATCATCGTTCATACGAGACAAGTAAAGGATTCTCGCGACCAGAGGTATGCACTAACTTGACACTCCGAAAAGACAATTCACCCATCATTCGCATTCGTCTCTGTTCACTGGCAATATTGCTTTGGAGAGGTTCTGGCCGCGGAATGGTTGCTCAGGCGGGTGCGGATATTGGCATCTTGGTTGCCATGGTGGTTTGTTGCGGGGTGGTTGTATGGGTGGGTCGTTGTGCCGTAGTTGCTATGGCGGTTGATTATGTTGGGCCCGACCTGGATTTTGAGGTGCCGGAACTCGTCCTGGTCCTCTTTTTGTTCTCGATTTTGAGGCGCCGGAACTTGTCCTGGTCCTCTTCTTTGTTCTTGTTCTTGATTCTCAGTCGCCGGACCTCGTCCTGGTCCTCTTCTTTGTTCTTGTCCTTGATTCTCAGGCGCCGGAACTTGTCCTGGTCCTCTTCTTTGTTCTTGTCCTTGATTCTCAGGCGCCGGAACTCATCCTGGTCCTCTTCTTTGTTCTTGTCCTTGATTGTCAGGTG
>Ga0210059_1000459_pt1 | contig 51609 bp, 22 predicted proteins | sample Ectturendosymbi2_FD_188042 | JGI IMG/M metagenome (GOLD analysis project Ga0210059, IMG submission 188042) | Ecteinascidia turbinata endosymbiont from Florida, USA - Sample 2 (SPAdes) (version 2) | ecosystem: Host-associated > Tunicates > Ascidians > Unclassified | place: Key West, Florida...
TCACATGTCGCGGCATTTCGTTTTTTAGCCCTGATGAAGACAGTTGTATCAACCGTCGAAACGTTGGCAAGTTTTTAACGTGTTTTTATGTTTTTAGCGCCAGTAGAGCCTGATTAAATTTGTTCCTTGAGTTAACAAGCAAGATAACTACAGAATTTGCCTATAACGGCACCTCTAGGGGATTGCATAAAGAACGTTATTGGTAAATTGACAATTTGACATTACAAACGAATTGAAATGCATGTAAAAGATCCCATCGCGACCAAATAAAATGTAACGTTATGGGCGAATTGACGCTCCAGACGTAGCCGTTATAAACGAATTCAACTCTGTAGAACAGATTTACATAAGGTTTCATCCCCATTTGGATTAGACTAAAAAGTTATTTTCAGGGCAAGCTGTTTATTTTTAGGGCAAATTGTTATTTTCAGGGCAAATTTTTTCCGCCCCCCAGTAAAATGCCTTCCCGTACGCTTGTGATTGCAGCACTTGTCCACAGTGGCTTGGAAATTACGTTTCGCCAAGCCTGCACAGCTGATAAGACGGGCAAAGTGGAATTCCTTGAAGTTAGTCATTGCAACTACTGAAGATGATTTTAGATTTGTCACTAAAGAATTTGTAAAACCCACAGCGGAAGGCAGCAGACAGTTCATGAACGGTAAATCACACCATCCATATGCGACACTTAAGTCAATCTTGTTCGGAGAAGCAATAAGATTGAAGCAACTCAATCAAAGGGAAGAAGATTACCTCACCAGCCTAAACTTAAAAGAAAATCAATCTGCTCAAACTTTCCTAGTTCAGACATGACAATAGCATGATAGCAGTGGCATCAAATTGGGGAAAAATATTGCGCCCCCAAAATGTGACCAGAAAGATCACCTACATGTTTGGTCTACATCATTCCTTAAGTTCTAACTCTATCGAAAAAGGGGGAAAGCTGAAATACTAAAGGCAATAATTAGGGGAAGGTGGGGTACAGTCGACACTTTTTTGCATTTTCAACCACTGCTACTTTATTTCAAGTCCAAACAAGCTCAAAATTTGTCACACAATAAAGCAACTCTATATACACAATATCATGCCAAAACACGAAAACAACGCCTTTTAGAAAACATTTTACAATCAATTTAAAAAGGGGACTTTTTTGTCGAGTGTGCCCCAAGCCTGAGGCACACTCGACATGAGCATGGGGTGCACCTGACCGGTCAATAAAAAGTTGGGTTGCATGCATTGCATAATGCTCACGTGATATCCCATGTAAAATGGCACTTGTTGACTGGCTCTACACTTTTTTACAATCTAACTACCCACTATCACTGCATGGCAAAACAAATTTGTATGATTGCCAAACATTAAATGAAACCAATGCAGTATGCTCAAATTCATGCCTTACCACACAATTATAATGTGCCTCTAAGCACATAACAAACCTAAAAATGTTCATAGATTAGAATTATTCTGTAGTGCATTCCAATATAACCTCTCAAGCTTTACCTTCTTTAGACTGACCTAGTGGCAATGTGTTGAGTGTGCCCCATTTTTTGTCAGATGTGCCCCATGCATATCTAAAAAATATAATGAAGTACCAACTCAACTTAAAAAGAATTTAAAATCTGGCATTATCAAATAATGTTGCACTGCCCTGACTGCAACGTCACAAAAACTCAGAACAGATGTTGATTAACGTAGGCAAAACCCAAATCTAAATGCGATTTTATAAATTGCTTTTGGGTAGCAAAAACACAATTTGCTCTGTAACTCGTAACAACGGCGGCCTATCAAGGAAAAATTCACTGTAGTACTACAACTGGTATGAGACTAAATCGCCATGGAAACTTTGAAGTTCAATGTTTTCAACATTTTGAACAAATCAAAAAAGACGACTGCGCCCCTAGTCCTACTGTGCCCAGTGGCCAAAAATTGGGGTAGGGGCAAAAATTTTGGGGGGCCAAAATGTTTGATTTTAGGCAAATAACACTGTTTTGTCTAGAAAAAGCCTCTCAAAACATCAAATGACTATATTTTCTATAAATTTGCGGGGGCATGTCCCCTTTTGCCCCCCCTGGCCACGCCCGTGACTGTGCCCCACCTTCCCCTACCTGAAAAAAGATAAAAACACCACAATTGGACAAAAACTACCCAACGACAAGCATCTTGCTTAAAATAAGACAAAAACAAGCCTAAGGTGCGTCAGGGCCTTGCAAGCACTGTGCACTTTGTGGTTGCCATGAGAAATACAACAAATCCTAGGTCCCAGCTGTTACACAAATCTTGACAAAAAATAAAACTCTCGCTGAATCAAAACTTGGCATGTGCAGATTTCAGGCCTGAGGATGCATAGTGTTACGTGTAAATCGATTTCCTATTTTTAAAAATTTGCTGAATGATTCGACTTCGTCACCTTTGTGGAGACTAGTGACTTGACAGTTGACATTCACATACTATTTTTTACAAGCATAAACCTCACGTGAAACACATCTATTCAAATTGAAGTAATTCAGCAAGTATCAGAACAGCGACATGTTGTAAGGCATCTGCTGGCACTCATTTACCGGTTTGTTAAAACTAGGTGTCAAGGGTGTTAATGGTGAAAACACTGACTGAAGATTTTTTAACACTGACTGAAGATTTGAAACTGTGATAAGTGGTCAATTTCTTCTTACTAGTTAACTTTAAGTAGGCCTAAGTCTGTATAGAAATTTAGGGTCGGCCTTGGCACTCGTAAGGCCCAGTTAGACGCGTTTTTGAGGTCCATAGAACAGCCATCCTTTCTAGATGCTGCAGGTCCAATTACAAACGTTTGTGGCAGATACTAGGTTTCCATCCGGTTTTCAGCAAGAATTGTAGAACCAGGTTTATCAAAAAGTTGGTGTTGTCACTTTCTGAGTATGCTGCAATGGAACGCATTAAAATGTAGGCTTAAAATTGTGAGCGTGTTGATGGATTAAGAGATCTTTCAATAATTTTTGTATAAGAATCCATACATGTAAAAGGCTAAAAGTAATAGGACAAATCTGGATATTACATCCAAAAACGCATGATTACAAAATGATTTAATTTAGCCATTCCGAACAGAGACAGTGAAATTGCTAATTTATTTTCGTTCAAATTTTCAAAATGCACTGGTACCATCGAAAACAAACTTATATTTTTTCGAGCACTAGTAGTGATAAATCAACTTTCATGTAAAAGAAGTCATACTATCATGTTTTTTTATTGTGAGAAGGTGAAAAGTTGTTTTCTTATTAATTTTTTGACCAAGACTTTTTATGCTTGCCTTAATTTGCCATTGTTATTTTGGCGAAGTTGTGAAAACATGCATCGTACGTTTTTTAACTATAATGGAAGATTCAAAATAACCGCATTGCCCAATTTTTTGAGAACGTGTTACCAGCATACAACATTATTGGCAATAATAATTGTTGGATCATAACATACACATCAAAATCTATGAAATACACAACCGTTGCGTAGGACACAATCGAACATAACAGTGCATTTTGTAGATTTTATACTCTGTTTTGCTTTGTAACAGATTTTTAAGTCTTTTCTTCCGAGAATTTTCTCACCAAAGGTTATTAAATCAGATAAAGATTTGGAGTCAAATACGCCTCGAAATATAAATAGCGCAGATAAACACTAGGCTATGAAGTTTTTTTTTTCAAAAATTCTGGAAGCAAGGGAATTCTCCGTAATACCTGAATCAGAACCGTCGCCAGAAAGTCTTCAAAAGAGGGCTTTACATTTGTGCAGAGGGGGCTTGACATTCTAAAAATTGACAAAAACTCTACTTTATAGTGTTTCATATTTCAATTTGGGGGCTTGGAGCTTTGTTTCGGGTCTAAGCCCACCAAAGCCCCCCCGAGGTGAAGTAAACCACAAGCGGTATATTGCTTGTGTCAATTGACGCACTTGGTCGATCTTGTTTTAAAACTGTTGTAGTCTTTGATACCAGCACATTATTATTGTGAAATTGCAGCCAGCAGTCAGGTAGAAACATATTCCACCTTCAAAGTATTATGATACTTTCATTTCTTTTGTTACCATGGACAGGAAACGCAAGTATTTTGAAGAGTATTTGGAATTTGGTTTATCTCCATAGTTGGAAAAAACACAGTGAAGCCATAGTGTGTTTTGTGCAGCGTTGTTCTCGGTGCTGATGCTGGCTTTGTGAAACCTTCGAAGTTCTTACAGGATTTAGAGCCAATACCTTCCAACATGTCACAAAGAATTTAGTCTAGTTTTAAACCAGTTGTTGACTAAGATAGCCTACCAACAGTTTACTGTTGTGAAGTTGCAGTCAACATTTCGGAAGAAGCGTATTGCAGTGATATAAAGGCCGTCAGTGCTAAACATTATGTGAAACCTTCGAAATTGATACGGTATTTAGAGACAAAGCATTCCAACCACGCCACAAAAAGTTATAGAATTCTTCCAACGCCATGAAGCGAGTTTGAAACGTCAGACTATCTTGCTAGAAGTTTCCCCCAATAAGACAGGCATCATATGAAGTCGCACTTGAAATTGCCAAGCAAAAAAACTCACAAAATTGGAAAAAACGCTTGTGAAACCCTGTTTGTTGAAAACAGTAAAACAACTTCTTGGAGAAGGTAGTGAGGCAAACATGAGACGAATATCTCTTCCAGCGATACTACTCGAGGCGCATTTCAGATATGCCGGAAGATGTGAAAGACCAGGTGATAAATTAAACAAAAGCATCTCCAACTCCAATGTTTTTTCACGTGGATGAGTCAACAGATGTTACTTCATGTGTTTAGTTGCTTGTTATCGTGAGATATATTCATTCTTGAGACATTGAAGAGGAGCTCCTATTTTCGGGGAACTGCAAACTAGGCCTACAACAAGCGCAGATGTTCGGGAGAAGTAAAAATTTTTTGATTCGGCAGGGTTGCAATGGAAATGTGATTGTTACTCCTCTGTAAAATTTGCTGGAATCCACGATAAAAATTACAAATTATATCAAATCTGGAAGCCTTAACACTTACCTGTTTTAAAGAATTCTGCAAAGACATGGTTTCGACACACGAGTTTTTCTGTTCGACAAATCTGTACACTGGCTATCGAAAGGAAACATTCTAAGCCGCGTTTTGTGATGAAAGATGAAATAAAGTTATTCTCAGAACTGAAAGCAAACGATTTGTTGTCTTACATTAGTGACCAGATTGTATTGAAAAGTCTTGCTTATTTGGCTGAAATTTTTGAAAGGTTTAAAGCTAAAAGAAAAGGTTACAAGCATCATCCAGCTTCGCGCCGAATCTGCAAGAATTTTATTCGAAGTTGCAAAACTGACTTCGTAAAGTAATGCAAGGAATGTTGCTATGCTTGAGAGAAATTGTCAAATGTTGTTGAAAATCTGAGGAACTTGCTAAGAATTTGAAGACATCTACAATAGACCACCTTCAATCTCTTCAAATAGAGTGCCAATGATATTTCTCTGAACTCAATTAGGAAGATGCATTTTCACGAAATCAGTTCTCTATCTCTCTGGTTATAGCCAATATTTTGATGAAGTACAGGACCAATTTTGTGATCTTCGGAATAATTCATCAGCGCATGATATTTTTCATGAAATGCCATTTTCTCGGTTCTGGTGAGCTGTGCGTGAATTGTATCCACAACGATCTGAACTGGTTTTCAGAATATTGCTTTCGTTGCCACAGTATATCTCTGCGAGAGTGGTTTCTCAGTTCTAGCTCACATCAAAACGGATGCACGAAATCAAAGTATAGTCGAGCATGTTGAAAGGTTAGCATTCTCAAGCACTTAACCACGAATTTCGAAGTTGGCCATACGGTCAATTTTTGTGGTAAAAAAATGTTGCGGTAGTTTGTTGCATTTTTCTAGAACAGCATTTTGCTGTAATAATAATGGTTATAATGTCATACGTACCGGTATTAAAAACATAGTAGGAAGGGGTCACAAGGTACGTAAAAATACATAAGGTGTCACGAACCTAAAAAGGTTGAGAGACACTGCAATAGAAGGTATGGCCCTACGCTAAGTAAGCCCTTCTGAAAGTGGCCCCCGAGCCAAATTAATTGCCCACCCCTAATCTATGTGATTAATTTTATCTCTCCCACTAAAACTTTCGAATATTTGCTAACGATGAGAACAATTGCTTTTTGAAGCGTCCATTGTGATTTTGTTTAATCCTTGTCTTTTACGCTATTCTTTCTGATACAACTTTGCTGCACTTCTGAGTTTCACTTTCTTCCAACCTGATGTCTCAGAACCATATTCCTTATAAAATATCTAGAATGAAATGGATAGATTCATCTTTATCACTGGTAAGTCTGCAACTAGCGAAAGGATTCAGGCGGGATAACTTCCCACAGCGTTGCTGAAAAGGTCTGTTCGAAGCCGATTGTTTGCGATTCTTGCTGATATTCTGTAGTGGTTTTCCCGCTCTTTAAATCCTTTTTCCCAATACATAAAAGATCTGGTTGCAATAAAAAATTGCCCTAATGGCTGCACTTCTGAAACTGTAGCTGATCACGCATTTTAGTTTCGCAAAACTGAACGCAATTACGATATTTGTCCCAGCAGACATGGCCTTACAATTTCGTATAAATTAATTACTAGCGTTCTGTGGATTTGACCAGCAGACTCTGCAAATCACCTCCGGTTAATACCTGTAATTAAGAAGAATTAGCGTTTGTACTTCGCCTGTTGTACAGCAGAATTGTGGCTCTAAGTTGCCGTAAATTGTAGCTTGCCGTTCCACACACGGTATATGGTTTGACTGCTCATGCTACGCATAATTTCTAGACTATGACTTCATTTTCATAACTGTTCCGGAAAGCCTCCAAAAACCTCGAATCAACAAGAAGCATATGTGCAGAGGAATTATCGATTTTTGTGTAGCTACTGCGGAATAAATGGAGAACTTCCACACCGAGGAAAGCATGCGGCTGGCACCAGCTAAAAGATTTGATCCTCCCGCTTGTGCCTCAAAACATTTTTAGGATACGGAGGTAATCGCTTAAGTCTACCCAAGCAAGCGTCCCCAGGCAGCAATGTTGCATGACTGATGTTAAAACCTGAAACCTACCAATTTTCTGCACACTGTATCAATCTACCTAACCCACAGCAAAGCAAATTGATCAGCAACATGAAATCGGTGAAGTTGATTTGCGAGCCAAATCACAAGAACCACATTGTTGATAAATTCTGATGTTTCTCAAAGGAACAACCTCCGAAACTTTAGCAAATGGGATTCGCGAAACGTTTCATACAACATTTTTGAAAGGTGCTGTGATAGGTTTTTTACAGATGTGTTAATGTAATTGTTTCCTTTTTGACGTTGTACCTGAGCTTTTTAATGTACTATAACCTTGCACGATATTTTCACGTGTCGTTTCGAGCATAGAGTTTATTTTTACATGTAATTTTACCTGTAGGCCTACACACTTGTGTTTGCACTGCAAAAAATTACAGCATTTCAACGCCTAATTTTCACTGCTTTTTGTTATGTAGAGGCGAAATTGCCTGTACTTACGCTGGTAAGTTCACAATACCCACAAAAAATATCCGTGCTCGAGTAAGCTTTTATTGGCACAGCATTATATTTCACATTTCAAACATTGCACTATGAAAATAAAGTTGACCCGTTCATGATTCGTGATGAGTAGGGCCATTCAAAGTCATATTAATTTATGTCATGAGGGCAGTTTTGTTGTAAAATGTGGGGGGCAGGTTGCTGTGAAACCAATATATTACGAAACCTAAAGAGAAAATGTGGTGGGACACGGCATATTATGTCCCCACTGTTTGAAAAAGTAGGGGGAAGCGTCCCCCGTGTCCCCCACCTAATTGCGCCCATGATTTCTGTGTTTCAGTAAGCTATGAAACGAATTTTTTAAACAAAAATCGCAACCCTACGAAGTCTATAACAAAAGTTATAAAGACATATTTTCAACTAAATTCAATAATGAAACCATTAACATACAGCAATCTTAAAATATCACGTGAAACTACTACATCGCTTGGTCTAAGCTGAATCCTGCAAACTGAACACACTTGGGCACACTGCAAATACAGTAGAATTTGCCTAATTCGTCACGTCAAGGGGATTCGAAAATAGTGACGAATTAGACGAAGTGACGAATTATGCAAACAGGTGAAAACTCTATCATAGAAGCTCATATACTTTATCATAGTAACTCGTATACATTGTGCTTTTATTTGCAATAAAATACAAGTTTATAACGTTATGGTTGAATACAACAATTAATTCCTCTATTCTATCTGGACTCCTCCATTCGATCTAGAACCTTTTCAATCTTTAACAAACTGCAAAGACTTCCCATGTTCTCTCAATGGGGAGTTGGGTCGCGCTTCGCACCTCGTGTATAAATTCGATAAACAAATTGCGAGGTGCAACAATTCTTAGATAAAGATCCTTAATTTGTTCTTAAATTCCAGCACATTCTAGCTGCTTAGACATCAAAAGCGAAACTGCAAATGACGTATTAGCCGAACAAAACGCTTCTAAGGTATGGAAAGTGGAGACGAATTAAGCAAATCGACGAATTAGACGAACAGAAATGTACACAAAAGATAGGAATTCTGCTGGGACCGACGAAAAAGTGACGAATTAAGCGAATTGACAAAATTAAACGATGATGAATCAGACAAGTTCTACTGTATTGGCAAAGACGTATGAACCAAGTTATTTGGATGAAATGTAATGCACTGCCTAAAAGTGCATGTTCTTGCTGCCCCAAAGAAATAAACCAATGTCCATGCATGTTTTCGATTTTCTTCAAACCAAACTAGCGTATATGTTTTGAGCTGTTTGTTTTAGTGGGGCTTCAACAAACCATAGATTGCCGTCTATTATGCCTATTTTCGCTGGTAACGCTTATTTGCACAGTAGATGTATGTTCTAGCTCAGTAATTTTTGTTTGGTCATATAAAGTCATATTTTCTGAAAAATAGAGTCATAGTATCAAGCTTTTAGGTCATAAAAATGGCCCTAGTAATGGGTTTCCCAGCACTTACGTGTGTGGACCTACACCAAGAGTTAGCAACCATAACAGTCATTGAGCCATTTGGACCTATTTCCCAGAAAAGAGTACTGAGAGCCACAAGATCTTTTCGGAACTAAAAGGAAGATAACAGCGCACAATGTTTTTTTGCCTTTATGCTCTATATGAAAAAATTGCACCCAGGTGAGCAAAAAATTAATAAAAGCCGTTTTCAACACTATTTAAATATTAGGCCTACATGATCACCAAATTCTTTAGGGTTTACAAGCCACAAAAACGTGACAGCACAACACTACAACATAAAGCTGTGCCCAAGTTGCCAGAAAGAAGTTTCTACTTGCGTTCAGGGCCTACCAGAGGGGGTACAAGAAGTGCATCGTTCCCGGGAGGATGAAAGTATCTATGTTACGTTTTTCTATAACCAAGCCCAAAATCAGTAGTGTAAGCCAGTTGCCAGTATAACAATTATTCTATTTATAGATCTTAGCAGGATAGCTGTTTTACCTATATTCTGATTACTATGCAAACAAGCTACACAAATTTCGACGAGGGCGCCTGGAGCTATGGGTCCGGTTTCGGTCTTCGTACCCCTTGGTAAAATTTCTCTCATAGGCCCTGCTTGCGTTATCCTTCGGCTGTAAAACACGCATTTCAACGTTTTCAGTTTGTGTTGCTTTGCACCAAAACACTTCCAGACGTCCAGCTCACACGAGCTAACCTGCTCACACTATGAAAGGAATGGTGGAGAGTGAAAAAACGTTCATGTTAGGTAAAATCCGAGCGGAAGGCACACACAAACAAGTACAAAGCATAACTAATAAACAAATAAAATCTAGCGTTTCAGCGCATGAAGCAATGCATTTGCAAAGGCGTAATGCGGAAGAAAAATCGACGCAGCGCATGAGCTTCGTTATCGTAAGATAAATCGCCAGACAGCATTCTTCGATTTTACTTAAGTACAGGAAGCAAGTAGCAATTATCCGATTGCAAGCGACCGCCACGCGCAGCAGCCACCGACTTGGCGTTGTTTAAAAAATGCGCGACAGTGGCCGATTCAAGCGAAAACTAACGCTTATGCCGCATATCAGGCTGAAACAAGGCATTCCAGTGTTTTTTTCGTTTCGTGTAATGCAACAAATAGAAGAACTAAACATTTAAAAGATGCGGAATACGGCTCAGGCATGCAAATGTGAAAGGTAATAGTTGTACTTCCTTTTCAAGGTAACGGATCCATCAAAGAATCGGTTTACTTTCAATGTGACTCTGGTTTGTAGATGCTGTCAACACCTTCCTCCTCATCTGGCAAAACAGAGAAATCTTTGGTCAAACATCGGCGGTTCGGCAAAGCTAAGCAACTAGACCGAAATCCTTTCAAATGTGCAGAAATAACTGACACACAGAAACAAAATAGCGTACTTTTCTCTGAAATAAATTGCGAGACATATATGACAAGTATTCTCAAGAATGGCAAAATGCACCAGGGAAGTGTATAAATTAAATCAAAGCTACTGTGAGCTCGGAACCCTACAAACACGGCTTCCTCACATGCTGTTCATTTACACCGATTAGTTGCTGAAAACGTACAACACGGCAGCTGGTGTGTTTAAGGGGAGGCGAGCGAGACACTTGCCTCGGGCCCCCCTCGATGTGCTTCGCGCGTAAATTTTCCACAGTTTTGGTGAAAGTCATCTCGTACAACATACTTCGAAGCTGATATAATTAAGCACTCAGCTTTCAAAACGGCCCCCAACAGCCACTGTAATGCGTAAGTACTCTGCTTTCAAAGGGCCCCAGTAACATTGTAATGTGTAAGTGCCTTGCTTTCGAAGGGCAACCACCAGCCTCTCTCGTGCGTAAATAAGGAAAGCTTCAAACGCAAAAAAACTGTGGGTTAAAATTTGTTCCAAGAAGTTCTGAAAATACCCATCAAGTAAGAGCAAAACTTTATGCCAAGTCATTATTTTTTCCACTGTCGAGAATGAAGATTCTCACAATATAGTGAATATAGTGTAACAGTGTTTGCAAAAACGTACAGTATATGATGAATTATTTGCTACTTTTGCACATTTTTCAAACAACTAATGTCAATGCAAGAAGAGGCAGCTTTGACTCATCCAGCCTCAAACCTTTTCATAACAAGTGTCAGGTTGGATACTTTTGTATGTACTCCACGTTCTTGAGTGTAGTTAAAAGGATGAAATTGAAGGCAAATTTAATGTTTTGAATCTGCTTGATTGTTGCCAGTGGTTTCATGGAGTCTCTTGAAGACATGGCTATGAACAGATTCACGAAACCAAGCATTTCAGGGAAAATGCATGCTACAAGCTTTCTAGTTTATTGATGGTAAACGCAGAGAAATAGGCCGCAAAACTGAAGTGTGGGACGATGCCATGTGTTGTTAGTTTTGTCTTTCCAACTTTCAGTGTTTTTAAAGTCGTGTATCATGAATATCCTGGTGCATTTTGTTTTAAGACAGTCATGCCGTACTCACAGGAGCGTATCCTTGGGTGGCCCCCATAACCCCTTCCTAGGCTTGATCAAAACAAGGCCTTATCACGGTTGACTGTGTATGATGATGTCATCAGAGGCCCCCCTTTTCAGCCTTGCCTCACCCCCCCCGCCAGTTCTAAGTCCATCACTCAGCAAGGCGACCCTGTTTGATTAACCATTTGTTAAAAATAGGTTAACGAGTTGTGTGGCAGACGCAATGCACTAAAGTTTTTAAGCATTCACTATGCTACAAGAAAGGTCCAACAGCAGATTTCCTTGTTGCACTTTTGTCTTTGGTTATAGTGGTTAGTTGTTTTTACCAAACTTTCCCGATTTGGTCAATGGGCATGACAGAGAAGCTGACATAAACTAGCAATATTGCAAAACGAAGTTAATATTTCGAGAGACGTCGTAACAAATTTTGTGACACCACCTGCAACATACGCATCCATTGCGAGCACTTGGCAAAAAATGTAATTTACTCGCAACTTTCAAATCTTTCGCATCAGAAGAGATCACCGACCTTGTCTCATCACCGCTCATCCTGGCGCCTCGAGGCACGAACATGTAGAAAGCTACTTCTAAGACGTCATCCAAGCTCATGGCGGTCTTCGAACGCATTTTCTTTCGTTTCCTGTCCAAATCACGCCCCTGAAAAAGAAACCGACATTAGCGCAAAATGGATCGCAGCAGGGGCGCAAGTGATCAAAGAAATGCACTTTCGCAAACAACACCCACATAGGTAATTTTTTCGGAAATGTTCGAAACGACTCAGAGCGCGCACAAAAGAACGTTTTGAAGTTATGCCGCGCTCGTGACTCCAGACGTCATGAAACACGTAACGCACTTGATTTTTCGAATTATGGTCATCTAGGTCAAAGTACGAGTCGTAATTGCGCCCGCACCAGGTGTCAGTGGAATTTCGGTGCCCGCCCGGACATAACAAGCAAAATACACGGAATTTCGCGGTAATACTTGCCAGCAATAGCGAACAGCCAGTTATGCGGAAAAAAAACGATCTGCCCCCAAGCCAGACGACTCAGTTGATTTCTCCGAAGTAACAAAGCTGACGCGCCTTGCGACGCATCCTTTTCATCGAGATGCAACTGCGCGAAATTTCCACACCAGTTCGTTCACGGGATCGTGGCAGAACAGCTGCCCCCACCCCGTTTGCACGTTTTGACCGAAATCGTCATAAACATTGGCGTTGATGTAAAATCACTCTTCTGGGTGAAGACGATACGATAACTACATTTTGTAAGTAAACACACTTTTTTCTTAACATTGGGTTTGCACAGCCTGCACATTCCCATCTAGTACCTTTCTCACGGCATCCCAGGCCTCTTCAACTGCTTCGGGAGCAGGGTACAAAGCGCAGTCGTTGAAAAAAGCCACAAGCTCGCTTGATTCCATTTCGTTCCAGAATTCTCGCTTGGCGAAGAGCAACGAGAATTCTGCACAAAATCAATCAGCAGCGCATAAAAAATCAGCGCAGCATTTACGTTCAACGAAACGGCGGCCCAGCTTGCTTTATCAGTTTGGTTTTGCAAAGGTATCAAAGTCATATATACATCATTGTCGTATCACGAAAACAACTCCTTTGCCATCCACGGTACTCTGTCACTGCAACTTTCAACGTGCGTCACTGCAACTTTCAACGTGCATATTTGTTTCTGAGTTTACCCCTCTCCCAGTTCGTCGCGACATGAGCTTGCATCCGGTGACAAAAAAAAGAAAAATTCGTACCAAGAGGCAACAAATTTTTCATACCATCATGGCTGACTCTGGGAGCTGCTGGGCCCAAATGAGTACGTTTTGGTGGGTCCCAGGTTAACTGCTGAGCCTCATCTGAAGGGAAATGAGAAGGGGCCACGTGAATCAATATTAAATCACATTAAATAAGGCTACATGTAAACATCTTCAAGATTATACGGAGAAAGAAAATCGTGTAGTAAGTTCTATAAAAGACATCAATATGAAAACACTTGTTTCAGTGAAAAAAATTATTTGAAACACACTGATTTTTCTTCAAGAAAAAAACGAAATTGAATCAAAGGTAAACATTGGTGTAACAAAATCACTTCAAATCAAGTACATACGGAGCAAATTACTACAGTCCTCAATTACCACAAATTCATCTTTCTTTTGTTTTTCTGCAGTCTTTCGTGATTTTATTGAAGTTTAAGACTTACTAGTTTCACTTTCAACAGAAATCATTGCCAAGCTATTTAGGCATTATTGATGTATTATTGACGGCAGGAATGTTCTTACTAATTTCAGCGTGGTAAAGATTTTTCTCTCCTAATGCAGCAGTCACTGGTATCCTCAAGAAAATGCAAAATTTGGAAATGCAGTAGATCTGTTGTTGCAAGCAAGGAATTCAATAACTTTCAAGCGTTTTTAGCTTCAGGTGACAAAATTTGTTTCAGCACTTGTCTCCTCAGAAAGCGCGATACCATTTGTATCGGCCTGTTTTATGGCTTCGCTCCTTTTTCCTGTACACGCTCAACAACTCATGTTGCCACTTCCATATCTGCTGCACATTTTTGTATTGTGCCTTCGGAGAGGTTGGGAAATTGCACAAGAATCCAACTAAAGCATGATGTATTTTCCAGTTATTTACAGTAACCTTGGTTTAAGCGTTGGCAGGGCTTTGTGCACTCTGAAGTCTTCTTGGGATCTGACTAAGGACCATCTGCAGACAGTCAAATAATCTTAAACTTGCATACGCGCCTACCATTGAATATAGACTCAATATCGACGGCTTCGGCAAGCTCATGAATGATCAAACAGACTGTGTCTGTTACAATTTAAAGAAGTAAAGCGAGGTTCCTCAGTAAAAATTTGAGATCACCTGATTCCCAGAATATCTGCACCACGGTCTGCAAAATGATGGAAATAAAAAAATATATATAACTATATATCTGGCTGAATGGAGTGGTAGCGATCGGAATGCGGGTTTAACACACGAACGATTCGTGGGCTGGAAATGTACGTTGTTCTCACATAGAACAAAAGCAGCATGTTCTTTCGGTTCATCTGCGCGACTTCGAATTTTGCTGTGCTTTGACTTTCACACTCTGCTTTTCTTAAAACTTTTGTTCCACAATGATATCTGGTTCCCAGTACCACACCAAACCCAAGCCTGTCGGCATATTAGTGCCACTCATGGCACTGACTGATTGGTTAATCGTGGGTGGACAGCTACGGGAAAAAATGCGTAAACACATAAACAAATCACAAAACACTATCAGATTTGTGGGAAAATTCGATTTACATATACTTCCAGTGACTACTCTCCACAAAGGTGACAAGCATATACTTCTTATCACTGTTTTTCTCTGAAATCATTGAATCATATTGTCACATGTCTATATTGAATTGCGCAGTTTGTGTACTTCACGAAACTAGAGTACACTCTACAGTGGGCCCCGATTGGCAATTATCGGCCTAATCGGCTCAAGGCCGGTCTTGAAAGCAACTTCAACAGCACATTAAATAAAGCAACCGTACTTTTCTTTTGTGCCAAGTAGCTTTCCAGCTCTTGGTAAGTGAGTTCAAGCGACGGTTGCAGTCGCCCGTGACGTACTTGCGTTCGACGGAGCAAATCGCGATATTCACGAACGACAGGAACCAAGGAAAGACCCATACCTGCGACCTGTGCGTTGACAGACAAGACTGTTATCAAAATCCGGTAGAAACAAATCACAGAAATTATATTTCCCTGACGTTTGAGACGTTAAAAAAAGGAGTGATCAAAGCTGAAAACAGATCGGCCTAGAGGCACCTAAATGTGGGAGGTGTACTTGCTGGACCTAGTCGAAACGAACACCAAACCTATTACAACCCTGACATCAAACTCACGTCAGCCAAGTATCTCAGAATTTTGTTTAAAGCTCGTTGTCCGATTTCAAGGTAATTGATCATCCTCGATTGGATGTTCCCACACCAGAGATTATTTTCAACAGTTGTTGAAGCAATCTTGAAATGACAAGAGAGTTCGTATGTGTTAGGCGCGCCATAACTAAAATCACACGTTGGTGAAACAGTGCGCTGAGTTTTTTCCACTAACGGCGAATTTCTTTTGGGCGTCAACGTAAAATATCAGCTTGACACGATAAGACGATGAAGCGTATTTTGAAGCGCGCAGCCACTATGAACCGAATTGACATGGCATAACCGACCCGACCGCGCTGCTACACGCTGTGTTTAAACCCGGTCACCGAAGTTAATGTGCATCTTTTCCAGGGTCAAAGGTTCTTGGTACATTTGGTGCCGTCTTGAGTCGTAGCTTCATTTGACAGCATTTGACGTATAGTGCCGCCTTTCCGGGCTCGGCAGTTCGTTGCTCCTTTGTGTCCGTTAGCGCAGTTTGCGACAACGACGACTGTACCACTTGTTTTTCTTGTCACTCCGTCATTACCCAGTTAGTGACGTTTTCGGCTCTTTAGTGTACAGCTCAAATTCTACCACTCGAAACAGCGAGCTTCCTGATAAACTCAAAAGACGGAAAATCTAAGCTGCAGAACCAGGCCCGTAACCAAGAGGGGTGCAGGGGGGGGGGGGGCGAAGCCACCCCTAGAAAATTTTTCGCCCACGTCTGTAAAAATGTGTTGGATATAGTTTGAAACTATTGAACATACTTCAAAAATTTTGGGCCCCTCTCAGAAAACTCTTCACCCCTCCTGGTATCCCAAGCTGGTTACGGGCCTGTGCAGAACCCACATCGTTTGATATGTACTCTTTGTTTGTTGTTGGAGAATTAGCGCTTAGTTGCAGTTCAGCAATCGGTGTTGAAGTAGTTGTAGTTGGATGAAAGTCGTGCGTTTGAGCTGCGCATTCGCTTTACTCTAAATAAGCGCAATCGTGTGCTCCTTTACTTATTAATTGCTTGACACACGCTCGGCTAACCGACAGGGAAGTCTGTTCGCTCAGTTTAAACGGCGTTGGTAGCAGGGTTGCGGAGTCGGAGTCGTAACAAGACTGGGAACCGGAGCCGGAGCCGGATTTTTTGTCCGACTCCGACTCCTGATGTCCAGTTGGATCATTTTTTACATCACACTCGTAAATTGAGAATTCCTGTTTAAATGGTACAATTTCTTTTACAACTTTTGTTGAAATAGATTTCTTGCTGTGCACCACGATTTCCATTGATTTTAACAGCAAAATTTCACTCCCTTTATGTTAAGGAGTCGGAGTCAAATTTTTTGGAAAGGTCGGAGTCGGATATTTTACCTCCGACTCCGAAACCCTGATTAGTAGAACGCTTACATTTGTTTCTGTTGTGTGTCAGAAATCGTATTCGACGATCAATCGCTGCTGAAGTTAAATTGTGATAAGTGTTTGCGTTTATTCCGTTCCGTGAGCAATTGCTGCACGGAATACCAGGCTGCGGATCTGCTGGTTCGAGGAATTTCTGAGGCGTCAGGGTATACGAAAGACTGCTGGATACGCGTTGAAAAACTCTGTAGGCCCGGCTCTCCACAGCTCGCAACTATACGCGCTGCAACACTCAGCGCCATCGGTTTTCAACGATCCGCATCGCACTGTTCGCCATCTTTCCTACGAAGCGGTCAGTTCGGATCCGAAACGACGCGAACTCGCACCTGATGCTGGACTCGACGCAGCTCCTTTCGAACGAGCCATCCTCGCACGTGTCGTTGTATTTCAACAGCGGCGTCGATTATCACTTCTCTGTCGGGCAGGTCAGGCTCAGGGTGGAATGTCTGGAAAAGGAAATCGCCTTTGCTTCGCCAACCGGCAGACGTTTCATGAAGACCAGCGCAGCACTAGCGCACGTGGCAGACACGAGCTTGCAGCTGCTGCAAACGTAGTGCGCCGTCGTGCAAATGAAAGCCTTCTCGGACCGAAATACGTGCGGCTTCAATCACAGGTAAACTTGATGAAACATAAAAGCGAACGCCTTCGACGGCAATCATCAAAATTTCTTTTGCCGAACAAGCGATCAATCAACAAAATTTTATAAAACAGCTGCGTTCACTGCATCATTTCGCAGCAAGCTGCGAAACAGCTTCGGCGCAGTGAAGAAACAAGTGTGAATACTGGGTACAACACGTAAAGTGATCGGCGTCGTTCAATTGAGGAAACGGTTTTAGGCAACTCACGAAAATCGTTGCTGCATTCACGCAACCCTTTTAAAGGAAGCTCCTGCAGGTCAAGCTGTTGCGCGTTTATTGAAGCCGTGAGTGATCAAACCAATGCCCAAATTTCATAAGTTATTACGATGGAAGGATATATCCTGAAAGCTTTTTCACTTGCACAGCTCCTCCCCCTGAGATTATTATATTCAACTTGGCTGTGGTGCGTAGCAAAGGTGGCCGAAGTCACATTTTCAGACTCCGACTCAATTCCTGTTTCAAAAATTTTGAGTTGGGATCCGGATCCGAAATTTTTCAAATTTGAGAATCTGACTCCTGTTCAGACTCCGGCAACCATCGATGCAACCGACATTCAGCACTGTTGAACTTAAGAAATGACATTTATGAAGACCATGCAGACTCCTGCTACTCCCAAAGATAAAAAGTGACTCCGGCTTCAGCCTAGGTCAAAAAACGCAGAATTCTGCTAGAGACGACTCCGGCACTCCGTATCCATGGCAATCTCTGGTGCGCAGACAACTGCGTTGACGTTACTGGTCAACTGCACCATCTTGCGGTGACACTCAGAGATGATCCGAGCGGAGCAGCATAGGTCGAACGAAATGCCTCCGAGTTGTGAGGCAGCATTCGAAGGAAGTGAATATTATGTTAAACATACCGCTCACTGGTAAAACAAATAAACAAATAGAACAGAGTTCTTACTTCATAGACACCGCAGTGAGGACCGATGCTTCGTATGCGCTGCTTGTTGTGTCTTTCTGTCGAGCGCGTTCTGCTCGTTGCGTCACGCAAGCGCTGCTTCCTCCTCTCGCTTTTCTCTTTCAAGCTCGCTGCGCAACAATTACTTACTGTTCACCGATATATTGGTTTCGTCTCGTCTGTGTTTTGAGCAAAGTTTTGTAAACATTTTTACAGTCACTCTGCTTGCCGACAAATCTACAACAGTTATAGGATTCGTCAAAATCCTACCTATTCAGAATTTCTAAGATAATTTGCTCATGAAATCCAATAACCTGAATCTAAATATTGAAGTAAAAAGCGTTTTTTTAAAAAACTCATCCAAGTCAAATGTCAAAAAAACTCACAGAACATTTTCGCAATTGTGAAAACGAAATTTATTTTGTCGTCAGGAAATCCCAATATAGAACAAAAATATGAGTACATATCGATACGCTCCGTTAACGTCTCTCACCCTTGTAGGAGCGCGCCCACTCGATCAACTCAGGATTGAGCCGTGAACTTGTGCGGGCGGCGCTGACTCGGAAGAGGTGCCGCCTGTACGCCCTCTGCATCTTCACCACCGCCTCCCTCTCGACCTCCCTCCTTCGCCGTTCGTCCAAATCGAACTTCTTCGCAGCGTTGCCTGAAAGCGAACATTGTGCGAAATTTGCAAAAGCGGCGAAATCTCTCGCGGGAGGAGAAACCGTGCGCGGCACTCACCGGAAACGTTTCCGCGAAAAATCGTTTGAACATCAACGCCCCGCGCGATCTGTCGCTGACGCGTGCTGGCGACCATTTCGACGAACGGATCGCAAACTTCGGCCTCGACAGGAATCGGTCGACCCGATGCAGGTCGCGACAAGTCCGCGACCTCCTCGTACGTAATAATCCCGTGGTCGTCGTCGGTTCGCGACGAAATTTCTCGGCTGCGGCGCGAGCGTTCGCAGCAAGGTCGACTTCCATTGTCGCTGTTAGTGGATGGGTCCTGAGGTGCACTGCTATGGTCGCTTATCTCAGCTGCGCCGTCAGCCTCAGTCTCGCGTTGAACTTCAGCAGAGATTGCACCGTTGCTTGTTCCCTCTCCACAGCATCCCGGACTCATGCGCTCGTTTTTCGAAGCCATGTCCTCTTGCGAAAACGCTTCGGCATCTTCGCTTCCGGTGTCAGCGGGGTTCGATCCATCAACCGTAGCTGCGCCAGACGCGCTGACCTCCGGTGACGGAATTGTTTGCGGCTCCGAACCTTCTCTCGACATTTTTCCAGAAGTTTCTGCATTCGCTTCCGACTCTTGTTTTTCTTGTGCGGCTTTAAGCAAACGTTCCACTTTTCCTGCCGAAGTGATCACAATCTTTATGTCGCATCCATCAGCCGTAATTTCACTTTCGGACTCTGTCAAAGTTCCCACTGATGATCTGGCGCTCAAGGTTTCCGATTTATCATCTTCCGAAGAGCATCGAAAAGGACTTTTCTCATTAAATGTCTCTAAACTCTCGGATGCGTCAGATTTGCGTTCGGGTGATTCCTGATGCTCCTCGAGTGCTTCATCCCTGCCAGCGCTGACATCCTCTTTAACAGGAGGAACAGCGATAGACTCACTGCCCGTTGCACCTTCATTCGCGAAAGGAGGCTCCTCTTTACTAAATGTCTCTGATACAACAGAAGCAATGCTGTCCTTCTGGTGACTTGCGTTGGAAAGGGAAGTCTCTGACTCTTCCCTGGCACATTTCTGATCCCTTTCAACCTGTTCGTACTCAGCTTGAGTTGCCTCAGTAATATCAGTTCCGGTCCGATCGGTACCAATGGCGTCTTCGGGCACTGAGACAGAAATCTTGCCGAGTTCTCCATCATCTTCAATTTTCGCGTCGATTGATTCAGATACGGTTGACTCTTCCCCTTTGCTACTAGGTTTCGTTACTTCGCTATCACGCGTGCTTTGAACAGGATCAGAGGCCATTATTTCTTTTTCGTAACCCTCGCCCTGGATAGACGACGAACTGTCAGACGAGCGTTCGTCACTTTCATCCGATATGACGTCACTGCCTTCTTTTCCTTCAGCCGGACCATCTCCACCTTCAACGACCCTCTCCGAAATGTCGACCATTGATCCTTTTCTACGATCCTTTTCCACTCTCTCACTTGCAACGCCCTCGCTATTATCTGCTTGGTCCTCCCCAACTTCCTTCCCTTTCGAGGAGTTCTCACTCCCACGTGACTGACTCGCCGCGTCTTCATCAGCTTCAGCGCGTGACGACGCAGATTCTTGCGCGTTGTCTTCGACCTCAATTAAATCGGGCTCTCTCGTTCCCACAAAGGCGTCATCGGTTCGGTTCGACAGAAGTGGTCCCGACCTGAGGTGCAAAACAAGCCTCTTTCAGATGAAATTAGAATCTGATACTTCAGCTTGTCAGCGCTGTTACACTGTAAAGTGTTGGAGATTAACATAAAGAAAACCTGCACGATATGTGATGCAGTGATGAAAGAAGCATTGCTGACAACGAAACCCCAACACCAAAGCCCTTCAATCCCCCAAATGCGTTGTCGAAGCCAGACTCGTTTCGCTAATGCAAAGGGATGATTCAAAACTGTTTAGCGTCCTGAAGCCAAAACTGCTTCTGAGCAGTGGCGTAGTCAGCCCAAAAACTTTGGGGGCAAAATGTTTGATTTTAGGCGAATAACACTATTTTGTTTGGAAAAACGCCTCTCAAAGCACAAAATGACTATATTTTCCAAAAATTTGGGGGGGCATGGCCCCTTTGGCTACGCCTATGATTCTGAGCACGGTACGCCATTACGTTCTAACAGATTTCATGCTTAACAATTGCGAAAACAGCTGCATTGCTTAATTCGAAATCAGTAGCGGAAAAAACAGAAAAACAATTTCGACAGCTGAACTTTTGACATTAACTCTGACTTCGGAGCTGAAAAACAGCGAGGCCTAAAAGATGAACCAAAACTAGTCATCCACTGCATCATCAGCTGCACCTTGGTGTGCCGGAAGGGAATGCGTCATCTTGGGAGGATCCCACAGCTGCCAATGCAGCGTCAGACGAAGCTCCTCCCTCTGAATAAGAGCGCTCGTCGCACGAGTCCACGATCGCAGCTCGACTGACGAGGTCTGCGTAAGTGGTTCCAGGATCTACGCCGCCGGACGATTGCTGCAGGCCTTCGAGAGGCCCGCCTGCATATAAAGAAAAGGGAACCCAATCACAGAGAGGCCAGAAAGAGCAAAGCACTGGCGGTTTAACAAACATAAGGTTCGAAGTCGTTTCTGAAGAAAAACTTGGAAAAAGTGAAAAAAGCTGCACGAAATGTCTTCTGCGCGCGTCAGACCGTCTTAACATCAGCAAACGCATTAGAAAGACAAAAAGAAACACTGTTGCCGTGTTTAGAATATTCTAGATTACCTGTGAGCCACTGTGACAGCCAGTTCTCTTGTTCTGCGTCGCTGTCGCTGGCGGACGCTCTGTCGTGTGGAATGCTGTTATAATCTGAAAACAGGAGGGATGCGATGTTTAGCGGAGAAAAACTTGTAATGCAAATCAATTCACAGTTACTGTTGTACTAGCATAAATAGGAGTTCCAAAAGGCATGTGTTGAATCCTGTTCGTCGGACAGCTGCAACATTTCAAATCTGCACGTGTTCAAAATCCGAATGCCTTCAAACGTGTTTCACTGCTTTGCAAATAATTGCCTTTTATTCGAGAAAACTTAGTGACAAAAAATTTCTGCCACATCAGTTTGTACAATTTTAAAAGCCTTTCATAGATCCCAACGGTTTTTAAAAAACCATTGATCTTCCCTGAGTAAAAACGCCAAAACGATTTTACATGTGCATCCAACGCTACGCTAATTTTATTTTACATCCAATGCTAATTTTCTTGCCCATTATGTGTCGAGTTGCAATAGACAGGTCGTTACCAGCACATTTAATTATCGGTGCTGTTGCACAGCGTGGGGAAGACGCTTGCAAATATAGTTGTGAACGCTGATGCTGCTTATAAGTAAATTGTATTGTATGCAAATTCAGCCGCCAGTATAAACATTATAAATACACAAGAACATCACCAACAATGAACGGGGGGCTGGGACATCGAAAAATCCGAAGATTATTTTGTCAAGTTGTCCCTAAAGTTGTGTAAAGCTGAGCGGCATAAGAACTGGCTGAGGAGCGGCCCGAAACAGATCGCTCGTCATGTCTTTTCTTCATTATAAATCGTTGGTGGCCAATTAAGACTATACAACTATTAGCAGCTGACTGTGCTTTACACGTAAATATTCAAGACAAAATAAAGACATAAAGGACAACTGATAAACAAACAACAGCAAACTGCAACAACAAATTCAATCTAGTCATCTCATTATATACAGTAAAACTACAAGAAGATATGGTACAGACCAGAGACAGTGTAGCACAGGCAATATTTAGGCACCGACAATGTGAAGAACAAAAATCAGCAAGAAGACATGAAAGAAAAATATTGAGTGAGTAGTTCATATGAAATGAAAAAGTATCATGTGACAGATGAGAATGAAATGCCATAGTCAATTACGAAATGAGGTTTATTGCGAAAAGAAAAAGAAAACACTTTCAGAATTTCCCTTAAATCTCACCTTCAAGACTCAAAACGTCGTCACTGAAATCAGTTTGTCGTTTGTCTGTTGCTATCGCGACTGCTGCAGTTGTACCACAGTATACACCACCTGAAGAAAAACCAAGACCCAACATTTAACATTTTACAAACTTTGGCGGCATTTCACGCAAAGTAAGTCATCGGAAAGAGTTGCGCTGTTTATCACACCGAAAAAGTGCCTTGAGAAATAGCACTCATACAAAGAACTGCGGCAATCTGTACCTGGAGCAGCATAAGCAGTGCAAGTGAGGTCACTAGGTACGTGCATGGGAGCGACGATGTTGACGAAAGAAAGTTGCGGAGCCGAGGCGCTCACGTCTGTCTGTTGGTGTTGCGCGTCGTGTTCTGACTTCTTTTTGGTAGCTGAGTGACGACATAAAACGAACAAGCATAAAAATGTGTGTGTCTGATCAAAATAACTACCTGCACAAAATCAACGGAAAGAATAAAAAAAACGGTGAAATTGATGTCATTCCCGGTATTTCAGCGAGGATCTGTCAATTCGGTGGTGTGCAGTGAACCATGTTTTCCGAAAATGGACCATGTTTAATTGAGGTCGCTCTATAGCTATGACGTCAGTGATTTTGGAGTGCAGAGATGCTGCGTAAGTCCGACTCGACGCAACGACCAAGACAACCCACACAAGAAGCTATCAAAACCCTCAATTCCTTCAATTTATGATTGCATTAACCTCGAACAGGTCGGAAAACATGTTTCTTGCCAATGTTTCCTAGATAGGCTGCAAACGTATGTCCCGTCATGCGTACTTCCTGACCTATTTAGACCAGCTATGTCCAACCCAAATGGCTTACTGGGCCAAAATTCATGTCACTATCTCAACTAGGGCCGCACATTTTATGACATATTAATGAGGGCCGCACATTGAATTAGTGAGGGCCGTATATTGAATGGCTTACTTTGACCTTAGCAAACTACACTTCGCTTAAGGTAAGGCACTGAAAGCGTTCGAATCATAACTGCAAATGGTAACAGACATGATAAAATGGCACTGAGGACAACCTACATCAAAAATTTCAAATTAAAGGCTATCAAAATAAGGACAGGTTGTCAGTATATAGTTACTCGCATTACAGTGAAAACCTAAACTGGGCCGCACAAAACCTTCGACTGGGCCATCGCGGGTTGGACATAGCTGGTTTAGACAGTCACGGAATGCAAAGCTTGAAAAACTTCTTTTACTTTTGTTTAGGTCAGAACAAAACTGCAAAAAAGATAAATCTCAGATTCAGATCGGATTTTGCGCGTATCTATCAGCAAGCATCGACCAACCTCTGACGGACAAAATGCGCAAGCGAGCTTCAATAAAAGGAAGGTACAACTCGCTTCAAACTTTTGATGGCGTTACTAATTGACCAACCATCCACCTGAGCTGAACACAGGGAGCACCCCGTAACACCCGTCAGTTTTAGATAATCTGAGTGCACACAGAATGGCTGTACTCCCCGTCCGAATACACGTCAAAATTCGTCACATGTATTTGTTTGGGGGGTAGGAGTTAAGTTTAGCACCAAGATCATGAGATCACAACAGGAAACGGACAGTTTGTAGAAAAACGAATGGGTCCTTGCTCAAGTTTCTCAATACGTTTTTTACGCAAGAACGCGGGTGCCTTACAAACTGATATTATTACATATAAACAGTTTTTCTTCTTCAAAATAATTACAACACTCTGATTGTGATTTACGATATCACATTCATCAACTACAATTTGTTGCTTATGCCGTAATCGTAACCAAATAATATCAGTGCTGCATTGAAAAGGCCTGGAGGCATATAGGTTCCAGGTTTTTGCAGGCGCTTAGATTCAAAATTTTAGGGTTCAAGCTGAAAGATGAAGACGTTGTAAAATCATAAACGCAAGGATACTTGTTCAAAACGTAAACAACCTTGTACTGATTAAACCAAAAATCATTACTTAAACTATATTTATTTTAATTAGACGCCTACTATTTTGATGCAACGCAATGACTTAACTTGTTGCCTTCTGTTGTGCCTATTGTCATGAACGAAATTGTTGTTTCACGATTGTTCTTAATATTGCAGCATATTTTCCCAAAATCGAAGAGCAACAAATCGAGTAAAAAATCTTTCGCGGCTGCAGTCAGCGAACCAAGCTATTGATCTTTCTCCAAAGCTCAACGGCCTGCTACAAAACACGTCGGCACGTACTTTGCCTGCTGCTGAAAGTAGGAAGGTTTCCACCAGCTCTCTGCTTTGCGCGAAGCTGAGCGACATAAGAACTGGCTGAGGAGCGGCCAGAAGCGGATTGCTCGCCATGTCGTTTCTTCGTTACAGACCTGCAGCAGAGCTTTCAGAGTAAATGCTGGATTCCAATCAAGTGCCCAACAGAGATGAGCACGGATCAGGACTGGATCGAACCGAGAAAATTTTTGTTGTTTAAATGTGATTATTCTAACATTTAAACAAATTTAGTTGTGATCCGATTTTATAGATTTGATAAATTTTGGAAATGTCAAAAAATGGCAGTGACTATTTTGCCTCATGATGTAAAAGCACTGCTGAAGCTACTGTATATTGCCTTCCACCAATTGTGTTTGGTTAAAGGCAAAATAGATCCAGTGGTGCTTTGCCTCGTGAGGCAAAATAAACACTGCCTAAAAACTGCATGGTTATTCGTGGGCGGATCAGGACTGGATGGGATTCTAATTTTTTCGGATCAGAACGGGACTCGGACTGAAAAATTTCCCAGACCGCTCATCTCTGGTACCCAACGCTCCAACCCGAAACAAAAGCTTTTTTATTGCGTTTTCAAAGGACGCTGAAAATTTGTGATCCTATGTTCAATTTTTACGCTTTCTTAACAATGCCCACCTGACACGCATCGATTCCGCCACACTCCTGTCACGTAACGTTCCGGTCGAGTGGTGGCTGGCGGCACCGGTTCCGCGGGATACCTCGGACTGGGCCGGATACGAGACCCACGACGCAGCTGTCCGGGGCCTGTTCATCCCCCTGCTCGTGCAAGCGCTGCGCTGCCACCTGTCGTCGACGAACGTCACTTCGCTGCGGGCGTCGTTTCGACTCGACCTGACGCCCGCTTTGTACTGACGATAAACGGCGGTCACTGACAAAGAATCGCAGAAAAACGAATGTCAGACGTTGTTCGCAAAAAACAGTCAGGGTGCAGAATAAAAGCAGATCCTGCTCTGATACATTATAAAAGGGTTTATCATTTGTCGTCGCCGGATTTGAAGCAAGCAGCTAAAAGCTTTTCCCAAATCCTCTCAAGGGAATTGTTTACACGCTGATTTTAAAGGTACATGGTGTAGTAGTCGTTTCCTACTCTTAAAATTGCGCTTAGTTTTTATTTCACACTGAAACTGAACTTTTGGCAACCGTTTGGCATGAATTCCTATGCAGTATTACTTCAAGGTCTTGGATGCTCAAATCTGATAGTCCGTAAATGTCAAAAATCTGTTTTTCGTTGGTGTACCTGCAAATAACGCGCAACAGATGCAGCTATTTTTTCCGCTTATCAATGCGCGTCAAGATCAGATACTTTAAATACAAGTAGGAAATGTCTGCTTGGTGATAAAGTGCATCATCAACCAACGCAGTCATTTTTCATGATCACAGCCGTTCGCAAAATATCATAAATTGCCGCCTCGAGTTACTTTTTTCATTCATAAAAAACTCTTGCAAAATTGAGTTAGATTCATAAAATAAAGTTAATAAATATACATGCAGCATGTGGGAATAACAAAACACAATCAGGGAAGCATTTTGAGAGCGCGACAGTTGCTCCTTAAATGAAAAACTCAAGATACCAGCAGGGTTGCGGAGTCGGAGGTAAAATATCCGACTCCGATTTTCCAAAATTTCCGACTCCAACTCCTCAACATGAAGGGAATGAAATTTTGCTGTTAAAACCAATGGAAATCGTGGTGCACAGCAAGAAATCTCTGATTCAACAAAAGTTTCAAAAGAAATTGTACCATTTCCACATGAATTCCTAATTTAGGAGTTTGATGTAAAATAAAAATCAGACTCCGACTCGCAGTGTTGTTAGGAATCCGACTCCGACTCCACCCAAAAACCTCCGACTCCAGATCTGCAACCCTGGATACCAGGTACTATTCCTGTAGCAACAATGCTGGTCAGTGGTTTCCAACCTGTGCACCCTGGTAATGTAACCCCACGCATTTACATCCAGCAGACTGGCTGTGCTCCTGTTCTCAATGCCGCGCAAGCTAGTTTACCTTCAGGGTAATATCTTTGAGCTTCTTAAGTAAAATCATATCGGAAGAACAAAGCTCGTGGCTCATTCAGACACAAAGCTTGCAACACCAGTTTTTTTTTCAGCCGGGACAAGTCCAATTTGAAGCGACTCCGACACGCATGTGAGACGCACTTGTTGATTTTGTTCATTTTTTTCGTAGAAATGTATGTTTTGATTAGTAGCTTAGTAGATCAATAACACTACACTGAAACATATTCCTTGAAAATTAAAAAAATCCTGCATTACGCATACAATTATATCATTAAAATACAAAAAAAGGAACGATTCTAAGAGATTTGCTCAACAGAAAGCACCCCAAGTATTTTAAAAATGCGTCCATGCAAGGCACAGTTCATGTTAAGTATAATCTTGCCGTTTGGTCTGGGGCAAAATTTTTTTTGCAAATCCAGGCTGACAAAGGCTCAACCTATAAGCAGGGCGTGAAAACTTCGTCATACTAGAACAAATAAACTGTCAAGCTCCATTCAGTCTAGTTTATGTAAATCATCCCTGGCAGTGACATGCTGGAAAAGTTTAGGCCGGGTCAGATACATTGAGTAGAACAAAGGCATTATCATCAAACAGCAACTTCAACGCAGTGACGGGAAAACCGCAACCACCGAAACCAACACAATGGCGTCATCTATGGAGTTTTCGGAATAGGCTCGCGAAGCCGAAAGCATTTTCCCTGAGTTTGAAAACGCTTTGAAAAGGTATGATTTTGCACAAGTGACACTCAAGTAGCACCTGCCCCATTACTTCATTTCGTGTTTTGAGAACGTGATTTTCTTTTCTTGGTTGAATACGATAGGCATTCGCGTGAAGGTTTTTGCGGAGCACGGAAATTCAAATAATAAAACAGGCCTTTGAACTTAATATGTTTATATTTGTAATTTTATATCTATGTACTTTCAACTTCTACTTTTAAGTAAGCTATGAAACTAGCTTGAAAGTGATAAACCTATCATCTAATTATGCTCTCGGTATCACAATAGGAGACATGCAGACAGGACAATTAAAGTTCGCATTCGCGATTGCGGAAGTCGTTTAGTAGTTGCTCCCCAGAGGCTCAGCCCCAGAGTTTTTCATACACAACAAACATCACTTGAAAAAAACGGCTGCACAAACAGCACAGCAGAGATGAGCATGGGCTGGACAAGGATTAGACAACCGACCTGGGCGTTTGGCTCATATTTTTCGAGTTTCGGTTAATTTCAGAGAGTGCTAGGGAACAAAAAAGTTAATGCACTAAACAGCCTTGCATCTATCAAATAAAATTTTACCCAGCCAGTTCATACGAACTTTCAAAGAAAAAAAGTAACATAGGTGAGTGGGACTGTGACTTCACCCTTGCCAGGATGTGAAACGTGGGTGGCCGCGGCCCGCCTTTTCTGGCAAAGAAACCTCATAGTGGTGTAGCCAGCCCACAATTTTGGAGGTCAAAAAGATTTGGGGAGACAAAATGTTTAACTTTGAGCGAGCAACAGTATTGTGTTTGGAATGCCGCTTCTCAAAGCATAAAGCGACTAGATATGCTAAAAATTTAGGGGGGTCATTGCCCCTGACCCCCTGGCTACGCCTATGCCTTCTCAGAAAGTTACCTGCAGTCACGTAGCGCGGACTGGGCAGAGGTCTCGTAGATGGACGAGAAGGACTGTAGCTGCTGAAATTTGAGGCGCTCCGAGCTGACCGAGGCCTTGAACCTGTAGGAAAAGTTGACCACAAGGATGTGCAGTCTAGCTTTGTGCGTTTGACTGCGAATAATGACGTGTGGACCGTCAAAACGGCGAACGACTAGTTGCTGAAACTAAAAGTCAATGTTTTCTTTGAGACTTTTGTTAACGTATGATTAAACCAAAACATACTTACGGGGAGTTGTTTTGGGAGGCGCACTGAGCACAGACGCGGTCTCGAGCTTTTCCAAAACGTTGCCCTGCTTAGACGCAAAAACAGATAATGACTGATCTCATCACGTTGCACTGTTATACTGCAACAATCAACTGCTATCGAGTTGCTGTTTTAATGCGTGAGCACCAAACCATAAATAACCGTAACGAAATTCTTGCTTGACCAGAAAAAAACAATCGGACTTTTACATATTGCCATACGAGCAACAAAATAACCGTGGAATCGGTTGCACCAGCGGAAAAGCAATGAATGACGAGGAAAACGTCACAACAGCACGACGTCCTTCGTGCCACGTTCAAAAGCTCAGAAATGCAACAAACTTTATTCAAAACGCTGTCACAATAAGAGAAGAAACAAGGATTTGGCTTACGAACTCAACTGTTTTTTCACACACAAGTTCATCCCAAACTTCAGAATTTTACTCTACTCCATAAATCAATCGATATTTCAAAAACTGCGGGAATAAAAAAGGATCATCACTGGACCTTGATAATGCGGATAGTATTTTATCATCGTGCATTTTGGCGTCGGAAACTAAAGTTCGCTTTTTTGACAGAGTTCAAAAAACACCATAGACCGAAGAAGGCAAATCTTTTCCTTAGACTATTTTCAAAGTAAATTTTAACGATTTCACAGATTATTCGAAGCAAAACGGGTGCTACTCGCAGCAGCCCTGTGCTATACGCCATCAGGACAACACTGCGGAAGGTTGCTGCAAACCCGAAATGAAATATGCGTCTCTTCATCAGGCATGCAGAACCGTTACATCACAGTATGCTAAAATGAGATATAGTCGTGGGTTAAGGCATCGACTTTTTCTACTGCGAGTTCATAGCACTTTCTCAAATACTTATGCGGAAAATTGTTTTTTTTTTTGCATTTCACGCCAAATGCTTCCAGCCAATCCTGATGTCGCTTACGTCAAAACGTTCGGCTTCATCGTCGACGACCTTCTCTGTTGTTGCGAACGGAATAAGCACTTTGTGCTGGATCGTTTCTCCTTCCTGCAATGCCAAGTAAAGGCCCCCGGCCACTTTCGGATCGTCTGAACCGCATGGCGGCAGCGAAACCGGAACTGTTGGATACTTCCAACCCATTTGCGGAGCGGAGAGGGTCTGCGGAAGTTAATAACACACCTTGTGTGAACCAATCAGCGAACTGCAGCAAATAATGAAAAACACCTGATCCACCGCACTTCTTAAAGCTTTGCGGCTTGACTTTTTACGCAGCTGAACTTTAGGTTAGGATTGAAAACTGAACAAGGTTAAATGCAGCACCTGTTCACTGGCGGCGTTCATGCGCTTTCCCGTAAGGTCGGCCAGATCATAGACGGAGGAAAGCGTCACGCGAGAGGGGCGTGGCTGCACGATTCGCAAACGCTTCGGGGGTGGGTGTGGCACCCGACAGGACGGAACAGTCGAACTGCGAAAAGAGGTTGATGCAAGAGCGCTGTAACTGGCAATGCACAATGTGTTCGGGATATGGAGGAGTTCGAGAGAGAAGTGAACAGTCTTTAAAGAAAAGGCAAAACGGGTCTAACAACAAGACACTCCCTCGATGTTCAACGTGTACTTCACAGCACATTTTATTTTAAGAGCGACAACGCGGAAGTGGGCGTGACCGAATTTATTACGGCGGCCTTTTTCAGCTCACCGAATCAATTCTTCCCACCCACTTCTTTTCGCAAACAACCAAAAATGACATTAGTTAGCATTTTTTCATGGGATCAAAAAGTTACGGAATAATAAAGTAGTGTAGTGTAGTGAGTCTCATTGAAAGTTGTTTTGTCATAGAATGCAAATTATAGTAAATGCGAATAATGCATAACTGATAAACACATATATGAACGCGAACACTGAAAACGCCTAAAATGTTTTGTTTGCAAAATTTATCGTAAGTGACAAAAACTTGCGTAATTGGCTGTTATTTATTTTTTTAGTACAAACAGATACAGGCAACGGGTTAAGTGACGTAGTGAGATAGAGCACGCGCCACTATAACTGCTAGGCTGTGTTCAAATCCCAGTTGGGTCGTGCAGAACACTAACGCATCGGTGCTTCCGTTGACTCGACATGAGCGCTCGCCCGCAGACTACTCGTGACATTCCAGTGTGAATGCAAAGCGAATAAATTAGAAGTTCTTCTTTCTTTCAGATACAGGAAATGACATGCCCTATTCTGAATGACAACGCGTCTTACTACACATTAACATATCTACGTCAAATGCGACTCGACAGAATCCATTCTGTTACACAGGATAATGAAGAAGCAACATAGCTTCCCTTCAGCTTCGCGTTTACAACATCCTCGTTCACAATGAGTTTATCAGAGACCTTTTGTTAAAACATCTCTGAAGTAAAAAATACATTAAAAGATGTAAAAAATGCATTTAAAATGCGGCTCTATCCCTAAAATTTTACAAGGCGGTAATAGTTCCTTCAAAAAGAAGTGCTAAACAGACTTCAGGTTCTCATGTTGTAGAATGCTTTGACCGCGTTTCCTACAGAAGAAAAAGTTGCGTGGAAACGTTTTTGAATATCAAAAGCCTATTAACGCGAAAAACAACACACCGCGCACCTTCTTTGTTTGAGTTCTGCGTTAAGCAATCCGCTGTCACCGGGAGAGATCCCAAAACTTGCCGGAGCTGACCCTCTTCTGGGAGAATAAGAACTGGCAGTTACGTCCACGGCGCTGAATTCATGTTTTACGCGATGACCCTGACCATGTTCTTCGATAAAAGCTCCTCTGTCAGTGTTCAAAAATTCTTCCAATGAAAGATCACGGTAAGCTGACATTTCCGACTGAAAAAGCAAAGACGTCAGCGGTTCAAGGAAAACAAGATGAATTGTTCATGCCGATTCTCAGTAAGATTGCTGTATTCTGCATTTTCCAACCCTCTTTATAACTTACTTTTCTACACTGCTTTTGCTTTCAAGCTAGCTTGCACATAAACGCATTCCTTGTACAGTTCAAAAAAGCTGACTATGAACTTGGGTTCACAAAACAATCAGAAGCCTGGATTTTTACATCCACTTCTGGTCATAACAAAATTGGCTGTGTCTTCAAGTCAGGCGGACTACCAAGGCAATGTAACAACTGCTACACAACAGTCGTTGAGCAATGTTGTAAATCTAATTGTGTATTTCGTTTGTGAGAAGTTCGATGCGGCAGGGATCATAACTTAACATCAAGACCCTCACCCTGAATAAAATTTATAACATGTAAAGAAACTTAACTTCAGCAGGTTAACCTATAGAGGCAAGCAACGGCAGTGTGCTTGCAAAAAAAGAAAACTTACAGCAAAAAGTTCGGATAAAAACGTTTACGACCTATACAACAAGGCAGCAGCACGCCATGGATTCAGCTAGTCATATTTTATGGACTAATGCAGCATATCATTTTAAATATCTCTTGGATAAGTTGGTGTTTAGGAAGAAACATCGATGCGAAAAGCGCATCTTCAATGGTATTTCCAAAACAGTACCTATGTATCGTCAACAGCTTAGAAGTAGGACATAAAATTGTCGGTGACAAGAATAGAAACGATTTTTAGCGTGCTTGCGGCAAGGGGAGTAAGAAAAATGATCGAGTCAGCGGCAACACAGGAGTAAATAAATAAGTAAATGGAAAGCCAACTAGTTTGCTAAAGCGTCAAGGTTGCGAAACTGATCTTGAGACAGGTGCCGCGAGATCGGTCGACTGTTCAGCAAATTCTAACCCAGCACAAGGCACGCAGAGCTATACACACAGCGCACAAGCATGTACCGTGCGGCTTTGCGAGAAACCTTTCTCGGATTTCATTTGTAGTTGTTTCGCCGTGTTTTTGACTACGTCATCGGTCGCGTTTTCCGGAAATTCGAGGAAGTGCTGCATTGTTCCATGTTTGTGGTCCACATATCGCTGCAAATTGCCTTCTTGTTGAACGGAACGCTGTTGAGAAATATTTATTTCAGTGGCGTTGAAACTTTCCAGCATCGCAAGTAATGAGTCTGCCTGAAAGAAACTTGTGGTGCTGTTGCCATAATGACACCAGTACAAACAAACGTCGTCCATTCTCCAGCTATATTGGAAAGCAATGGAAGCATTTCATTTTGTAGGAAATGAATGGGATCGTTTTATTTGCTCGTTCAATCGCAAAAGCAGTCGCACAGGACCACCACTAACGGTGGACAATTTGGCGAGTTGAGCGCAAGGATTACGATTCAATCAAGATTGCAAGAAAGAGTGCACAGGAGCCGTACTTCCACTAGCTCAATCCCTCGTCTCCATAACAGCTATAGTAACTGACAGCGCTGACAACGTTCATTACAAAAAAGCTACCACAGTTTAGGCACCAGACCAGCTATAACTTTCGGAGAATTCGCGCTCCAATTTGCTATTACAATTTCGCGGAGGGGGCTAGGTTTGGTTTGTTGCGGGGAGTAACACTTAAGGTTTCAAAAATAGAAATGACTGCGATCAGACACTACAGAGTTTGCAAAGGAGGCAACGTGCTTTGCCAAAGCTGGTTTACAACCACTTCATTCTTGCTGCCAAAAAACACCTAAGAGATGGGTTGAATTATGCAGTTTGGCGTACTTCAAAATCGCTTTCTCAAACTTTGACAATTCACAATATTATTTAGTAAACAAACTATTTTCGAATATCATTGAAAATTTTCACTATATATCGCGTACTTTCCAACAAAGTTTCTGCACAAAATCACTGGAATCGCCTCGTAAAGTTGAAACTTGACAACAAAGCTTAACTGCGAAAAAGTTATCTGTACAAAAATAAAAACGATGGAATGTGAACTCCGGGAACTTTTCTAGCAGAAAAGCAATAATCCAGATTTTTCATCAGATTAATCCTTTCCTTGCAAATGGGATGAAGCAACGAGTTTTGCTGCTTTCTGTGCAACGAGAAGAAATTCCAGATCGACAGTTTTCCGATTTTATCAATAGTTTTAAATAGACAGATGCAAGTGCGGCGCACTTGTGAACCGACGCAATATTTCAATGCAGCGTTTGGGCGCCTGCAACAAACCTAAACAAAAGTATGTCCCTCAGGGCTTGAATGGGACATTATCTCCGCCCACTGAAGCACAAGTTGGTTTGAGCATCGTCGACGGAACATAGAATCAAGCGCTTGGAAAACAATTTGGAAATGAATTGTTCCGCCACTCGATACCTATTTTTACTTTATCATAATAATTCAATGAAAGCGGCTCAAGAGATTTCTTTCCGCTCGTCAGTCATCGTTTACGACACAAGAGCTGTACACAAAAGCCCGCTAACAATGTGAAGCAGGCACTTGAGCAATGTGCCAACAGCGTCGTAACACTTCAACAAACGCGCGCCTTGTAAACGCTCCTCTGCTGGCCACAGAACGTTGATTGCACTTAACAACAAAATACTGCGTCATGTCAATAGTGGCGCTGCGCAAAAGTCAATGGAACAGCCTGTCACCTTTTCGGCAAGTCATATATTACAAACCTAAACTTTATGCCACAAGCAAAATGAAATCACACAACCAGATCCAATGGGTTGCTACACTCTGCAGCTGGTGTAAACTTATCATTAACGGTAGATTGGAATAAATTCTTATACATGTGATTAAATGATCATTAATCTATGAACAAGAGACTTAAACGTACAACTGCAAGTAGTGATCTCACAAATAATAAACGTTTCTAATATTGCTATAAATCGACGATTTTGAAGTACGCAACACTTCCAGTAGCTGGCGTGAAGTTTTAAACGCATAAAAAGAGAAATTCGCAAGAATAATTTTGTTGATAACCAAAATTGCATGGGATACACTGAAGGCTTCCAAACCGATATGAGTTGCCACAAAAGAAAATGAGATAAAAATCTTGGTCTGGCTCTTCGAAAAAAATTCACCAACTTAATATTCCTGTTTCAGTGGACGAATGATGACAGCAAGTACAAACAGAAAAGCTCAAGTTTTACCCACATCAACCTGTTCATTCCTGAAAGTCGGAAACTATTCAAATTAAAATTTTGCAAAAGGTCGAGGATGGAATTTCGGAAAAAGCGGCGAATTAACTGAAGTTGTACATGCTTGGGACTATCGCGATACACAACCGCGATGAAAGTCGGTAGTACACTGATGTATTGATATTCAGCACTGACCGCATAACAATACAAACGGCCAAATCTCCGCGAGCAATTATTTTTTTATGATTTTGGCAATTCAGTCCAAATGTAGCCAGCCCATTGCTTTGTACAAGCCAATCACTCGACCAGCGCCTTGATGCATAAATCAGCAGCAACTGTTCCCAAAAATATGAAAAGTACAAGTATTTATGTAACGATTCTAACCTTATAACATAAGTTAAAAGATGCCATCTCCCAGTGAAACCTGCACTTAGAAACACGAAAATCAAACAGCCATTGTGTTTTCATTCTTTTTATCGAGCCACAGACATGCCGCACAGTACAAACAACGTCGCGCTTTGATTTGGTTGACAATAGCAGGGAGTAGGGATGCATATAATGGAATATCGAATCCTGCGGATTCGAATCCTTCAGTATTCGAATTCAAAAATCACAGTTTTTTCGAATATTTAGATTCGACATAAATTTGAATTCAATAAACTTGAAAAATTGCAAAGTTGGCACAACAAATAATTTCAATAAATCCTGCAAAGGCACTCTGCACTCCTGAGTAAGGGAAAGAAAGCAACACTCAACAAGCTCACGGCACTGCGTAGTGACGTAACGAGCTAATTAACAGGTCGTGTGATCGCTTATCTGCGTTCTAAAACTCTGAGCGTTCAGCTCATTTTGCTCCTAACAAGTTATTCCGGAACAGGATTCGATATTCTGGCTTCAAAATAAAGATTCTGGCATATTCCAGAACCTCTAAATGTTCCACAATGCACATCCCTGTCAGGGAGTACTAACACGGAGCAGTATTCACCTGAAGACAAAACTGCTTGAACCTGACAAGCTTTGCAATCCGCTCAGGGTCAGTGATTTCTTCCCGTTGGATTTTCCGGGACGCTTCTGGAGTAGAGGTGGTCTGCGAGGGTATGACAACGCGTATAGTTTTCTTTTTGTTGCTGGTCCCTTGCGCCAGCGCTGCTTGTTCCTGCTCTTTCTTGCGAATCAGTTTGGAAAGTGGAATCGGTGATATTTTTGCCCAAGACAACTCGTGCTTCACCTGCAGACAGCAGTTAAAATATGCAGTCGTCTTTTTCTGTAAGGGCTGTCCTCGGAAGATGTTACAAAGAGTCGCAGAAGCCAACTAGTGAATATCAGAGCTTATCTAATAAGTACCGGTTAAGCCGTTGGCCTAAAGCAGCGTTTCTTAACCTTTTTCTACCTCAGCACCCCACGCCTAAGCAGTCCAGCACCCCCTACCAATGGCTAACACCTGATTACTATAAGGATAAAGTAAAAACAAGTGCAGTACATCTTGATCATATGCTTAATTCATTCTCCAAAACAAAAACAGCAATTATGGCAGTAGCACTGACAAAAACAAATTGAAAATAAAGGAAAGCTCATGGACAAACCTTTGACCGCCACATATGTGACCTTCCCCAGCACCCCCTGAAATTGATTTCAGCGCCCCCTGGGAGAGCTAGCACCCCAGGTTAAGAAACCCTGGCCTAAAGCAACACAGCAACAGGACCTGATTGCGAGTATATCGCATATACTAAATTTACACATAGTATCAACTCCACCATTCATGACCATAACTCCCCCAAAAGAAACTTTTTATGCTCAATTCAAATACACAAAAATTTCAGTGATCATTCAAGAGCATTTGTGGCTGAGCTAAAGCATAACATCAAAAATCAAGGGTGTTTTCGCAAAATATGTTGACCTCGCAATTTTCCAAAACTGGGAAAGAGGACCGAAGTTGTACTTTTCGAAAACAGAGTAGATCGCTGTATTTCACAACCAATCGCGCTTGCAGACCAGACTTTTCAGAGTTTGTTGTGCAAGTGAATGACCAAATCAGCGTTTTAGTAAGGAGCAAACAAAACTAAAAGAAAAGCAACAAAAAAGCTACGATTTTTCAATGCAATTCGTCCAGACAATGCCAGGAAAGTGCGTTGTTAATTATCTTCCTTTCAGAATAACGGTCGTGCGGCGTGTTCACTGTCGCAACAAATACCACCAAAGAAGCAAAGCAACACAGTAACATGGCCTGAAAAGTGACACAGAAGAACACCGAGTTATATCTTGGTACATAAAACTCGTTCAAGTACAGGGAGCCTTACGTCAGCCAAAGCGCTTTGTGGTCTTGCTCGACGACTTGGCTTCAACAAATACGTGGGACTCGAATCGAATCTTTCCTCAAAGACGTTGGCATGCGCTTCGTCTGCAGAAACCGCAGGTTTTATCCTTGGCGGGGCAGTGATTGGACGATTTAGATGTTCGATCTTGTTTCCTCCCAGCAGTTCGTGATCGTAGATTTCTCTAGCGAAGTCAAGGTCCTCGTGATAAAAACCCTGCAAACAATATGTTGTTGACGGAAGGATGGCGTGAACAGCAAGTTGGTGAAAACATATAACAACGAACAAAAATTTCCAATATCGAAAGGTGAAGAAAAGTAAACGAACCAGTTCAAGAAATGGGATTTTTTAGCGCCGACGGTTCTGTCTGGGAAAGAAACTGAATCGCACTTCTGAACTGAGTGTTTCCAAAATACAACTACCTTGTCTCTCGTGGTTGTCGAGTCAATGCTGGTGAGATCTTGCGTTGGACTTGGAGCAAACATCGAAGATCCTCCAAGCGTTTCGTCGTCAGATAATTTATCTTCTTGTAACGCTCGCAATTGTTCCAAGTGACCATCTATATTCTGTCCAAACAGAACTTGTTAACTAATTTGCAAGTGATAGTTTGGTGATGAGCGAGAATCGGAAACACTGGCGATTGTCGAGGTTATCACTGATGAAAAACCGTATTTTTTAATAACATTACAACCAAACCTGAGAGCAAAAACTAAGTTTTTCCAACTGCAGCTACCTTGAGCAAAGATTCAGGAAATTTCACAGATTTTTTGGAAACTTTTTTGCCGCGCTTTTGGTAACCACTTCTCTGTTTTCGATATATTTCTTCCGTGATCTTTCGTGCAGATGAAAAGTACTGTAAAAATAAACTATAGTTTGTCATCTAAAACCACCAAGAGGCTATATACTTGTGTGATAACGCGCCACTATTTGACTGAAATGACTACAATAAATCAAAAAAGGGTATCATTGCCTAGTATTTTGCCTACTTACACCATCAGATTTAACCAACACATGCTTGTTCGACTGAAACCATAAGTAAACTTTGCGAAGTGCCAGTAGCTGTTGCTTTGCAGCATGTGCAAGACCTCTCCCAGATTCTGGTTCCGAAGAAACTTCCAACAACATTTTCTCAAGTACAGAAAAGAAAACCTTGTCTCGAGTCTGCTGACTTCTGATATTTTTTTTCCCTAAAAGAACACAAACATAAGTGATCCATGCAGAAGTTAATTCGTTTTAATGGTTATTTCATAATTAAAAATAAATCTGTTTAAAAATTTGCTCAATTCATTCGCTTGTATTACCTTTGTGGAAACTAATTACTTCTTGTTTTAATGTTCATTCTACACATAGTCACTGCTTAACATGTTAAAATCATGTGAACAAGCACAGAATAGCACAGTTTGAATTACGTTAAAATTGTCAATCAACCTCAACAAAGTGATGCCAACTACTATCAGTGGAACTTAAAATGTAGTTAGTATGGCAAGCATAAAATAGCATCCACACATGCAAAAAGTTCTTGAGAAAGCACCTGATACTTAAAAGAAAATCTTAGTATTAAGTAAACCATTTGTATATCCAACAGCTTGTCTTGGTTAAATTTGTGTAGGCAAAACCACATCTATGCTGAGATGAAAATGAACTGATGAACACTTCATTTAATACTTCCGACAACAAACAACAGATCCAACAAACAGTACCATATATATAATCCACCTGTAAGAGCTCTAACAGCCAAATCTTGCTTAAATCTTTCCAGTGATGATACCATGGAGCTGAATTCGCTGACTTGCATCAGCCTGCTTTGTTTGAGAATCTTTAACTCTTTATCTGGTCCAAGCAGCATAATCTCTGTTTGGGTTCAGAAGATATATGGTATGCACAATTTTATGGAATCAAATTGCAAAATAATTCAGATTTGCAGCATTTTAGATAGCTGTCACATTAAGCTAATATTAGCTTGAAGTTGCCTGTTACCTGCCCTTGAGAATCACAAAAGCTACAGAAGAATATAGAAGCAAATTTTAAAAAAGGATCTAAACAGAAATAATTTAGGAGTTTCAAACACCATTTACTAAAAATGTAAACAGACTGTTGAATGTGATGTCAAAACTACACATTAATGAAGTCTTACTGTTTTTAATCAGTTTATCATGTGCACAACTATCTTAACATTATGCGCCTAGCTTTTATGGTTTCAGAAAAATACTGAAGTTTTTCGTATGCTATAAATATTGTATGCTTTAAAATTATAGCTATTGTGCCACAATATTAGATTGTTTCATGAAAATGAACAAATATTGACAAGGCCAAATACTGTGTAAACCCAACATCAAACCTAACTACATGATGAACATAAAGTTGACAAATATTTCTTCTATAGAAAGAATATGCATCATGTGATAAACATGTTTCAATGTGTGGGCAATTATTTCAAACAAGACTTTGTGCAACTAACCCTAGGAACACATGCATGTGCTGGAAACCAGTAAAAACACACAAGAGAGAATTAACTCAAGCAGTAATGAACTGCTAATGTTTTAACAAAATAGAGCTGAATATGAACAAATTATTGACAGTGATCTTAATATGATCTTGTTGATACTTGCTACAGCATAACAGACTGCAAGTTAGTAGTGACATAAGCTCTCATTCACATTCACTTAAATGGGCATTAGTTAAAAATACTTGTTCTATTATAACTGTTGCTTAGGTCAGCAAACTTAGGAACAAAATTTGTGTGAGAGCAATCTTTGCAAAGCACACTTTAGCAAACCTTATTTTGCAAGTGTAGAAGCTTTACACTTATGATAAAGAAATGACTTCAAAGCCTAAATTGTGTCTTATGAGGAGTTTAATGGACTGGAGAGTATGCAGCAGTAATAAGAGGCCTATGTACCTAAACCAGTCATTATGTGCATTCTAAATGTATAAATTAGGTAAAATTAACATGCACCACCACTCCAACATTCACAAATATAACCAATCTCAAACAAATAAGTTTGGAGACACATGTAACCAGGACAGGCATATCAAGTAGTTTCCAAAAGTAATGTAATTTCAAGGAAAATATTTCCATATACTACATGTTAAACTAATCCAAACAGGGAAGTCATGAAAATGTTTTTAAAATCTAGCCATATCATTACCTTAATTTAAGGTCAGCTGTTGCAAAAATAAATTGCATTTTTAGCAATAAATGGCAAGGTTTTTATTTAGTAAAAGAGTCAACATAATTTTATCTTGCACAACTACACCAAATGTGTTTTATGCTAGCTGTGAATATTGCTGATCCAGTTTATTCAATAATCCAGGTCACCACAAAACTATCAACATATTAATACACCGTATTTAATTTGATCGTTACGTCCTCTGACTAGTATTTTACATAAAACAAGGTTATATCTTAGATACACAGTGACTGAAGTTGGAAAAAATCGATATTGACAATTTTTTTAAGCAAAGCAGTCTTTTGAAAACAAATTCTTTGAGGAAATATTTTATTACAATCAGAACTTTATGCTCAAAATGCTAACTTCATTATTATTATTATTTATTTGCCAAAGAGCTGTGGTCCATGTCACAAGCACAATCAAATAACACACTCGTAAGCACAGAAAGGGTTAGTCATAGTGCATAACAGAGTAGGTATTAGCACACAATCAATGCTGAGAGGAACAGAACACTAACACGGTACACCCTACTATAACGTCATTCACTCATCATCTCGTAGGGATCTGGCATTGGGAGAGAAATAAAGGCATCCTAACATCAAAGTTTGAGGTAAACAGCTAACAGAAAAAAGTAAGAAGTAAATTGGATGGGAGTACTCATTGGCGCGCACAGGCATGTAAATTGTTTTGATAAACGTTTCAAATGTAGTAAAGTGAACATGTTACAAGAACAACAACATCAAAGAAACAAGCAACAGTTATGGAATCCATTCAAAAAGACATGCAAGAAGCAAAAAGACCAAACCAGAATCAAATACTAAGCCAGAATCAATATATCCCAAAATCAAAAATAGCAAATGAAGGGGGACACCATGGCAAATATGTACAAAAGAATCCCATGGCATTTCAATTGAACAACATATATTACAAAAACATAAATGTTAAATCATATACACACCAATCATTAACGTAACACAGATGCTGGTGGGCAAGCAATGGGTCAGGTGAAGAGTTGGGGTATATAGACATCAAGATTTCAAATGTTTTGTAAAGCATTTAGCATAGGCTGACACAGGCCTGTAACCAGGCGGGGAGTAGGGGTGGCAAATCCCTCCCTACAAAATTGTTCGCCCCCCTGGAAAAATGTGCTGCACATAATTTAAAACTATTGGACATAATTCAAAAAATTTAGCCCCCTCTTGGAAAATTCTTCACCCCTCCTAGTGTCCCAAGCTAGTTACGGGCCTGGGCCGACAGCAAATTGTTTTTACTAAATTTAAAGCAGGATCTGTCGATTAATTTAATTTTAATTTAATTGTTTATGAGCAGACACAAAGTCCATAGTATGAACACACACACTCTGCAGAACACAGGTTGATAAAAACAGACAATACAGAACGTAGTACAAGGCATTGAAGCCGGCGGAATCACAGGGTTACAGACACTTTTTGCAACTGCATTGAAGACAGAACCATAGGGTTACAGACACATTCTTAACACTATTGTTAGCTAACATGTAACACTTGTTACACCACTACTGCGGAGTAGGGCACAAATTCCTAACTTGGTCTAGTCTAGGTAAAATGCAAAAGCGTTGTGGCTTGACACGCCATCGATCAAACAGACACTGCAAAGTTCGATCACTCAATCACAGAGTAAAATGCGATTATAGTGTTCAATGAATAGTGACGAGTACAAACAATCTGAGTGCATCAAAGCACGTAACCATACATTGTTAGATTTTCTGCATCTTTTCAGAAACAGGTACTTGTATTTACGTAGCAGAGCCTCAAAGGTAGGAATGTTACACTGAACTTGGTGGCTACTAGCACTCGCTTTCCAGGGCAAGTTGTATAGAGCTCTGCAACCAAAATTATATGCCACCCGCAATCTCTGCATGCATGGTAATGTTTTACCAGTTATATATCCTACTTTTTATATGTTTGGCTTGCACACGTCATCTACATGTTGGAGGTGGTAGAGGAATCACAAGAAAGTACAGAAATCCTGAGGTGCCACAGAAGTATTCTGCTTAGCTTAAGCTGTTAAAGTCATAATAAAATGTGGCAGATCAGACACTCATAACACAATGTTGTAATTTATATAATTTACAGCACATATAAAAACAAATTTTAGAATCATAATGAAGCATGGTTCTGATAATGTTTATAAGTCATGACATAATTAGAAAATCACCAAGATTGCAAAGTATGATATATCGCACAAAAAATAAGTAGCACAATTGCCCATGGGCTGTAATGGAGTGAGTACCATGTATGAAAGTATGTTCTGCCAGAAACATGGCATCACCAAATGAGGTTGAAAAAATATGGTTGGAAGTATAACTTAGCAGTACAATATTTAACTCAAATCCATTTAACAAAATACTGTGGTCCCTTATTATTAAGCCCACCTCAGGACTGAATGATTTTGGGCTTATTAAGCGGGTGGGCTATTTAACCAGGGCACAAATTTTTGCCACTTTATGCGCATAAGTGAGTATGGCCGACTATGCTATGGCTAAAAGTTGCTAAATCTATTGACACTATGCACAACAGTTATAGGTAACGAGCAATTTTCTTTGTTTATTATGGTAAAACAATATTCATTTTGTCTGTACACCTCTTCGCCATTTTGAAAGTAATTCCACAGAGCACCAGTTGCCTTGGCCATCGATTATAGCACAATTAAAGAATCTGTGACAAAATAGTTGAATTAAGAAGTAGGTTGACAGCGTAACAAAGTGTGTAACCGTCAAAAGCAAGACAAAGAAGAAGTGTGAGTTAAGATGCTTTTTCATCCAACTTAAATTAAATCAAATTGTTTGTAAATTGGGCTTATTATATGGGGCTTTGGGCTTATAAAGCAGGTATTTTTATTACAGAAATACATGGAGTAATCCAGACCAGACTATTTTGGGCTTATCACGCAGGTGGGCTTATTAACCGTGGGCTCAATAAGCGGGGACTACTCTACTGTAACTATTTATTTCACATGAATTTCATATGCTGCATTACTCCACCTTTTTGCAAGCAAATTCTCAGCACACGTTAACATTACATTACTTGCCCTACTCACTAATGTACTCATGCCTGGGTCTATTCATAGTACTAGGCCTACTGTAAACCAAGCTAAGTCACAGCAGGCTACAAGACATAGTTACAAGTTGAGAAAATTATTTATTGAAAAACTCATAATTTAATAAATTAGTGCTGTAGATTGATTCACTACAGTAAAAAACATTCCAAAACCTCCTCTTGTAAATTTTGTGCATTAGCAAGCTGAAGTAGGATATTTACCCAACTCAAGTCAAGTAAGTCAGTTCAATGCAGCTAAATTTTTGAGGGAAATACATGTGAAAATAGACTAAAAATACGCTACTGCTTAGCCTAAACAGCCCTAATGTAGTCTACCTAAGTCAACTTATATGTTCACTAATTAAACATAGGTATGTAGTCTACAGTATAGGACACGGTACAAAGTAAAGGAAAAATAAAAGCAGACGTGCACGAAGTAAGAAGCACATTACATGCAATATATTTCAATGAAACTCCCTGTACATAATAGGCATGCCTTTTCCCACTGTATTTAGTTGTTGTTTTTATGCTTATTTGATTTCACCTGACGTTGATTTGACGCTTTTTATTACTTTTATTACTGCTTGTAAAACGTCTTCAATTAAAATTTGGTTTGTGTTAGCAGCAGGGCTGGCTGAGAACTTGACCCAGGTGGTCTTTCGCCAACCCTTTGTGATTCAAAATGTTAGAACGCGATTACTAAGCTGCGAAACGTGAAATTTCTTATTTTTTATATTTTTTCATCACTATATTACATAATAATTATATATAATCAACTAGTGATCTTTGATGTTATTGTATTTCATCTTGCTGCTTCATCATGTTATTTCGTGATTTGAGTCACAAAAATGCATGATTAAACCATACCATACCATGATAACTGCAGTGCCAGCAAAATATTGAAACGCGGGACTACAGTTGGCTACATGGTTGCGCCATGGCTTGTGGTTGATAGCAACAAGGGTCTGTGTCAACTATCGATGCGTTAAAGCGCACAAAAGTAGACTGCAAAAGAAATTCCATAAAGAGCCACCAAACGTGTAATGAAAAAAAAACAGTTGTTCAAAGGCATGAAAAATCCTGGGTATCGGATCGATTCTTCAAAATACTGAAACCGAAATCGAGCAACTTCCATAAATAAGTTAACGTAGGTAATATAATTCGTAGTTGGGCAGCACTTGATTCTTCAGAACCAGAATAGGACATTAGTTCAGTCAAATACAAGTTCGATCAGTGTTGCAAATCTTTGATATAATTAATTAATTTCGACTTCGTATGCAGTTTCTTTATGGAATATTAGTATTTTATCGGTAAACGTCAGATATTTTTCTTCTATATTTAACTAGTAGGCCTAACTTTATTCGGGATAACTTAAATATGTTCACTAATTAAACATGAATATATCGACAATAAGACAATGTACATTTATAAATATGAATGGAGGCATACGTTTGTCCTACTAGCTATTCCCCAGCTTTCGTGCAATCGCTGAGTTTCAAATTTTTTTTTGTGTCATTTCATTATCTTTACAAAACATTGGAGTTGATTCTTAGCTCTCAAATTAAAAAAACAAACGAAACTTGTTTCATTGGTTCTATTCTTTTAACTGAATTATGTTTGAAAATGACGTAGTTATTTCAATTTTTATCCGTTTTCGACTGCGAGCCACCCTTGATAAATCGCATAATGTTATTTGCAAAATCAATGTCAGCCACCTGAATATCTATATAATACGCCCCGCATTGCCTATAATAATGCCTATTGAAATATGCATTGCATCACCAGAAATGTAAGTGTTCGTCCAGCTAAAGTTACATATATCTTCAGAAATTTTGATGCCTTCTTTAAAAACACTTTGTACGCTTTTTTCAGGGATGCGCATTTTCATCTAAGTTTTTGATCCGTTCACTTCATTTGTCTGATACTTTTTACAATATATATCTCCATTCTTCTCTCATTAGCAACGTTTCTGTAAGACAATGACCGAATATGGCAGTACACCTACCCGTTGCTTTGTTAGCGTTTGTTTCACTGCAGTATAGACCAAATTTGTCTGATGACAGCTACCCTGTGATGCGTCGGGACTCGTGACTACTAGGCGTTTTTGTACCGTTGTGTTGTGTCTGACCTCTGCGATATGGGTTAGTGTGTGAACCAAACACACAAACAAAAAAATGAAAATGCGCACCATAATTTAAACATTTTCCAAACCTACACAAGCCCCATCTGTTGTAACGCTTTTGAAAAGCAACCAATGACCGTGAAAGACTAGAATATCATTGTTTGAATACTCCAACGAGTTGTTTAGTAAAGCTTCACTAGTCTGTTGGTTCATTGGGTGTCGTACCTGTAGGAAAATAAAAATCAAAACAGGCAAAAAAAGCAAAAAAAATTGACAAACTTAAAACTCAGAAGTGGCAATGACATTTTTTCAAAGCTTCTAGAAACATTTCGACGAATTTACAAACTTTCAAGTCTCGAGTCCCAGTCCGGGATTTTCAAGCCACGGTCTCTGGTTTTATGATGAAATATCGGTGTAGAACTTTCAGGTCTCTGTAACGGTCTCGAGTTTTTTCATGACGTCTTGGTGTCGTTTTTGAATTTTTAACCAGGTCTACGTCACTATTTCGAAGGTTATGGTCTCGACTGCATCATTGCAATCTTATGCCTTGCGAAATGTGACCTACGTTATGTCGCTTGGTGGCGTCCTTCCTAGCAACCAATCTTTGTCAACTCGCGTAGCAGCAACCTGTCTGGTATATGCAAGATACTTTAGCAACTTTGAGCCTAGTCGCTTCGTTTTGGGCCAGCGAAAAATAGAAAAGCAGCAAGTACAACGGAAATAATGCCATCTTCACCTGCATCAGAGACGAAAGAACGTTATGTGACATTATGTCACCAGAAAAGTACTGAGCCTCACGATTACATTGTCAAGACTTTAACGAAAGCAGCCACAGATTACTTGCTAAATGCGTCTCCGGATCTAAAACTGGATTTTGCAGGAAACAACAAGCTTATGACAGAAAAGCGTCTTAGTGACCAAGATGTAGACCTTCTTGTTACCATTCTCAGTCGCAGTGTGTCCTTGACTTCACTGGACCTGCGGTACAATAATTTGACTGACAAAGCTGCACTATCCATTGCTCGATTGATTAAAGATAGTCCTTCTCTCAAAGAACTAAATGTTATGTGCAATGACTTCACAGAAAGTGGTGCAGAACTTATTTCGGAAGCTCTTCACACTTCAAAAACTTTGCGATCTCTAAAAATGAACGGGAACAAGATAGGAAACAGAGGAGGGATGTACTTTGCCCAAGCGTTGCAGATCAACTCCAAATTGAGAGAACTTGACCTTGGAGACTGCGATTTGGGAACAGAATGCGTGATAGCCTTTGCTACAGTGTTAAATCAAAACAACAATCTGCGTGCAATAAATTTGAATCGCCCCATATTATTTTCTCTACAAGAAGAAACCGTGGTGCATATCGGTTTAATGCTCAAAGTTAATAACGCTCTTCGTGAACTGCATTTGTCGAAGTTTGATATGAAAGACTTCGGAGTAGAACGCTTGTGTGAAGGTCTTGTAGACAATTACACGCTTGTGTACCTCAACTTGAGCTGCAATCGCATAACTCGCGACGGAGCAGCAGTTATTGCAAGACTCTTACGCCGTAATACGCCTCTCGAAATTTTGGATCTTGGCTTCAACAGAATCGAGAATGACGGTGCAATGCACATTAGTGCTGCACTGGCTTCTACCAACAGCTGTCTCAAGGCCCTGGTTTTACTGAGCAACTGCATCGGGGGGAAAGGCATTGCATCCATCGCTACGTCAATGAAGCAAAACTCCTCACTGTCAAACCTTTACGTATGGGGCAACGATCTCGATGAAACGGCGTGTGATTCGTTGAGCGAAATTATTAATTCTAACCGATTGAATCAAAAAAACACTGATGTGAAACCTTACGTAGTTGATAATAGAACGTACTTGGCAGAAATGTCCCACGGAATTCGGCGCTTCTACTACTGGACACCTAGTTACGGCCCAGACGTAGTGGGCATGGATGGTGACGAAATGTAAGCATCTTGATTTGTTCAGTGGTTATTCAAGCTCTCAACTGCAAGGCTTTCGTGTTCAGCATTTTGTCCATTTTGCCGATTTTCGCAGGATACACGCAAATGAACGCTGGTGAAACTCGAGTATACCGCAACAAGTGTGTTTGCTGAACTTTGACAAAACAGGCATTGCTTTGGTGCAAAACCGGTGTGCTAAACAACCACTTCAGCGCTGCGTTAGGGGAGCTGAGTGTTTACTTAAACGGAGTCTGGTGCAGGCTAACCTTTGCCATACTGCCGCAATTGTTTGTTTACTTAGCTTATTTTATTGCTTGAAAAGAACTTTCTGCACCGTACGAACCCATTCACACGACGTCGCCTGCACTGGGATGGTTTGCCATTACTTAGTGATTGCTCTAATTGAATTTCAAATTGTAAATATACAGTACGTCTGAGTCGTTTCTTGCAATAGTGGTATGCAACGCCGTTTTATTTTGGAGACACTAAGGAGATCATAAGTGACTGTGTCAGGGCAGCTTTTAAGGATTTGCATGAAAATATTGATTCATTCACATGTAGGTTATTTGGTTATACGGCCAGTAAAAACCACAGCCAACCGAGACTTCTAAAGTGGAAAAATAGAGCAAAATACAAAGATTAGTGAATTCTAAAAATGGATTCTTCTTTGACCCAATAATTTTAAGTTTTCAGTGAGGTGGACAACAGGGTCACTCCCTTGATTAAGGACGGAGCCTGTTTCAATATGTTGGTAAAAACTAGCTTATGCGGCCATCGAGTCGAGTGAAAGTCAAGAGCCTACGATCCATTTGATAAAACAAGTATCAAGTTTGACTTCAACCGTTGGATTTCAATGGAAACAGGGGCGCCGGAACGAATGCATGACGGGAGCACTGCCCCCCGTCCTTTGAAAGGGGGACAGCGTGGGCACAGCTGCCCTTAAATAACAGCATCATAGGTAATTTCAGGGACTCCGGGTAGAGGGGAAATGACGGAGTTATTTCCCCCCTGCCCTTCTGAAAGAGGGGCAACGGGGGCTGAGGTGCCTTTTCATAACAGAATCATAGGTAATGTTATGGTTTGTAAAGATCGACTTGAAACAAATTTATTGCAGCTATTCGTGCACCCACAAAATTCAGAATGGTTTTGCAATTTATGCTACTATTTTTGAAGTCAACGTTGTTGCTACGCATGAACAAGCATAGTGGTAACGATTTGTTTGTTTTTACAAGCTTCCAATACCCTCAACTCCTTTACTGCCCACCTGCCGCTGTTCCGGCGTCCCTGAATGGAAACATGGCAGTGGCACCGTGCTATGAAAGCAAGCACTGAAGTTAAAATAAAATATTTGCTCGGAATTTTCCTCATTCAATGCAGAAACTCACAGGTATCTCAACGCTCTCCACTGCGTTAGTTTGAATAGAAAGTTTCCGCAGCGAAAATCCACTACATTGATTAAGTTGGTAGCCTCCCACGCAAAACCTCCCGCATCCAGAGAGGTGCAGAGCAACCGGGCAATTGCCCGCCGGAAAATTTCAAAAACATTGTGCAAGCACCAATAAGATTTTTACTTTTTAGGTGCAACAAGTGACAATAATTTTGACCCCCGAAATTTTTAGCTGGTTGCGGCCTTGTTGGCATTGCAGTTTTCACGAAAATTTTCGAAGGATCGTTGCCTTCTGATAGTTTATAGAAGTGATTCACCACGTGCCCCACGTGGAATTGCTATTGGTCCACAAAAAGTTCCATATATCCCTGATAAAACGTTCCTGATTTTGTCACCTTGACTGTGTAATAAATTATGCAAGACCACCTACTGTATGTGCAATTCAGTTTCAAGTATTTGTTCATGAGGTGTCTACGTAGCAAAATGGTCCATCAGACGTTTTCAAAGATGGTCCATGGGACAGAAAAGGTTAAGAACCACTGGTTTACAGTTATCAAGAGATGGAAATCGAAAATATAAGATAGTTCTACATGTCCTATTCGGCCGAATTAGGTTGTAGATTGTTGAGGGAGGTAAGACTGCTCAAAAAATATTGCACTAAGAGAGAGAATCAAACGCGCTTTGTAAAATCAACCACACTTGACGAAAGAAGTAAAGGTTAAGACGAGATCCAATTTCTCCTGTTGCTGTGTGGTTGGCAGTTAACCATTTTGAAAAATTGGTTGCAGAGCAACATCAAATGCATTGTTTGCGAATCTTTGCAAACAATCCTTCGCACCAACACTTGGAAGCAGTGGTCCTACTGCTGCTGGCCCTTGCGAATAGTAAATGACTTTAGTTGCTTCGCGATATGGAATAAAGGTAACTGCACAGCACAACTTCAGTGAATCTATTTGACAACTGACAGCAGTGGCGCTGCCAGGATTTTGCTAAGGGAGGCGGGTTGAACTTGCAGAACCAAAACGTGATTACGGAAATGTGCCATGCAACCCAGCGAGTTTCACAAAGATTTATAAGCAGGACCTACGACAGGGGGTGCAAGAGGTACATCGTACCCGGGCCCGGTAGGTACTGTGGCCCGGAGGATAAAAAATACGCAGTCGATAAGTTTTTCTGCAATCAACCCAAAATGACTAGTGTAAGCCAGTTGCCGGTATAACAATCAATCTATTTCTAAATCTTAGCATGGTAGCTGTTTTATTTGTATTCTGATTACTATATAAACAAGTTATACAAGTTTCGACAACGTCCCCAGGAGCTAGGGTACTCGGTATCAGCTTTCGTACCCCCTGGTATAAATTGTCTCAGAGGCCCTGCGTATAACTTTACTTTTTCGACTAGTTGGTGTTTACGTTTGGACTAACTTTTGCAGAACAGATGCACATTACGCAGATGGCGAAATAAAAGCATAAATGCTTACAGAAAACATAAATTAATAAAACATAAATACTTAGCCACTGCATTTCAAATCAACGGTAGTTGCGATGCGCCAGAGACCACTAAATGAAACACACGATTGCAGCGGTACGTATATATTGCTAATAGATGCAGCTTACGCATTCTTGCGTGGGCACCTCTGTGGGTACACGTTGGCTCCATCGTGTCCTTGAACCCGGAATAAGTTTAAATCAAGTCCAAGTTGCGACAATTTTAGCGCCCCCAATAGTGGAAGTGTCGCGAAACATGGAAATACTTCACGAACTCGTTTTTTTGCGCAAGCAGAGAGATAAGCTGAGCTGCTCAACTTCACCACATATATCGAATGTCGCGTGCGCTACACAGAGAAATGCTTCACATTTGCCACGTCTTTTGCAATTTGATGTTTTGCTTGGCAAACTAGTTGCTTGTCTTGCATATACAGTACCAGCTGATGTACGAGCAGGTCCGTAACCAGCTTGGGACACCAGGAGGGGCGAAGAGTTTTCCGAGAGGGGCCCAAAATTTTTGAACTATGTCCAATATCTTCAAACTGTGTCCAACACGTTTTTCCAGGGGGGTCGAAAAATTTTGTAGGGGGGCTTCGTCCCCCTTGGTTACGGGCCTGTGTACGAGACATCACGTAGAGCGTTCTTAAACGAGTCAATTGTAGTTTCATACTGTCATCAGGAGCAGCTAAGCGCCATCTTAACGCATGCAGCTCTGAAAGTCCCGACAGTGTGATCGGGATCACCGGCGCGTAAGCGACCGCAATCTCTATGACCAGGTAGAGGTATCTCCTGACGACTGCAAACTCGACAACCTTTATCACAGTCTCAGTAGAACTTTGAGACTGGCATGGGCGACGGAGGATTTTTCCAGTGGGGAGGGGGGCAAAAGTGGTGAAACAACCAAGAAAGCAACTTTTTTTACTGAAAATTTCAAATGCCAGGGCGGGCCAAGGCTCCCCCTTCCGACGGCCATGGAGCCTGAGTTTATTTTTATGGCCATAGACTTCATTTTTTTTAA
>Ga0210059_1000460_pt1 | contig 51602 bp, 28 predicted proteins | sample Ectturendosymbi2_FD_188042 | JGI IMG/M metagenome (GOLD analysis project Ga0210059, IMG submission 188042) | Ecteinascidia turbinata endosymbiont from Florida, USA - Sample 2 (SPAdes) (version 2) | ecosystem: Host-associated > Tunicates > Ascidians > Unclassified | place: Key West, Florida...
CTCCAAGTTCGGAGACCGGAGCAAACGACAGCACTCATCGCTGGGACAGAGCAGTTCATTACTGCAAAATATCCGGCAACGCGTCAAAACAGGAGAGTAGAACACAGTCTGTGCTACGCCAATGCAGTTCACAACTACAGAATATAAGGCTACGCATTAAAACAGTGGAGTACAACATACTCAGCCAGTAGCGGACACAGGCTAATTTGGTGGGGGGGTGCGACGTCAATTTGCAATGAACCCACTGCTTCACAGAACCATAATCCGTAAATCAATCACTTTTGCATACGTACAGTTACGAGGAAACAAGTCTAAGGTTGGTTTTAAGAAAAAGCTTGAGTGATAAAACTGGTCAAACTTTAACACTGCATCGCTACAGAACCAACGAGCAATGTGGCACATGACAACGATCTGACGTAGACACTGGCGTCGGCGCAGGTACATCGAGGGCTCGAGATAAAAAGTTCACGTGACGGCATAATACTTATCATCACTGTAGGTTACGTTTGTTACAACACAATTACCGGTGACATTAGCCAGCATAGTGCAGTAGCGCTGTTTAAACTTGTATGTTGCAGCAAGTGAGCGTAGTCACTTGGATGCGGTTTGGATCAGTGCTTTTGAAATGGGGAGCCCTCCAGTTTTTAATTGTCGTTTGGAATAGTGTGCCAGACCCATAGTAATTTGTGTATAACATTTGTTATTGCAGGTAATTTGTATGAACTAATAACAAGAAGTCGGTTGATTGTGTTTATTTTGCAGCCGAAATTATGAGAACGGAAAAAAAGAAACAATTCCTAATGAGTGAAAGCACGAAAAAAGGAAATCGAGTAAGCACGATCATTCATGGGCGTCCGCAGAAATTTTTCCAGGGAGGGGCAACGTCGACATTTTGTTTATCATTTTCAAATTGCTGACGATCAGTGTTCGCTCTAAAATAATTTTACACTGAGCAAATATTTGTTTTAGTGAGCATGATATTTTAGGGCTGAGTAAGTGGAGTTTTCAATGAATTCCAAACTTTGTGAATTATATGATAAATATACAATCTTATCAAATTACGAACAAAATATACATTTCATTCAAATAGCTCCTTGTTTTCGAGGTAGATTCCATTGTTTTGGAATGTTGCAGTGCGCGAGAACGAGATTTCACTGCGGAACAGTTCTGGTGGTCCTGAGTATTTGCGCACCTTAGAGGGAACATTGCTGACGATGCAATGCAAATGGACGTTCACAAAACGCTTTATCCTTTCTTCACTACAAAGAAAATACCCCGTGTTACGGTAAGAATCAGAAAAAAACGCTTCGTTGGCAGCAATAGCCAGGTATATTTTAGTATTACGACAATTTACACAGTAGACTGTCTGCAAATTTTCAACACAAGGCGTTTCTTTTCAAGTAAGCATTGCCATGATCTGTAAAGAAAGAAGCATTGGTTTGCCATGGTTTTCAACGAAACCACAAATTATGACTTTATTTTATTAGCAAGCAGGGCCGCACCCCGCTGATATATTCAACTGAACATATTTTTGAAAATTTCGAGGGAGACTTGCCCGTTTTCTCTCCCCTGATTGCGGGATGAGCTAGCAAGACTTGTCAGTATCACTTAGAACAGTGGTTCTAAAACTTTCATGAGCCGCGGCGTCCTTCAAAAGACGTTCAACGATTGTGGCCCCCTGCTCATCAATAAAAATACCTAGATTTGGCCTCGGGCTCTGCACGTGGCCCCCAAGGGGGGACGAGGGATCCGTTTGAGAAACCCTGACATAGAAACAAGAGCTACAAACGTCTGGGATCTCGTGCAAAGCGATCACTAAAACCTTGCTACACAAACCGGACAATTAAGTAGACTTGTATGCTGACACGACTACGGACAAACTTACTACAATTAGAACACCACGCAGGTTTTGTAAAATTGTCCAGATGAATTATATGAAAACTCGACGCAGCAAATATAGCTTTGCACTCAGTATTCACTCAGATGTCAGAACTAAACCTTAACGATTAAGACGTATTTCCACAAGCCTGCATAGATATATTCTACTGTAACAAGCCACGTAATTTTATACTGCATGAAAAGAATCCTGCATAAGTGTAGTTTGACACTCAGGCACATTGGTCACACTCCCCAAATAATGGATTTTTCAAACTTATGGAAGCATTGCTATAGACCAGGGGTTCCCAACCTTTTTCTTACCATGTACCCCTTCAGCATTCCGACAAATGTGCATGTACCCCTACAGCATTTCAACAGATAAGGATGTACCCCTTCAGATTTTTGACAGATGAACATATGTACCCCTAAGACACCTTATGACAAAATATTTTCTCATGATTTTTCACAGATATATTTAACAATAAGCATATAATGACTTTTGAAAATAATATTAAGTGGTATATGTACAAATATTTGAAAATAAACAACATGTAAATATATTTTTACCTTCTATTGCTAACCTTAAATGTACCCCTTCGGATAGGCAAATGTACCCCCAGGGGTACATGTACCCCAGGTTGGGAACCCCTGCTATAGACTTACTCGTGCTTCTTTTCACAAAGTATGAATGTACGTAGCTTAGCGATATCGGCATGTCACTGTCTTGCTGCATTACCTGCCAAGATGTCTGCGTTCAACAGTCTCATGCAACAAAACGCCTGCCACCGTAATATACAGTGAACCTTTGCAGATTTGTTGCCATGTTATTGTTACGCAATAAAGACCAACAATAGAAAAATCCGCTCGCGACTTTCGCAACCCTCCTCTGCAGACAAAGGAGGGGACATGAGTGAACTGCAAGCTGATCATTGCATGACACCATAACTGTGAAACTGACTCTTGTGCAGTGTGAGTTTCATACCGGCAAAAAAACTGTCATTGCAAGAATCAAATCAATTAATCTGAATTAAGATGCCGACTTCAGGTTTTTCCAGAAATAAGTGTTTCATAATCCCAATTTCCAGGCGGGGTGCAAATGCCCGTTTTTCCCCCCGTGCGCTGCGGACGCCCATGCTATTTTATATCAGGTTCCACAAACAAGGCCAGCTCGTCTAATGAAACGAAGAAGCGTTTTTGACTGATTGTTAGCATACGTTAATTTTTAGCATCTTTAGCGAGTAATGTGCAGTACAAAAATATTTTTGGCGATGATTTTCAATGAAATCAAGTGTCATGTCAACATCTCTTTAGGTCTGGTAGGGGGATGAACCCCCCTGTGTCCGCGCCTGTACTCAACGCTACGACAGGGGAGTTCACAACTGCAAAAACATCAGACTGCGTGAATGTCTCGTCGAGTAGCACTCGAGCAGAAGAGGTATGCGGCTGGGATAGCGGACACCCAGGGTTGACAATTTGAAATTTTACTGACCCCAGCCCTACCGCTGCTCCGGCGTCCCAGACAGGGACGCCGGAGCACCGGTAGGGCTGGGGTCAGTAAAAGAGTTGAGGGCAACAGACACGTATAAAAAAATCGTTACCAATTACATTTGTTTCTGCTCATCAACAATGTTGATCAAAAAATAATAACCGAAAGAAAACTACCCTGAATTTTCTGGGTACGCGAATAGTTGCAATACATTTGTTTCAAGTCAATCTTGATCAACTATGATTCTAGGATACAGTTATGAAAAAGCACCTCCACGCCCAGTGCACCCTTCATGATCCGTTTCTCCGGTGTCCTTGAGTGCAGAGGCGGGCTTGTGTGAGCGGTTATGATCAGTCCGCCTGAACTGCCAGTGACGAAACTCAGAATGATCCACAGTGTGCATTTGCAATGCAAACGAAGGTGTGCGTCTGTATTAACGCACACCCAGGGTTGCCACATCATAAAACGAAACTAGTGATGCATAGGGCCTCTGAAAAAATTTCACCAGGGAGTAGATAGATCAATACCGGCCCTCCTAGCTTTTGGGGCCCTCGTCGAAACTTGTATAGCTTGTTTGTATAGTAGTCTAATCAGAATATACAGATAAATGTAGATCAAACAGCTAGGCCTGCCATGCAAAGATTTAGAAATGCTGTAGAATATTGCTATATTGGTGACTGGCATACACAATAATTTTGGGCTTGATTACAGAAAAATTTAGCACGCGTGCTTTCACCCTACCGGGCCCAGGTACGATATATCTCTTGTACCACCCTCACGTACGCCCTGGCGATGCATCAATAAATCAGCTAAATTAAGCAAGGCAAAATAGGACAGGATTGAAATTTGTCTCAGAAAATCAACTAAACATCCATAATTATCTTCCAATGCTTTTTTGTGATTTTCCCTTAATCGTACGATCTGGAAAAAGTCACGTCACTGTCAGTTTGATTGGGTGTGCGCCGCACATCCAAAGGTCCCTAGTATTGAAGAATGTGAGAATTACTGGCATTTGAATACGTAAAAAGCAGTGCTCTATTGCTGACAAAAACAAGTTTCGAAAAATTAAATCCATGCAGAGTGTGTTAATAGCCTTAGAATAGGAAAAATCATCTGGTTACAGAATTTAAATTTTGTTACTTCACTCATTGGATGCCCGGGGCCGTCGCCCCGTTCGCTTCCCCTCTGCACGCCACTGACCATGGTAAACCCAGTATTACAAAATTTATCGACCACGCTCAGCCGCATGTTAAGGTAGCTTAGTAGGCTGCTACACGTGATTAAATTTGACAAATCACGGGCTTTTAGCAAACATAATAACTTGTCTGCGGAATATGAAGTCCTAATGGGAAAAATTAAATTTACCTTTAGTCACATACTCTTTGACTTCAATTGTTTTGTAGTGCTCTCGGGACATTCCTTCCTACAGCTCGATACATAACAAAGATTTTAATTACCGTTGACTGGAAATAGATACATATCTTAATGCATCAGTAACATCAATTTGTAGCTTCACGGTATTCACCGGCAACTGGAAAAGCAGTTTGTTTTTACTGCCGCTTATTCTCCGCCGAAAATGAATTCGTCAGTGGATTTTGACTGGAAAAATGCCACATCTAAGATTGAGATAGATGAAAAGTCTGTTATACCCACCGAACTTCAGCTGTTGCACTCGTGCAGCGTTTTGCTCAAAAATGCAGCGACAACCATCAAGAAATTGCTATAAAGAGGCGTTGCATGTTACAATTGATTCTGCTGCGTGCTTTAGATGTAATCTTGTGTTGCACTGAACGTGAACTTCCCTTGCGCGGCCACGACGAACATTTGGTAGTGCAACCAATGGCCACTTCATGGAACTTCTCCAACTCATAGCCAAATGTGACCCATTTTTGGCCAGTCATATTGTAAAACAATGTAACACGGGAAGTGGGTGATCCTCATACTTGTCGTCAAGCGCATGTGAAGAACTAATCGACTTGGTGGCTCAGACAATACTGGCGGAAGTGATTCGGGAAATTAAAAAGTCAGTTTATTACTCAGTATCTATAAATTCTACGCCAGATGTATCGTGTGTAGATCAACTGACTTGTTATTCGATATGATACCGGCCAGTCCTGTTGAACGTTTTTTGGCATTCTTGGAACTTCATGTGGGAAGGCATACCGGCACAGCATTGGCAAAGATAGTGCTAGACTTTTGCTCAGCAAGCAGTGGCGCGCAGAGGGGGCGACGGCCCCAGGCATCCAAAAGAGTGGAATTACATTTTATTAAACTTCGGTAACTAGATGCATCTTCGTATTGTAAGGCTATACTGCATGGATCTGATGGAACTTGCTTGAGGGGAGCATGCAAATCTAAGCTAAGTGAGCCGAGAGAGAGATGAAGCACTGCAATCGATGTCTAAGGCAGTGATGGCAAAACTACGGCCCACCCAATACCCTGCACATTTTTTCAAGCACCACGTTTCCGACTGGAAAGCAGTGCAACAGCATTGGCTGCTGCCTGTCACGTAAATCGCACTGTATCCGACCCTCCAGTGGCTAGACATTCGCGAATTTCGCCCTCGGGTCAAAAAGTTTGACCACCCCTCTCTTAAGGTCTTACACTCTATCTATCTTTCCCCAATTTGTAGGCTGAACAATTTCTGAGAGCCTATTTTTAATCTGTGCCTTGTAGTCTTCAAAATATCTGTCGATTCTCTTTAGAGCCTGGGTTATTGAACTGGGTTGGGCGTACATGGTTCGCAAGGGGGGAGGCCGAGTATGGCAGCGACATATTGTTGAAGAGTATCAAATGCATTGTTTATCATTCGTAAATTCATTATCATTTCACTCAAAACAAAGCAGACACAGCACAGTGCGCAAAAACCGAGACCTCGTAAACTTGTTTGTTCAAAGTTGGATTCATAAGTAAAGAACGCTTCATTTCTATGGTTTCTTGTCTGCTTGGTTTCATTTTTAGTGGCAATGCGAATTTGTCACAGGTCTATACCATGCGTGACGATTTGGCGATAGATTCTTCTCTTGCAATTGTTGTAAAAAAAGGTCAAAATAATACAGTAAATATGTCAGAAAGAACATCGTTCGGAGCTGTTAAAACATTTTCGGCGCCAAACACGATAGGTTGAAAAACGTAGTTTTTTAGCAGAGCGCCAACGTACTTTATGAAACGTATTTCACTTTTTTTCTCGTCAAAAGTAACATGCAAAATTATGTGTCCCTGTACGTACGTTTTACAACGTTCAAGTCCCTTGCTATTGTTGCGTAACATGGTACGAGACTCGTGCAGTTTTTTTCTCTTCTTAATTCTCGCTTCAGATGAAGTTTTTGTGGCGTAATGCTAGTCCACGTGGCAAAGGTCTGAGTTTGGTAGGGGGTATACAATCACGTTTTCACCCCGGGCATCATCAGACCTTTGCACGCCCCTGCATCTTGGCATCGACATTGCAAAATGTAGAGACCAAACTCACGACAAGGCTGCTAACATGTCTGGTCTATTCAACGGTGTAACGGCATATATTGAAACAGCTAATTTGCTGGCAACCTACATTCCATGTACTCAGTGGTAGAGGAACCTTTTTCAAAGTGGCACAAGTGCACGTCAAAAAAAACCTGTGGAATTTTTTTCATTAAGCGCTTTACTTTAAAAATGGACCCAATATTAATTGTGTTGCTTTAACTTAAATTTAAGCAGCAAACTTCTAAATGTAAAAGTTGGGGGCCTGCCCCCCCCCCGGAAAAAAGTGGGGTACTGAGGCCCGTGCGGCCCCACCCTGCATGTGTTGCTCATTCTCTTAACTTAGTTGGAATTCTACTTTAAACTGCTGTTCTGCTTTTTTATTTTTCTTCGACTTCGTCCAGAAACTGAGAAGTGCTCAGGACTTCATTTGACGCCACATGCTTCTTAGAAAGACGCCAGGTGCCTTTTATTGGACGTGATGAGTTTGTAACGCCTTGCAATCGAGGAAATTACAATGAACGCATCTTGAATATACAAGCGCCTTTGATACAAAGCTGAATGCCCATTTTCAAACAGCTACAGTGTTTAAAGGAACTTCCAAGTGTGCGAAAGGACTTGATCGAGGCAATACTGCTGTTTTGGTTGATGGAATCATGCGACAAATCCAGGAAGCAACTTTTGTTGTAATTATCTTAGATGAAACATCAGACATTACACGAAAATCACAGCTTTCAACGGTAAGCAGATAGTATACAAATGAATTGTGAAAGATTTCTATAGTTGAGTGCTGCTGAATTAATGCATCACGCTGAACTTGTAGTTGAAAAATATGAATTGGGAAACAACTGGTTGGATAAACGTGTGATGGAGCATGTGTGATGAGTGGGAACCTTACTGGGTTGCAAAAGCGAGTTTTGCCTGAACACCCCCAAACAACTGCTTGTCCATTACTGTGCTCATGTTTTAAATTTAGTTCTGCACGAGTCTTCCAAGCATACGGCACTGCCACATATTCCTGATAACATTATTTGGCTTCGCTGGTTTTTGACAAAATCATTCAAAACGAACCTGTGCCTTTTCCATGCATCGAATCGATGAAAAAAAAAAACTCGATCCACGCATTTGTTTTTAGCATTTTTTGCCTATTTTTTCTTTGCTTACGCCAGAAAGTTGGGGTGTTCTGAAAGAAACTCTTGTTCTGCGTCAGGTGAACAGTCAACACAGCCACTGTTAATGCATCTCAGCACCAGCTCGATCACGCTGACGTGGCCCCAGCTGAGAATATAATGATCACCAGCTTCCACAGGTAACTGTTATCTGATATGTGATATGTGTTCTGGACAAGCAACGAACGCCATTTAGCAGTAATTTGTAATTTTCAAATAGATTTAGTTTTCACAAGGACATAACAGGCAGAAAGCTAACGACGACGAGAGAATACAAAAAAGGAAAGAGGACACAATAGCAACAAAAAGCGCCAATCGCGGCAAAGATTAAAATACTGCCTGAAACAGAAACTCGTGTCAAGCTAGAGCAAATATATAAGTCTGGTAAAGAACAACGGAAAAAGTTCAAGTAATTCGGTGTGGGCAAAATTGTTGTTCAGCCAGAAAAAAATGAAACATTAAACAGAAGTGCACATGAAGCGGGGAACAAACGTCGGAAAGAGCAAAATACTTTCTTGCAAAAAATGGCGTCTTTTTACAGGAAAAGCGTTTTTGAAACTTGACACGATACGAAACGGAGTATTAGCCACATCAGTTTTGCAAACATTATGACTTTTGTTCAGAAACATCAAGCGCTTAACACCGCACTGGATATCCAACATATAACAGGGTCAACTGCCTACCCGAAAATCTTTGTTCTTTATAAATCGGTTCTAAGAGGTTGGCAGCCACCGAGCTAGTAGTGGTGGGGCAGCTGCTTCACCGACACATCGTTTCCAATACTTTGGTTGGTAGCAATTTTCTCCGCAACTTTTCTGTGAGCTGAAAGGAAGCAGCTACAAATGCAGCGCCTTGTCAGTCGCAGAAAATGTGGAGGCAGCAGATCAAGCAACAAAATATCGTATTCACCTTACAATTGCACAGGTCCAAAAGAAATTTCTACCATTGCAAGCGTGGTTTCCATGACCGAAGTGTTCGTTTTTCCGCAGACCACAGCTGTTCCCAGCTGTTTACACACCACTCACCTTCTAGTAACCGCAGAATGAAATTAAAGTATCTGCGAAACACCAGAAAAGGACCAGCCAGCACAAAAGTCAAGAGGAACCGCGATCGGACATTGTACGGTGAAAGTGACATATTCGAAAAGAATTGTTACCGATGCCAGCCCAAAGTTCTCATGATCATCGAGGCAAAACCGGATACGGATCCAAATAACACTGCTCTCCTCACAGGTTATCAGGTTTTCACTGATAAAGCCTGCGGAGTTGTTGCGTAACAACCATTTAGGCGAAATTTCCCACTAAGTCGCTGTCCAGCAGGAGCAAGTATGGTTACATTGCAACACAATGCGACGGTAAAGTCAGTCACACTTTCCATACGAGCATATGATTCGTGCTATCCACTCTTCCCGCAGCTTCGCTTGCCGCGTTCATATGGAAGTCTTCGTACCTGTAACGTCGATGTATCATTACAAATGAAATGCAGCCATCAATCACACGCGTGGTAAAAGAAGCCTCTAGGCGATAGTTGTCCGCTCTGTTTCAAACATTACAGCAATGACAGCGGCCAATGCACTGAAAACGCGTCTCGCCAACCCACCCGTCGCCTCCGCTGATAACGATCGTGCATATTCGTGCTTGGCTTTGCGAAGAAGCAGATGATGAGCGACGTTTCGGCAGAGAAGGTCGTCGATTGCCTGATACCAAGAAAGTTTTTTGATGAGCGGCACAAATCAAGTCCAGGATGTTGCATTTCCCACAAAAAAGAGTTTCTAACATTTCCAGGAGCAAAACGCAGCGGCCAGACTCCCCCCCACCACTCGCATTTAGAATCCTCGTCGGATTAAGAAGCACTTCTGCTTAAACTGAGCTTGGACCGTAGCGTTTCAAATGACATGGTGGAAGGTGGTCATTAACATTTAATTGCAAAGCCTCAGACAATTTCCTGTTCCAGATGAACGCCGCACAATAAAGCAGGGCATGGGAAACCACAGGTGAGGACACTGTGTCTCTGTTAAGAAGTATCACTACGAATATAATGGGTCGCGTGTTTATTTGGCCCTGCGGTTATAGTGAGTCTATTTCAAGGTTTAGACGCTTTGTGCAGTGAGCACAAACGCTTTGGTAAAACAACAATGAGAAATTTTCAACTGACAGTTATCAACAAATCACCAAGGTCAGTCCGCAACAGGCGCTGCCGGATTTCAGCGAACAACCAAGCAGCGTTTCACGCAGCTGCTCTCTATCGTGAAAAGTTCGGCAAAGAACGAACGAATTTTCGCAGCATGTTTTAACAGCAACGGAGTGTCGCTAAGCAGCGTCTGGTCGTGACCGCCGCAGGGTAAAGATGTTCGACAGATATAGATCGCGCGAGCGCTTGAAAATTTAGCAAAACGCCAGACTGAGGGAATGCTGACTTATGTTGAGCAGCCGTATATTTTACAAAGCTGCTTGTCTGAGTTCATTCAACAGCTACATGCAGCCATGTAGCTTCACAAGGCTTTTTCGCCAGGATACGATGTGAAAAGCAGGGCAAACTTAAGAACAGGATTTACTAAAGGACACTGAACAGCGCTCTAGCCAGTTCCACAAAAACAGATTTTTCTGGGTATGTTTTGTGTGTTTGCGCATACTCATCAAAGACGCTGCAACATCACATATTTACAGGATTTAAATTGCAAAAAAAGGGCACGTTAATTTACAATCGCAAGGTTTGGAGCAGCCATCAGACAACACAGAACACAACAACAAATGAAGCTCACCTCTCGAAACGTTCTCGTTCTCTGCGACTTCAACGGAGGTTAGGAACCTCACGTGACCAGTGTGCCCGTGCGCCAACCCTTGTGGTAGAGGAGGTATTTTCAAGGATCTGGTGTCGTTCAGAATGTTCGGAAGTGGCAAAGTCAAAACAACACCAGCGCTTGTGCCTACCCACAAGATGTCCTTGCAAACAAGCAGGGAAGTGATTCGCAGGCACGCGGCTTTGTGCTGCCGAATTATGGCGTCGGAATCTGAAAAAGTCGCGAAAATACGTTTTATTTGAGGTTAAGGTCTATTCGCGGACCACGGCGAAGGCCCGAACCAATTTATAGGAATAATGCTGTCATTGTACGAGGGAGGAAGGTATTTCCTGTGCGGTGCTTGGTCTACGTCACTGCAAGCTCAATCAACTCCTAACTGGTAAGAAAGGCAAAGTTCAAAAAATTATTTGAGAATTGCAAATTTGCGCTATTTACAAGCACTAAACATGCATTCGACAAGCCCCAAGGGCTGACCCATCAACCCCGTGGACGAAGACGGGACGAAATCGAGAAAACAGCATTTCTCTTGGAAAAAAGAGAAAAATTTCTTTACACTTTACACTGGTTGATTTAAGGCCACTTAAAGTTAAACTAAGGTTAAAAAGTGACGACACGACCTTGCTTACAATTTTATCTTGTTAGCAGCTTTGTGCAAACATGTGATTAATGATTTAACGAAACGGTGTCACAAAGGTTACAAGAGATAAACACTATCATTAAATACAAAACTTGCAAGATTTGTCATTGTGCCAGTTAAAAACTTGAACTATAATAATCATTGCAAGAAATCTTTACACGATGTGATCAAAGTGCACCTGACATGAGATAAACAAACCGTAAGCACTAATACCACTACGAAAATTTGGCTACATTGTTAAATGCGCACGCAAAACACACTTGTAGTGAAAACATAACTTCCTGATTTTTGCTGTGCCGTGAAACGAAGCATAGAAGGGGTGACATGCTTTTGCCAAGCATAACTCTCGCTGTTAGTTTTTTCTCTATGAAAATATTGTCTACTTGTGAGCACCGACGCCGTTTCAGATTTACTCATTTTGCTCTCGATTACAGCAAACAAAATTTGGTCTGTTTTATTAGACCAGTTACTATTACGAAAATTACGATGCATCACTTGATGTCTTAGTAACACGCCAATCTAACCGTTCCGTAGGCATAAAAACGCAAATACAATGATGGCAAAAACGTACTTGACAACATTTTGCTGACAGTATGTGATACGTCAATGTCTGCCACATGATCTTGTGTCTCGCTGTGATAAAGTTTGACGACAGGCCGTTTGTCCAGAGCCATCCACACGCCCATGCCGCTACAAACCATGCAGTAAATCTGGAACAAAAGGTGCATTTTGCACGATGGGGACATACGTTTATTTTAGCAATAACACTATATTACTCTTTATATCGAGTGTGTTGTCGGAGTGACAGTAGATCATGACCTGTGCTCAAATGCAGAGACTGCCGAAAGACGCATACAGTTTCTAGATGTTGCTATCGAATCCTTACGATCTTGCACTTTTGAAAGAGCAATAAAAAGTTTGAAAAACAATACGCATATTTCGAGGAAATAACAGTACACCAAACGTTCTTTCAACAGTTTAGAAATTTCATCCGCTTGCCTTGTTCCGTAACTTAGACTAGGGGTGCACAACACAGGGCCTGCGGGCCCAATGTGGCCGGCCAGAGGTTTGAAAATGGCATGCAAGAGCGATGAAGTATAATTCGTGAAATGTAAACAGTTGTTATGTGTAGTAAAGAAGTTTGTTTTTACAATATGAGCATTTCCATTAACATGGGTGTGGCCGGCAACAAGATTTTAAGCAAAATTTTGGCCCGCATATTCATTTGAATTATGCGCCTCTGACATAGACTCATGTTTAAGATGGAATTAAGCACAAGCTTCTTCCGAGACAAAAATCAAACTTTTAGTTCCTGACTTCGTCGTTCAAACTTTTGATTGTTTGCTACGGATGACGCATTTCTTCCAACACAGCAGCCGGAGAAGTGAAAGATAATGCCCAGGCGAGAGTGAAGCTGCGCCGAAATACTTGATTAAGAATTCGTGAAGCTACGTCAAAAACCGTAAACTGGGTCTGCAACCAGGTTAAAAATCATGCGTGGACGCGTCCTCATTGCGGTTGCAACCTCTCTTGCAAATGTGAGGCCCCGTTTCATAAACTCAAGTACATACTATAACTCAATGATGCGAACTTCTCGCATTTGTTTTACCTGGCGTTTGGGGTCTTGGCTTACAAAGAAACGTGATGTCACAATGCCCGTCTTTAAATTGAAGATGATCACTTGATTCTGACAACCACACCAAAGTTCGTCTTTAATCACAATCATCTTCGATATCGGATGAGGAGAAGAACCTGAATTCACCAGGATTTTGTTGTGCGATAATTTTGTTACACAAACAAGAACTGATGAGAAGTGGGATCACATACAACCAAATCATCTGCATCATCCTCAAAAACAAGCTTCACAGCAATTTGTCAGCTTTGCACACTCCATGAAATGATAAGTGTTTTAAGCATTGAGCTCTTCAAAAAATGTGGTCAATCTGTAGTTTCAGTGACCGGCGGCGAGGATCCACTTGTCATGGTGCTATGGACACGGAGCAATTCAAGCTTCTAAAAGCTATTCACGAGTTTGAATTTGTTTATACTGTCTGCGTGTTTTGCTGATGCACTTTGACAAGTCACTTGCCATTTACCAAAAGCTCACCATACGCTACTCACCCAAGGACCGAGTGCTCTTGTTTTCGAAGTCCCAAAACCCAGTCCTGGGGTTTCGGTGGTAACTAACAAGGTCCCCGTTGGCAAGAGCAACGAATACCTGCATAAATCATACGGAAGTTATGAAGAAATTTTGCACATGCTTATTAAACTTACGATGGCCATACATCATTAAGTTTTCTATTTGTCTCTAATTCGATTTGGTGTCCGGTTCGTTCGTCGCAGTTAAGCTTGTTTAACTTCAACAGAAAGCGGAAGACAAGTACTAGAGAAAAATTTTAGCAAATGGTTTAAAGTTTCGCCTGAGTTACTTGACTGAGATGCACAAGAAACCAAAGGCTAGTTCTGGGCAAACACACAATTTCCTCATGGCAGTTACTTTTTGCATACAAAATAAAATTCAGTCCTGAGAAAATATTTCCACTTACACAACACTTTCTTGTGGTTTTTTCAAATTCTGCAGCTTTCACTTATTGAACGTGTTAATAGATGTCGAGCACAACAAGGTATCAAGCCACTAAACACGCCGCACGATTTTATTTTTCAATCGCACGTTTTGATATTTTGCTCACATTTGTATAAAATGCTGCCGGGAACACATGTTTCATCATTTTTGTGGATCATGAAACCAGACCACAATATTTAAACTTAAGATACCAAAGTTCACCGGACTGCATGTGGGCCGAAAATAGGCTAAAAATGTATAAAATAAAACGGGACGCAATAACTACTTCGAAATCTTTTCAAAAATATTTTCAAAAATGAAGTAATGGTTTGACGGCCTTGTAACATGTACGCGCACAACGATTAAAGTGCAAAACTCGATCATCTCTGAATACCTGCTTTTCATGATAAACCAGACAATGAACTGAAGCGTTCTGGTTTAGTTGAATGCATTTCTTCAAATCCACATTGGAGTCGTGGGTGGAATACACGAAGATTCTAAAACAGAACGAAAGCTTCAACGGGTACCGCTGAGACCAATTATGTATGTATTTTAGAAAATGATGTCTTCCCCGCTACGTTTTCACCCTCGCCCAACCTGCAACATTTACTTCATCGTCAACATAATAAAATGTATATGCAATTTTGCTGCGAAACAAGCATACATTTATAGAGTGATGCAAACGAAATAGCGAGCTAAGGGAGGAGCGCTTACATATTATTCAACCCAGTAATCATCTTACATGGCCATCTTATGCGCTCTATTGATTTACTCAGTGGTCGGCAACACTTTCGGACTCACAGGCATACTAGGCCAGAAGAAACAAGGTTTCCAAACACGGGTTGTTTTGGTTTATTACGAGTCGGACACGAAGTTCATTGAAGACATACACGGCGGGCACACTAGCTGCGCAATACATTTTGCCAAAGAAACAGGTCCAGAACATTCATTTGGAGACCATTCGAAGTAAGCACACGGGATAATGTTAAATTCGCAATCGCTATTGCTCGGTTACTAATAACGCTTGGCTGAACACCTCTACATATTAGGTTATTTCATCTGCAACTCGCATACGACTCATACCCATGACAAAGGCTGGGTGGGGCGCAAATGCGCTGTAATTAACAATCAGAACCGAACACTGCGAAACCCGCGTACGCAGTCGAAAAATGAAATGCTGTTGTAGTGGGTAAAGAAATGAGGTGAATACAAAAATCAGACAGCATTAATGCTCTCAGCCATACATTAGTTGACTTTATTCAAATATAAAGTAGTTCAATGAGAAACCTTCTTGGAGATTAAATGCAATATCAAGTTCCAGTGATGGAATTCAGCAACCGAATATCATTAAGTTAACTGTTCGTGAGCTGAGTGCGCAGCTTGCTCTTACAAGGTTCATCTTTGAAAACAGGTGTTCGCACGAGAAAGTGCTGCATAACTGCGATCACACGCTTGGCATGGGTCAACAGCATAGGAAATTGAGAACGTGGCAGCTGACGGTAGCAGATGAAAGTAGCACAAGTAAATTTGTACAAGGGACGTCCGGAGTCCGCAGCTGATGAACTTTATTGCACACCAGAGGGGGGTACGGAGAGCCAAAAAGAGTGCTTGCAGGCTTCAACTGTTGCGAATGTTAATGCACATTAATGTCGCGCGAAGAAAATCCATTCCGCAGAGTCGACAACACACTGACGCATTCTTCGGTCTGAACGACGGCTTATCACACTCGGCGAGGTGAGTGGAATGTACGTAGTCTTCCTCCTCCACAGCTGTTTCTCTCACAGCATCGGCTTCGCTTCAAATGCCTGCACGTGGGCTTCCATGGTAGTGATGAGCACTGCACGGCCTTGCAGCTTCATGTTAAGTTTGTTGTGGCGAGAGTTAATTTCAGCGGAAAAAAAACTAACAGGCATACCCAAACCTAGTCACTGAACTTTTCAAAGCCTTTGAGACCGCTCTTGCTAACGAAGGCAACGATCTCGTAGCGGAGAGCAACAACGCGCTTCAAGTTGTTGCCACGGCCGCGCCAGCGACGCGCAGTGGAAGTTTGGGAAAGAAACAGAACCTCGAAATTATATAAACACGGAACTTTAAGTGCAACAGAATAAACACAAAAGGAACAATAGAATACCAGAGGCGTTTGGTCTTGATCTGGCGCCGTAGCCGGTACAATCAGACGGATACAATAAAAAATAAACAGGAGTGCGTTTGGCCGGACTGGAACACTACCCAGGCCCTATCCAGCCTAAAGACCGGAGGTTGCCGACCTCTGAAAGTGCTTAATTTTTGACTAAAGAGCAAACAGGCATTCGTTTCCAGATCTTGAGAAGGAACTGTGATCTCAGTCGTAAGTGTTGCGCTGAGTGCACTGGGATAATGATCACTCGGGTTATTCTCGGACAAACAGACGAGATAAACAGACAAGAGTAAAAACGATCACTGGTCAAAAACTGCTTCATCAAAACAAGTTTGATGTGCAGTGGTGGAATTATGGTTTTCTCTCTGGCAACTTAGGTTCATTGATGATGTTGGCTTCACCAACTCTCATGGAATCTGATCTCTAGGTGTCCAGTCCACCCTTTTATCACCCAGTAATTATTACGCGCTCGGCTGTCCCACGAGGCAGATAACACATGGATATTTTGTATCCATGTATTGTATCATTTACCGCTTTGTTGGCCAAGCAAAAACTTACCATTTTCAAGCCTACACAGATTAGCCTGTAACACCGTTTTAAAGATGTTGTACTCAGTTTTGTTGAATGGCCATTTGGGAGAGATGCACATCCGCTACCGCTATCTAGCAATACACATTTTAAACTTATTTTTGAACTGTCTATGAATAAGCGCCACTCTTGAGCTCTGTATAGTGTCCCTCCCATTTTCAGCAGTAGCTCTTCTATGTCTTTACAGCAAACAAGTTCTTCTTGTTGGCAGAAATGCAGAAGTAACTCTTTTTCTCTCGTGCTGTAGAATGTTATTTAAGCTTTTTCTTTGGGTCAGGATTCCAAAATTTCTGCTGCTTCTTTGGGTAAGTTGAGATTCCAGATAAGATCAATCAGTTGCCTCTGCTTGAATGACTCTGGAATTACTGAATTACTTGGGAATACACTTTCATCTGTCACTTGCAGAGCTTCACACCTCTTCATGAAACTTATCATATTCTATGGATAATTCACGTAAATCACTAAATTCAGGCACAGGTACTTCTTGACAGTGAGGCGTCGGTCCTTTAGGTCCACCAAACAGAAGTAGCAGTCATTGAAATGGCTTTTTGGCTCTCTCCAAACCATCGGTACACCAAACTTACGATTTTAAGCTTATCTTTAGTTCACTTTCTCAAGCTTTCTACACAAGCTTTGCAGTCATTATGAGGCGCCCATGGCTTATCTTGGTCACCAAGCTTCGCTTTAAAATACGCAAGATACAAGATCAGTGATAGATAATCTTCGGTCTTTGAAGGTATCTTCCCCACAGATGTTACTAATCTTGTAAGGATCATTGCGAGAAAGCTTCTTCGTGATAAACTCCTAAATATTAAATACAACTAATATGTAAAATTCAGTCACAGGGAAATACATCGTATCAGTGACAAACCCTAAGCGTATTGTCAAACCTTCACTAATAAACTGAATTCTTACTTGAATTACAAAACCCTCCACACTTTTCAAACTTTAGTTATGTGAGGATGAGCTCAAATTAGCCTCGTGGTATTCTTTTCGCTGCCTACAGAACTATTAAATTTTGTTAACAACATCTAGTCTGAAAAACATAGGTACAGAATGAGATATTGACACGATATGATAGTTGAAGGGAGTACTGTACTCTGTACATTTGGAATGATATGCCTACTGTTACACTCTCATCATCTGGCTTACTGTCTGATGGTGTACAGCAGTGTTTCCCAACCTTTTTAGGATTGCGGCACCCTGCAGGAAGAAATAATTTGTGGCACCCATTGCCGAACCCATAGCAATTTGCAAAGGTTTGATGACACATTAAAAATGCATTTTTTAATGATGTATTGAAAAACGTATCACTGTAGCTCGCGGCACCCCTGAGTGTTGGAAATGGTGCCCCTGTTGGGAACGACTGGGCTGTACAGTTTGCGGAAAGCTGAGACAATCACTCGTCAAGCTAAAGATATACAACACAACAACATACATGGGCTGTAGCTTAATAACTTGTGCTGTGGAAAATGGATTCTGACGTATTACATCGCAGAGAGTATTTTCAGTACCTTATTGCTGAAGTAATGGGATGTTGCAATAACAGTTAGACACATTGGAGTATCTGGTCGCGAATAAGGAATGCACGCTACCTAAGAGACGTTTCCAATGTGCATGTTACTGATACTTGTGTTCACATTTGGCAGATACTAAAGTTAACAATTTTTCTTTAGTCAAAATACAAAACATCGATATTTCAAAACCTAGAGATAATTCATAGAAATGGATGCCATTTTCGGACTCAGCAGCCCAAAATTACCCAGAAGCCATTTAAAATATCTTTGGCACACAAAAACAAAAATTTTTACTGGCTAGTGAATTGCCCAGTTGATATTGCTTATTGACTCTTATGCTTGAGATAAACAACGAAGCTTCAGACTCCTTTGTTACGAGAATTACTTTCGAGCTTGTGAAATCGTATGAAGAGTGTGGGAATCGGTACCAACTGCTGTTTTTCAACATAATGTAACGTAAAGTATTGATATATCCAGAAATACCTTCTCGTCAGAAAATAATAGCGCACGTGCACTTTCGTTTCGCAGCTACCACACACCACCTACTTTCCGTCCTCAGACCCCATCCACATAGAGCCGTTCCCACCGAGCGAATCGCTTGCGGATTTGTGGTCGGCGATGGCGTGCTCGCTCAGGAGATCTTCCAAACTGCCGTGCAACGTCGTCCCGTCGCTGTCCTTCGTGCACGCTCCACTGCCCATCAGGGTATGCGCAAGTTGCTGGGAAGGAGCGCGAGTCACCGGACCGTGACCACTCATTACCGTGCTGCCAGTCGACGTGAGGTTCTCTGTCGTAGGAAAGTGCAACAGTTGCACACCAACAATCGCACACAGGCCCCGCTCGAATCAACTACTTGCTGCCGCAACTCGCACTGGAGCGGTTGCGCTGACATGGACTATAATATGCCATCACAGAACGACGATCGTAAATGATTCGGCTGAATGCATCACGTGTTAGCTGCCACTATTGTTTCGGATACAGCCAGCAAATTTTATAGCATCGCTGGTATAAAGTCGCCTAATTCTAACTCATGTAACGGTCATTACATTTGGAGACTATTTCTAAAACAGCGGGAAATCATATTTTTATTTTACTGTATTATTCCCTTACGTTGCAGCTGAGCAAAACACCTACGCAACTGCGTTGCCATTCTCAGTTCAAAGCGCACGTGCTTCCCATTCGTGCCTATCGCAAAAATGTAAATCACACGGACAAGGTGAATTCTTCACCATAAAAAAAGAAGTTAACGATTTTTTTTCAGGCAACAGTTTACGACGACTGCGTTCGAGATGCGGTGATGACCTGTCAAAAGAAATAAAAGGCAACTACAGATAAGCTGTTTCGCGGCGATGCGATAAGGGACGCACCTGCAAAATACCAACACACACCATCCCCAACACCGCTAATTTGAGCTCAGAACTGCTGAACCTCATCAAAGCCTGGTACACCAACTGCAAGCCTGACACTGAACGTCAACTTGAAAAGTCCCTACCTGAAGATGGGCAAAGCAGACCATTGAAACTGAGGCTTCGTGTGAAGCAGAACCTTCTGCGCAAGAGAGGACTGGGAAGAAGCGGACTGATGACAGGTGGAAGCATATCTTCATCTGGTGCAGCCACAAGTGCTGATAAGATTAGTGACTGGAGCAATTATGCGCAATGCGTAAATGGCCGCATCAGCCGCCTTTAAGCAGCATAAGCCATCCAGGGTTCACGTATATCTTTTCAAAAGAGAACGTCGTCAGCAAAACTTTTTCGTATGTGGCGCATTTTTCAAAAAACTAGTATCGTGTTGTGTGACTTCAAAGCATAAAATTATTCCATTAATTCAGTGAACTTCTTATTGCCAGCACTACCATCCAAAAGTTAAGAATTTTTAAGATACAACTGACGCTATCATTACGATTCAAAATTAGCAGTAACACTCCGCGTTAAAAAAACTGCCATGCCAGTAGTTCATAATCGAAGAAAAAAATTAATCTTGTTCAGGAACATTATGGAGAAACAAAAGAAAGTTGTTCTGGAAAAAAAGAACATGCCTGATTAACTGAAGATAAGAAAATAAAATAAATTTGGTCGGAAATGTTTTTCAGGTCGAAACGTAGCCAAAAAATTAGCCAACGCAGTTAAACACAATGAAACTCAAGTTTGCTGGCAAGCAGTCAATTCAAGACCAAAAGCTCTGGGGTCGGCTAATTTCATGCAATTATAATTACATTATGGCTTCATCAAAATGTATGGGATTCTCGAAGGCCATTAACTTTTTCCAGCGGTTTACAGTTTTGTTTCGACATCCAGCAGATGAAAGACTGTTTCTTGAAGGAGCTGAAAATAATACGACTACCGGACGCATAAGTTGTCACCAGTCCGCCACGGCTACTTAGCTTTCTGGCTTACAGATGTTACTTCCTGCCACAAAAATGCACCTAAAAACCGCAAAGCGAACCGTCACCGCGCGAAAACTTGCTGATACAGATTAGCTGTTGCAAAGTTGGTGTTAGATTGCGAACCAGCATAACACGAAGAAATGATCGAGCGTGCAAACAACCCCCACCATGCTTCATGTTAAAGCAAACAGTAGCCTGACTTTGAATGAACAACTTGATTATCACAGCTCACTGGAAGGTTCGTTCTATTTGCGAAGGACAGCAACTGACACTTGCCCGGCGCTATACACCTGCAACATGGAACTAATGGCACCTGACACAGGGAAAGCTAACCTGCACAAGAGCAAGTAGAAGGATGCTGTTATTGCAACATCAAATCAAAAATCACTCAACAGTTGAAAGAAAAAGCAAAAGAAAACAGCAAAAAGAAGTTCGAACTGCACACGCAGCATGCTTCATTAAGCGTCTATTGTATTATACATTACCTGAGCTCGCACCCGACAGATTGCCCAGTCGAGCGTTCAGGTGTCGTTGTCCTGTTAATTGCAGGCCTAAGTGATGGGGAGCGGCACGTTTTCACAAGTAAAAAATCCAGGGTGGAGACTTCTTGATTGTTGGTGATATACCAAAAAGTCGCGTTGAAAACGAACAAACAATGCATGGCATCTACATTTTTACAGCAACGTGCGTTGTTTCAAACTTGTAGCAATGTATCATGGTCACAACGTTTGTTTTTTGCTTCAGCGACAAGTACATCTTTGTGTTACTACACACAACTTACCATAGTTAGAAATACTATTGTTCGTACTGTAAGGGCTTTTGCTGTTGGAGCTGTAAGTGCTCATCGGACTCGTATTGCCTTCGTCTGAAGGATCTCTGGAAAACAATTAAATTTCCAATAACACTAAATAAAATTTAATTGAAAATCAATGAGGGCACAGCTGCAGCATCATGTCTCCAAGATTTAGTTTAAAAAACACCCGATTAATTCCAGAAACGGCAAGCATAAGACAAGCCAGTCTTACCCCAACAGTTCCCCATAGGGTTGACTCCAAGTGGGCTACACCAGGGCTTTTTTGAGGAAAATGTTAGATACTCAGTATGGACCCGATTTTATCTGATTCTAGGGACCCGATGACAATTTTCGCTAATTCCAGGGACCCGAATCGGGTCCCTAAAACGCTTTTAAAAAACCCTGGCTACACCCAATTCAATTTGCATATGCAATGGCAACGGTGTACGAAAACAAACCAATCAGCTAAATGTTAATGCCGTACCGCCAATTTTGGAATACACTGCTGCATCATAACAATATATCCACCGCTAGTTAAATATTGAGCTACGTCATTTTTATCTACAACCTCCTGGATGATTGAAACACAGCACTAAGTGGATCCACAGTTACCAACAAATTTCCCGGAGGTTGGTGGAAACATGGCACAGCACCTACAGCGTTTTTCGTGGGTGCACCATCCCTTATTTTTATGTAGCAAATGGTTGAATTACTCAAATGTGTTTTATTTGTTGAAGTAACTAGAAAACCATTGAAGTAATCCAAGACCTCGAGGGCAGAGCTTCTTCACTTCTAATTTAGCAGAAAAGAAATAATAACGCTAATCGGAATTCGCATTCATTTTCGTCTCGCGAAAAACCATGTTTAGCAATGTTCAACGTTGTGAGCCAAAATATGAAATGCATGGAGGACTCATTGGCCCTTGAATATTACTGCAAATCAATTTTTTATTCCGGTTGAGCGAATAAACAAAGAGCAACGCGGCATTAGCGGAAGCTAAACAGGTTGGTTTATGTGCAAGGTTACGGTAACTTCCAAAGGCATTCAGGTTTTCCATCTCAGATCTGTTGTGACGAGCAGCTAACAAGCGCGCTGTCGATCACAACCCGGCATTCGGGTTACTTTATCGTGATATACTAATAGACACTTACACTGAATTTTACGAACGTAGTGTAAAACGAAGTCAAATTTTAAGCGCTAGTTATATGTTATGACCAGATTTAACTTTTATCGGAGTGTAGGCGGGAATGCCAATCATTTTTGGTGAAAGTCAGAGCAAGATAAGTATGACAACTTACTCATGTTACGTTTGAAAACATAACTTGACAAATCCATTATAGCATCGAATATGGGACGCCAGCTATACCTGAAGAAAATGCGCCGCATTTTCGATCTCTGCTCATTGTGGTTGGGTTGTTTCTCTGCGCCACGATTGTTGCACTGCGCACAGGCTATCAGCAAAGATACACGATGTATCACAACCAACTGTGGGTGCCTAACCCACGCGACTTGTCAGCTGAACTATGGCACGTTATAGATTACACCCCCTGGTTCTGTTCAGCCATGATAGATTGTTTGCGGTGGGCAGGTCAACACATTTCAGGGGATTTGATACATATCACGATACCCGCGCACGGAGCACAGTTCTACCTTCGTTCGCAGTGATGTATTTCTATGAAAACGCATACCTCATTTTATCGTAAAGTAAAAGACTTCGTTCACGTGTATTTTTTTCAGGATGACTCTTGTTGTTGAGGAACACAATTTCAATATGGAACCTCTTCATCAACGCTTTCGAAGGGTAAATGAACGTTAAAGGATTTTGGTTATAGAAATTGTTTGCAACAATATAAAATTCGCTGTTTAACCAGTGTCAAATATCTGTTATTTTGTTATAGCAGCACCAAATACACTCGAAGTGCACATTGCGTTTGACATTTTGTATGATCTGGATCGCTATAAACATATCTGGGAAAGGAGCATACCTGCGAACTCCACGTAATTGAATTGATAACAAAAACCACATCATACACCATTACACCCTCAACTTTATGGACGACTGAGAAAAACACAGTTGAAGAAACCAACTTTTCGAACTTTAGCAGTAATATACAGAAAAGTAACTCGAGTAAAGCAGTGTGGCGTGTAGTTGCTGCCGGAGCACTTCAACTCTTTTCTCATGAAGAACACGGGTTTTAACAAGAAACACTAAAGGAACGCAATCAAAAGTTAATAGAATTTCTCACAAACAATTGTCGCCTTCCTCTGGTTCATGCGCGGAACATAATTTTTTGAACAGATCCCCTGCATTTTCTGATGACAAATTGTAAACGCGGACTCGACCTGTCGAAACTCTCAGCAGAATTTTCGCGAGACAAGAAGTTGGACTTTGCCAGTGATGCAGCCGTGCAGGGGAATTGTAAAGAATTGCAGAATCAATGCGGAGATAATGGAGATAGTGCGAATGGATCGACAGATCAGCAATAAACAAGCTCGGGTATCAAGGGCAATCTTACAGTGACAGTACGGTTCAACGTCTCTTTTATTCCGTAAAGCTTGGAAAACGAAAACCAACCAAGCCACTAGCAGGGAGGTATGACGTGGAGACGCGACGTGGTCTTTACGCCAATAGTGTTATGTTGCTCCCAATGTGCATCACAATACTTAACTTACAGGTCCACTTCGTTATTCCATAAAACCGAACCCTGTTAGCAACACAGGCTGAAAAAGAGTTCCAACTTACGAATCGTCCCACGCAATGATTTTCTGTGCTTGGTTGACATTGTTCGGCGAAGCGTAACGATCGGGAAGACCAACAACACCATTTGCAAAGTGGACCATCATTTCGTTGGTGGTCACCAGGCGTCTATCCCACGCCGGCACCTGAAATGTCGCAGCCGGTCCGGTTAATGACATGAGCTTCTACAGCAAGTTATATATCATGAAGGTTTCGTCCGCCGTCATCATTCATGAACATCGAACAAATTTTGGGCTCAGCAAGGGCAGTCGAGTGACGTATGGACGTTGCCCAAACAGTTGAAAAAACAAGTAATACGTCAAAAAGACGAGGAAAAATCTTGCGCGGTCCGGAACACGTGTTTAGCCTACGTCATAAGAGTCAAGTAACAAAGAGATAACATCTTAGCAAAGTGCACTTCAACTTTCTTGCCGTGGAACACCGTTCAACACTTTTTCAAACATATTGTATACCTCACCAGTTACTCTTAGTGGTTTTCAACCTTTTCTGTCCCATGATTCCTATTCCTTCAAAAAAATTAACTTAATGACTTACTTTGAGAACAAAAATTTTCCAGGTTAGTTACCACCAATGCAAGCATGATCGAAAAGTTGTGATAAAGTTGGACAAAATATCAGTCGTCAAGTGTAGAATTGCTGTTTTGCTACATTCTTGAATTTCGCAATGGTTCCGATTGTACAATGGATGGACGTACGTGTAAAAATCTATATGTACTCTGGCTTAAACGTTTGATGAACACACTAGGAAGTTTAAAGCAAGAGCTTTAGACCCCAACAACTAGCAATTTCGCTGAATGAAGACTTATAAAAAGCTTTTAGCGCCAACACTTCGTCTCAACGTTTTGCATGAGACCGAATCGGCGGCAAGTGGCAACTGTGACTACTCAAGACACCACAACAATTATTTTCATGCCGAGTTTCGAACTCCGATGCACACCTGCAATAGCATGTTACACTTTGTTTTTCTGCATAAGATCTCTGTCAAATCATTTAAAACTAATTAATTTTTGTTCAACAACGGTACTTCCTGGGGCTACACCACTTTAGATGACGCAAAACTAGACATCGGCATGTCGCTAATATTTTCGAGTACATAAGCATATCCAGCGGGAAAGTTTCAAGTGTACCGCATGATCCAGGGCACTGAGCAATTGTCAACCGGCACACCTACACGAAACACGTACGTTTGTGCGCAAGGAAGACTTTGTTTAACTTTGTACAAGATCACGAAATCAACTGTGACTATATGGCTACGCCTCGATAATGCCATACAGACAAGTGCGACTCAGACAGACGACAGACCTTATGCGACGCTGGGTGAAAAGACAGTCGATAAAGCAGGGTACCTGAGTAATGCAGCAGATTTTTGATTTACAGACGGGAATGCACTGCCTTGTGATGATTTCAGGCTCCAGCGACAAGAAGCAGATCTGCGAAAAAAAGAAAACGTCGCCGCCCATTCCGCAGCCATTCGATCGCACACCTTCGTCTGAAAAGACGCGGCGTTTTTTGCAAATTCTTGAACAGAGTGGCAATGAAACATATTGTCAATTCATATCACTGCAAAACATGCATTCAATAAGTTTGTGACGCGAGTCAGAAAATCCTTTGGAAAAGCTTCAAGAGAAATAAAGCAACAAAACAATACCAGCTAATGCAGGCAGCGTGGCTGCTCTTGTGTGTTCTAGTGCAGTGACGTGCCATACAAAATTCTGCCAAATCCTAATCTTGCCTGCTGTGTTTTCGAATAAACAGTCTGACGCGACGAAACTGGTGAGAGCAGAGCATTGCGGAAACAATCAATCGTTCCCGCCCGTGGATTTGCGACACGTTTAACAGAACATCTTCAAGGACGTAGACGCTCAATTTACGGAGAGTAGTTCCGAGCATTTCTAAGCAGGTTTTGATGGGACTCAACCAGTAGATGTTCTGCTTGGCCGGTTTCGCGATGTTAACAGCGCGGCTCGGAGTTAAGCCAGTTTAAACGTGCTGAAGTAATGCGCGTCGTGAAGGATGCGAATGAAAAACGCCAAAGCCCGAGGTCAGCGTTGCCCTGAGCTACAGAGCTGTTTACGCTGTCAGATGATAGCCGTTGAACTTAGGCCAGGCTGTGACAAGACGAATCCCTCGCAGCAGTACGGATGGTTCTGGAGCAAGTGCGGGATCCGTGGCATTACAAGACTATGTGCGCGGTGGCTTTAGTGCACGCTGGTTACAGGCACACGACGACTCAACGAAGCATTTTAATGGTAATTGAGGGTCTTCGTGACTAGCGCAAATGACGCCAATAGCACTACTATGACGTACAACAGACTACAGCCAAATAAGCAAGGCGAAAAATATCGCAGAGTTTTCGGTAAAAGAGACGCAACGACGGCACCTATATCGCAGACAGGCAGCGCTTGGTGATGACGTAATCGCTGACAACCGTTTCAAGCGATCGCTGCAACAGGGACTTACGGCAAATCTTTTAATCCAACACATGCTCTTCGCCACTCGGCGCTAAGAATAGTAACATGAAGAAAATGCGACGACAGCTACCTATACAATAATCGTGGAGTGTTAATCGTAGCTGTAAGCAGACATCAGACTCAGGGAATGAAATGAAGTTAACTGAAGGCGAAGGACCTCCCTTTGTTACGTACAGCACCATCAGGTAACCTAAACTGCAGCATAATTTCCAGCAGTAAGCCATATAAACACCCATTTCTAACTTTCACTTCGTGCATATTTTATATAACAACTTCGTGCTTCTTCAACAACGTCGCGCTGTTCGTTTTTTGAATCTCGTCAGAGCTTTTGATGACGTCAGTAGGATAAAACAAACTGAAGTTAGTCATACCTCGCCGGCGTATTCGTCGGTGTTGCACACCCAGACCTCTTTCGTCCCAGTCGCGTTGCGAGTGTTGGGAACTGCGCAGGAAAACTGCATTCCATTCCTTGTCTTCCCGACTGGAATCGATTTGACAAATGGAGGTCTCCAAGGTCCATTTTGAAGGGCTGCAATTGCAATGGACGCATCTAAATAGTAATCTCACGAAAAATACGCAATTGAGCCCCACAATGAGGATTTACACACCAAACAAATTTTTTGCCTTGTATCTATTTAGATGCGGTTGTATTTAGCGGCAGTAGCTCGCGTAAATTTTCAAGCCACTCACTGGAGGCAATGTCTATCGTAAAAAAAGATCATAGCTGTGGCGTTGCGGAGTCAAACGCAGTAACCACTGACACGCATGGCGCAAAAACTGATGTACACCTGTAAGTCAGGCTGGTAACGGTAAGCTCCACGTATCACTTTAGCCGCCAGTAATCCTGAAAATGATCCACAAGTGCTGTCAAAACGCCAACGTGCCGGCTTTTGAATGGGAAGCAAACGCAGCTGCACTGCCAGGCTTGCCGGAGAGAAGCAAGCATGACGGTGGCACAAGAGCAACGGAAAGCGACGCAACAACGACTGACCCGCATCGGGGCGCGCGGTTGGGAAAGCTGGCCTGCCGATCGCCTTCTTCGCTTCGCGGAAGCGGTTTTCGAAGCGTTCGATTTGACCTTCCGGCAACTCGAACTGAAATACTTTGACACCATCTCTGCGTGAAAAGAAAAAAGTGTTGATTCAGAAATCGCAGTGCCTCAACAAAACATCAGTTAACCCACACAAGCTTTCGCACTTACAGAAATAAAGCAAGACTACGTTACCAAAGACGACGCAACGAGACATCACATGGGATGAATTATGCACAAGATTTACGCAACAGTGACTTAGCCTGGCAAGTTCAAACAAAACTTTTCTACTCTGTTAGTATTTGCGCCGTGAAAATTGCCAGGAATAAGCGACTGTATCCGCTGCCTCATAAAATGTGCGTATTATGGCTCACGAAACTTACAAGAATCAAACCTAGTATTGTCGCGGTTGACGTAATAATCTTAGAAATTTTGGCGAGTTACGTTTGAATCTTACTTTCACAAAAAACGCACCTTAGTTGAATGGAACATCACGCATTCAGATTTCCAGTAAAGTAGCACGTCCGCGATGCAAATCAAGCTGATCGAGGAGGTAAGTACTCACGTTGTAGAGATTCCCAACTCCAAAACTCTGTTTCCCAGACCAGCGACTTGAGGGGGCGAGTGCTGTTTTTCAGTAAGTTGACGTTGGAGTTGAGACAGCAGCTCATTGATGGCGTCATCCAGTAGCTGCAACGATTACACGTTTGATTGCACTTTTTCATATCGGCATTCCAGATCGGATACATGAAATCTTGACTTACAATCCTACGAACGAGTGGGATGCTTCCGGAGTGGAAAGATGGCGACGGCAGTGTCATCACTTGACGTGATCACACTAACAGCCGTTGAAAATCTACATACCCTGTTTATTCGATTGTAAGCCTCGTAAAATGCTGTCAAAAATAAATGCAAGCCACTCTTGAACACAGGTCTGGATCTTTAATTTGTTGATAACATCCTCACAATACCAGCCGTGCTGTATGGGCACATGATGCCAATCGGACCGCACTGTGATTGGTACAATGTTCTGCCGTTATCTTGCCCATTGTGACGTTGCACACGCTCATGCTTTTCGTCTGTTTTATATGTCGGCCGCGCGCACGTACAAGCACAATCGATCAGTTGGATCTGCTGACCTATTTTGCCACAGAGTGACAATTGTTTTTTCATCATTTCATGCTGCTTACAGTCAAAGGCGGCTTAAGTTTCTTCTGATGCTCTGTCTTCCCACTGGTACAAAAGATAGTTTGGTCTGTAAAGTGAGCCAATGGAAAGACAGAGCGTCAGATAAAACTTAAGCCGCCTTTGATCGTAAGCGGCATGAAATTATGACAAAAAACAAGGTAAGCTGTGGCTTACAATCGAATAAATAAATACGGTAATCTACACACACTCTTGTGTTTCTGAAACTTATTCCGCATTTTACCTCCTACGTATAGTTGCAATAGATAACTACTTCATGGTTTGTTTCTTTCGCTAAGTGTATTGGTCTTCCCCCATTCTGGTGTCACTACTTGACAAAAAACGTGCGAGTGGATGTTTGTCTGCACGGCCAAACCTGAATGTAGGAGAAATAAGCGGTTGCCACAACACCAACCACGTGACTCCAAAGCTATAGAATTTAAAAGCAGCACACCTTCGCAGTCCCAACAGGGAAGAAGCACAAAATTGTGAAATACATTTTGCGCAGTTCCAATATCATCCAGTTGTGCGGAAATACTAAGCTCGTGACCGCTTTTCGTGAATACTATGCGGAGTCTTGGCTTGGAATAGGTAACTAACTAGACATCGAAAAAAATTTTGGACTACCTCCCCGTATTTTTTTAAGGAATCCGAATGTGTAATAGAATCGCAAGGTCTCAACGGGGACTGAATGCCAAAAGCAGAGAAAACAATGTCAGGCATTAAAAAAAACCCCAAGGCGTGCTTGAGTACTCAAAAAACGCCATTACTTTGCAGAGGAGTCTATTTAGGCTGCGGAACATAATGCAACGCTTTATTGAAAAAGAACAATGCACTTTGAGTTTTGCGAACTTGGAACTGGGAATGGCCTAAAATTTTCTCCAGCCTCTGCGGGTAAAACAACAAACAACACCGGTTTCAACACGTACCAAATGTGTCGTGTTTAAGCCCTCAGCCATCTTCTTTATCTGTTTCAGCAACTGACAGTCTCTGCTGAGATCATGAAGTTGCTTCTCGACAGATTGTTTGCTCTCGTATCCAGCTGTTCAAACAAAAACAGAAGAGCAACGTCACACCCAGCACATCGAAAGCTCCTCAATTTCTCAATCAAAAATCTCGTGATCTTCATTTCATGCAAGAATGGGTGCAAGTAATGCATGAAGCAACAGGTAAGTGCTAATTACGCATTTCACAAGAATACGTACTGTTAGAAATTATGAATCCACTTAGAACAGTGGTGCTCAAACTTTTTGGCTCGTGGGCCACATTTGTCTTTCAGAAACCCTTCGCGGGCCACAAGAATTAATAATCTCAATAAAAATTATCTAAAAAATTCTCTTAAACGATTAAAGTGTTAAGTTTTCTTTCCAATGAAAATTGCTTCGCGGGCCACTCCAGAGGGCCTTGCGGGCCATATGTGGCCCGCGGGCCACGGTTTGAGCACCACTGACTTAGAACATAAACTAAATGGGAAGTGCATTTGTGTAGCATCCATGAGAGCACAGAGCTATCGAACACTTGAAGCAAAACTAACTAAATTTTAAAGTTCTTCAGCACGTAAAATATCCTTGCACATGTCGATTTTCTCGTATTTTCTGATAAACTGATTAAAAACAATTTCAATACAACACGTGCCAAACTGGCAAGATAGAAAAAGCGCGATCCAGCAATGAAAACGAACGCTTAGCATACTTCGCGGACCACTGAACCAAGCGCAGAAAAAAACATTTAGTCCTCTACCTACACCGCTTTCCACAATAAAGGCAGGAATGTCTTATCTATCAGATTTTAATATTTGCCTTTCATCTGTAGTACATTTTTTCGCTAGAACTGGCGATTTGCAAGTTCAGTGTGAATAAAGCCATAAAGTTGCAAATAAAAGTTCAAAAACAATTCCTACCACAACTTCACTGTGTTTTCATTCGCTACACCGAAACTTGGGTTGAAACACTTCACGACTTAAAATTAAATTAAAATTAAACAGACGATCAGTTGGATCTGTTGACCGAAAATGGCCTTAATTATCACTGTTGAGCATGTTTTTGTTGCGAGGATGCTTTCTTTGCAGAGCGTCGAATTTTGCTGTGACATCACCAAGCGGCTCCGCAGTTGATTCGTGTATTACCCAAGCTTTTAGGATATTATTCTCGTGTACTCAGTAAAGCTTCAGGGTTTTATTTTCGTGTCCATGAGTGCATTTCAAAGTAAACGTCTGCTCATTATGCATTGTTGAAATAACTCGCCGACACCGCGTTGTTGTGAAGTAACGTTTAAAACCTCAGTCATTTTGCTCTATAAGTACCATGTGTATTCAGACGGCTGGTAGTTTTCTCGAGCATCGTAGAGCGAACGAGCACGCGCTTGTCGCTATTACGGCGAATTTCTTTCTCGGCGTGTTTTTTTAAAACATATTTTTTCCAACATTCAGAGAATGTCCGCACGAGCGCCGCCGGATCAGTTCTCGCGCACTCTTGTGCAAATAGCGACTTGCCCAATTGTCTTGCGCGGTTTGGCCGATATTGCTTACACGGTGTTACCGCTGGTTACGAACTCGCATGCTGTCTTTGCTTGGATTAGTTTAGCTTGAGTGCACAATGATCTTTGTTTGCACCGTGTTTGCGCCTCGCAATATGTAACAATTTAGTGTCAAGCAGCACCAGCTGGAAAAATAACTTGGATTGAAAGCGCATCGCTGAGTGCTTCGTAGAGTGGTTTCAGCACTCTATGAAAGAAACGTGGAAGAAAATTTACTGCCTCATCTCTCTCTTGATTTCATTCGTGACCACTTTTGCTTGAAATTGAAACGTCAATGCACCAAACCACACGTATTCCTGCACTCTGAGAGTCACATGCTGTTTTTTTTTAGCTGAAATATTTTGGTCATTTTTTGCTGAGACATTTGGACACCAAAACATTTTGGTCATTTTTCTCACAGTTGTATTTAAACTCGCCAGAGCAGTGTGTTTTAGCCTGTAGTTTCAAACATTCAGACCGAAATGACTTAATTGTTTTCGGTCATTGCAAAAACGTTTCGGTCTATGACCGAAAAAAAACAGGACACATGGATTGGTTCTTCTCGCATGTGAGCGCCACGATCCCTGAGCACAAGCTGCTAAATGCTCTGCTAATTGGTCGGTGGTGAAATCGCGTGATTGTGTTCGCGCAGCGAATGGCGAGGGCTGCAAACAAGAAATCCGAAGACGATTTCAGTTCCAATCGATCGTGCGCGCATGAGGCACTTGTGGTTCTTGCGCGGTCGCTCGCTGCTCTGTCAATATTCCAAAGGTCCAGATCATAGTGACCCACACGTGGCTGCGCGTTGTTTCTTGTGTACGTTCCACCAGAGAAAGTAGGTGTTGACTCGACTTTCCCGTGACTGTGTTTGTTGTCTGAGTCATACAAAACTTCGTGTTTGTTTCATCACCCGTGTTGGTCTTAGTTGTTGTTGGCGTTGCTTGGACGATGTAGTTTTCAGGAAAGCTCTTGTTTTGATCTGTGCATTTAAATTGTTCTCATATATCAACTGTGAGAAGCACGCGGCTTCACAAAGTTTGAACAACTTGCTTTCCCTGCCCTTGTTTCAGCCTTTCAACGTTTCACCTGCTAGCATTGCTTGCAGATTTAATGACTGACGATGCGTAGTGTTACGTGAAATCAATTTCCTATTAAAAATTGCGAAAGATTCCTTACTTGTCTCAAACCGTAGTTACTTGAATACAGATATGTGCAAGTTTGAATCATCGCAAAAAGAAGAAAGCTGGGCACAGTCTGTTGATTCCTCGAAAGCTTCGAGATAACCTAGACCTTTTAATTGTCTTTCACCCTTTTTGGTGAAATTTACTCAGCTATGCAACTATATTCTAAAAAGTAATTGTAGTTGAAAAACAAAAGTTCGCAAGCATTACTGCTCAGCTGGCACCAAATTCTTCGTATTTTGAACAGCGCAGTCTGATTGGACGCAACCACGTTCTCGGCCGCCTGATTACCTCACACATCTTCGATTCAATCTGTTATCCTGGCATAGCTGGTTGATGACTCCTGTCTCGGCATGTCGAAGTTTTATTCTGAGACGTTGTTATGCGTATGGAAAAACATACCACATAGTTCAACCACTTACAACGTGAATAGGCAGGAAATGACCGACACCAGCTGTCATTCATCAGTAACCTTCAATTTTAAGTGCTTCCAAGGGGTGAGAGGGACATTGCTTAGAAAATAAAACCCAGTAGACGCATGGTGTGCTCACATCCACAGCATGGTTAGGGGTAAGAAAAGAGCCAGGGTTTTGAATAAATATCTAAACCACGGAAACTTTCTTCAAGAATGTAAGACGACATCATATATGAACAGCACGGTGAAAAAAACGGCTTGAACAGACATTTTAACTTAGCAAAATATTGTACAAAAAACTGGGCTGTTTTTTCCATTTGAGGCACGCATATAGATGATCTTCTGTATCTATCACTCGTATAAAACTTCTCGATACCCACTTCTCGGTTTGACTGCCAGGTTTTACGAGTCTAAGCAAAGCTAATGACGATATCAATAGAAATTAAGACTGCCTGATATCAAATGCGCGGCGAAGTTGTTGCAGAAAACAGACAAAAACGCAATTACCTTCGCTGAGCGCAACATCTTCGAGGGGAAACTTCCACAAAAACTTGTATCTGCAGGAGAAGTCGATCATCATACCCTCAGTAGATATGGACCACCTGCGCACACAAATGCAACGCACACAATCAGCCGTGCGCATAACTAATGGATTTTCAGCACACAAACCATCGCGCTATCAAATGTCAATGCATTACGCAGCATGTCGCGTTCAAAATGGCTCTGGTCCAGCATACAATGACTTCCGTCAGCTTTGGCGCCTCCGCCAACCCTGCAAAACCTACGGTACCTAGACTGGGCCTGTGATCCTGATCAGAGAACACAAAAATACTGATGAAATTTTCGCTAACAGCAATGTTCAGTTCCGTTGTTACTGACGAAATCATTCGCTATACCACTGCAGAAAAACTTGAAAGCAAAAGTATTCGCGGTGAGTTTTCTCTGTCGCATTTCAGCAGCAACACGCAACACGATGCAGCTGCAGCGTATTTCGAACAAATTAAGGAATACATTCCGGCATAAAAGCAATCGTGAAGGAATTAGGGGAGCCAGTGGAACAGTTCAGAGCATGCTGACACGTACGGCTAATCACTGGCGGCTTGTTGCGCAGCGTTCTCGGGTTACTCGCGTGTTTCCGATAATTGTGCTGGTCGTATTTCTGCAATGTAGAGGTCAGGGAACTGCACACAGGTGCTCATGCATTACATCGTTCACGAGTTTAACAACGAAGATCTAGGGAATATACATCCGTAAATTAAAAGCTGCATAGTGCATATGGCAAGTACACGTTGCACTGAAAAAGCATTTTATCTACGAATGCGACCGAATATTCAGCATTGCCTAACACGCGAAGCACCGCCGCTGGCGAGCTCGTTCAGCGTCTCGAGCGCCATGAACGAAACGAAAAGCGCAGGCGCAGCCTATGTGCCTTGAATTACTCGAGGATCGGAAACGAACGCCAGCAAACTTTGAACAATTTGCGGATCGCAAGACCAGGAGTGTGCAGGAACAAGCTTGCTAACGGGATAAAGCCTTGGAAGTGAGGAGAAATTTCATGTCAAGACAATCATCAACATTCCACCTACGATTACAGGAACCCGCAACTACTCTCCTATCCTGTTATCGTAACCACAAGCAGCGACACATAACCCAAGTTGCAAAAATCCCGATAGAAGCGCAAGTCCTATTATTGAAGGTGATGTAGTCAGCAACACAGCGCTTCCACACAAGCCCAAGCTACTCTTGAACATGATTTTAAGGAAATTTCACGACTAACGCAACCACATCTGCTCCTCGCAAAGGGAAAACCAAGATTACGTTTCTGTTAAAGTAACCCATCCACGGTTATCGCTTGCCATTACCAGATTTACCATCAACCTCTGTTGTGACAAAATATTATTTACAATATCATGTTAAACCTCTGGATTTGGAGCAATTTACTTGTTGAAGACACCTCTTTTCCTGGTAATACACACTTCCATTGCTCGAAGGGCAGCCTAACAAAAGCAATCTTTTAATAACGACCTCTCATTTGCTTACAACGCTTAGTGGATGGATGTGTCACCATGCATAACCACAATTGTATTAAACACGTGGGTGCGTGAAAATATATTTGGTCGGAAAATGTGGCAAAATTATTTTTTAACATTCTATACTTTTCGGCGTATGTGGTCGCATGTAGTCGGTCAATGAATGCTGTCTGGTTAACTTTCAGTGACGATAAGTCCACAAACAAAACATATATCGACATCAAAGAGACGTCTAGTCATTTTTTGGTCTGAATAACAATGGTAGCAATATATTCATAACGACTATGCCGGAACAACGTAAAAATTAGGTGTATGACTGAAGCAAACAGGCGGATGTACGTGGATCATACGAGATGAGTCTATGAGATGAAAAACTCAAATATTCATAAAAGGTCGAGCATCTCTTCTAAATCATACCATTAGCATGAGTTCATTTAGCTGGAAACAAATGCTGTGCGTCAAAGCACCTATTAAAGAAAGGCAATGGATTTCACAGGTCGTTTGAAGGATCGCTGTGCAACGCCACAGCGCCGCACAAAGCAACTGAAAAAATAGCAAAAAAACTGCGCGTATTTCCAGCAATGGTAAAACATACTATATAAAAGTTCAAGGTCAAACATCGCGCTAGTATTGTTGGTGCTCGGTGGAGTTGACAAGAAGAACCACGAAGTTAGCAAGCAACGAATGAAGGATAAAAATTGAGGGCACGTATATGAGGCGGAGTACCGAAGAATACGAAGTTTTCGAAAAAAAACGTTGTATGTGAGATTAATACCTGAAACGTAATATTAATAAAGCTTTGACCGAAGCAAACATATAGTTGTTCTGCCAATGAACGCACTTAGCTCAAAAAATGCAAAAGAACATTCGTTTTCATTACGAAATGCATTCCGAGAATCACAGTTAGCAATTATTAAATTTGTCAGACATGAACCACATCGGCGGTGAAGGAGAGGCCTGCCTGTACAGGCTGCTGTAATGCTATTTCCAACAATTACCACACAGCGGCCACTGTAGATACGTCGGAGTGTGTGGCGAGGGAGAATACAACGATGGCACGTGGTCCTGCGATCAGGTTGAACATCCGTGGCGCTCAATGGTTGTTAAGTATGTTTCAACCTAGTTTTTTCGGTCTGAGACCGAATCTTTTTAAAGACCAAAAAACTTGAGTCAATTCGGTCACAATGTCTGAAAATATAGAGTATAGGCTATAGTGTATACTGTTATGGCAAGCGTTAATGCTATTATGGAACATATGACCGAAATGTCTCAGCGAAAAAAAACAAGTTTCAACCATAAGCAACTGCACACAATTCACTTTTGAAAATTAAACGTACACACGATCTATTTTCCTTTTCAGATTAAAACATAACGAAAGTGACAGCAGCGATAACTTTGCCGTTAGTGCTCGCACCGAATCCGAAGACATTGAAGTTGAATTCACCGAAGGTATGACAACGCTGTTTTTTCAACAGTCGTCTTATCAAAATTATCATCGCAGGAAACCCATTGAAACATACACGCAACAGACATCGACACGTTTTCAAATTTCTACGCACACAGGATCAACGCGAAGCGAACGTGATACACGACGAAAAGTTTCGCGTAACAGAAATATGTGATTTTCCTCGAACTTTCCTGTTTGTTATTGAGCATGTGAAAGGTAGGAAATACAAACACATTTCATGTATTCCCATCCCACAGCGCTCTCCACGAGAATTCAAGGCAAGCTACGCGCGGAGTCATGCAAGAATACCCTCAAAGTCTGCGCAACGTAACACTTTCGCTATTAACGCGTGGTTGAGCGCACATTCCTTCTGGCGTCGTTTATCGCACATATGTCAGGTACAGCAGAGCAACCTGCGATATACTGCTTTAAAGTAAATGGGTGTCGATGTCAAGTGCGCGGTACTCTCGCGTGTGACCGTTTAATGTGTATAGAGACAGGACCACCGGAATCGGGCAGATATGCGCCGATATGATCTAGTGCTTCCATCGACAAAAGGCATTGGCTTTCGAGTCTTTGACAGATTTACGATCGGTCTGTCAAGTGAAGTTCGACGAATTTACTTTTTAAGAAAATGCACATTTCCTAGTTCGAACTTAGCGATAGAAAAGAATCGACAGAGCTAAAAACGACGCAAGTTGCAGGCGGATCTCTGACACTTGAAGAAGCTGAAAAACTGCCCATTAGCCTAAAGCAGCACAAAGCACTTTTCCCAGGAGCGGAAACGATGCAAAGGAAATCAACGTCCCCAAACGTAACTTCAAAATGAATGTCTTCTCCCTGTTCAAATATATCCTATCTTTTCCCATACAAATTGAGGTTCTGCTTTTTGCTACAGCAGCAATTCCAGCCAAATGCAACATGCCTCACGTGTTTAACCACACAAATCTTGTTGGGAACTTGCTGTTGGTTGCCGTCAAATCAAAACGTTGTGAATTTAATTTTTTTAAGTCATACCAGCAGGTTGCGGAGCATATACAGGAAACTGACGTTAATTAGACCCAATCCGCTTATTAGCACTCTGGCCCACTCAGTCTCTATCACAAATGCGCTACACGTCTGGTACAAGTAAATTCAAACAGCATAACCGCCAAATTACTAAGGAGTTTTAGATAGAGCCGCAACAACCGGACTACTAAAAGAATGACGTAGGGGATTTTGCAATTTAGCGTCAGGTGCAGGTTTGTCAGGGTATATGGCTACTTGACTAGATCGATAAACTTTACAATATGCCCAGATCTGAAGACCTGGTGATGCTGAAAAACTTTATCTTAAATGCCCGCGGAAGTTTCCATAAAATCTTCTAGCAGATACAAGATCGAATGACAGTATTTTCGTTATTACCAAAATTTACTCCGCATAAACGTTTATAATTAAGCAAAAATGAATAATTCTATTGTTTGTGGTGAATACATTGCCGGCATTAAAATGACATCGTGCTCCAGGGCCTTAGTTCCAAAACATGACTGTATGACTGTCAGCAATTTTGCAGTAGATTCAAACACGACCTGTTTGAATACACATTTCAAACTAATTGTCGCTGGTATGTTAAAAGATGGAGAACATCTTTCAGTTGAAACCGAGTGTTTCACCTTTAAGCGACAGTATTTAGCCATATCCACAGGAAAAACATTCAGAAGGTACACTGTTATCCTCAGCCAAAAGAAATTTGCTGTTTCTGCTTAATCGCGGTGTGTATCAGATAGGACTTAACAGGGTTCCTACGCAAGTTTGAATATAAATTTCCTAACTTTTTCCAGTCTTAAACTTTTCCGAATCACACACCCAGGTCAAATACAGGCACGATGATGGTTAACATGATGAAAGTAAAATTATTAATCTTCAATCAAATATTATGAAAATGCATATCAAAAGATTAGGTTTGGAAAATTATTTTCTTTTTCCACATTAACAGGCCAACAAAAATTTTCCAGACGTTTCCAGGCTGGAAAATAACCAAATTTTTTCCATACTTTTTTATTCTCTGTAGGAACCCTGATTTAATATCAACAATCTGAGATATTTTGCACTTGGAGCAAAAACTTTTAACGGAGAAGGTTTAAAAACGTAGTATGCAACAAAAAATAAAACTTGATTAAACCGAAACTTTTAACCGTTTTAACCATTGTTTGGAAACTTTTTGAAACCTTTACTCGCACCATATACCAATTCCTTCTGACCTATAAGCAGCATCTACAACAGCGTCAACAGTCCTTAGCTGGAAAACCACAACTAATGGCCAATTTCAAGGCTGCATAGGGAAAACACCCAAATCGACAACTTAACCCAGGTTTAAAAAAACAGTGACGTTAACTAAAACGGTTTAAGCTCAAAACAGCCTTGATCAGCAAAGGCCTACTGACATTTTAACACATCAGTGCTTTCAACATAGCAGTTAGTAATAAACAGCACTTAAACTGCTTCGTGAACGTTGATAAATCATCGCCAGATGTGTCATGAAAGCAGGACGAAAAAACCTTCAAAGCTTGTCTTTCTCAAATCCTGTAAGCGGGAAGCAAAAAGCCAACAGGAAACACAGCACACGAAAACACAGCGTTTTTTCTGGTGAAATTGTCTTTCCTGAAAATAGAATCGCGAAATCTTAAGAAATTCAGGCGCCGGGAACGTGTTTATTACTCACAGATTCATGGAGCTGCGCCTCAAAGTGGAAACTTTTCCTTTTTTCACCGAGGTGCACATCAGGCAGTCGTTGAAAAGCCAGAGGCTTCGATCTTTTTTTACAAGCAGATCCTTCTTGTTGTCGCGTTTCTGTGACACACACGAAATTAAGCAACCGCTGTAACACAAATAACCTTTAATGTGACTTGAAACTATACCAACTCACATAACTGCGATTAGTGACGGGGTTAAAGAAGCAGGTCCTAACAAAACATGTGTTGAGAGAAGGATAAGTTGTAGAATTTTCGCAACCTCCTTAGCCATTCGGTATTCCCGCAATATGAGATACCGACAGACAGCAGAGTAACTTTTCCTCTATTTACTATTACGATGGCAAGGGTAAAAACATGAATCATTATCAACTGATGTCACCAAGCACTTATATTGCAAATGTATCGCAGTGACGCAAAGCAGCTAACCTTACTAATGCAAACACTTGCAAAACATGGGCAAGTCCTTAAAATGAAAGACATTCCAAGAAACCATGATGACCACAAAGCCTAAAGTCAACACTGAAAGGTTTTCAAACAAGATTTTAAAGAAAAATACCCACCACAAGATCAAGAATGTGCTGATTGTCAATGCAACTACTGTATTTAATTTCCTTTATTTGCCGGATCAGCAACTTGCTCAAACGAATAGAAGTGGCCATCGACCATAACGAATAAGCAAGCACGTAACAAGCAGAAACCCCCATCAACACAATTCTAACTGGCGCCTGGTATACTTTCAATAACTCTACTTAATTATTCCCGCTGGCAGAGTTCAAAGCGCTAGAAAAAACTGAAAGAAGTAAACACTAATAACACAAAATCGAAATGCCCCATGTCTAACTTAAGAAAATATATTGTAGTATAGTCAGGGCTACCACACCGTCCTTATTTCTAAGAATTGTCTTTAATTTGAAGTACTACGCCTTGGAAAATATTATTGTCCTTGTTTTTAAGAAATGTAACTTGCATCCTTGTTTTGTCTTTCTGTAGCATAACAATTTTAAATAGGCAATTTTTGCTAAACATACAGACCATTTCCATGACATCTTGAACATTTTGCGATTAAGGTTTTGTGAGGTAATAAAATTAGTGTAATCATGCAGCACAAAGACGTGACGCATTATCAGGCATTGTTATCACTGTAAGCCGTCCAGGCTGGTGAGGAATCTGAGGAAGATTAATTTTGTGGTGAAAGTTTAGCATTTACTTGAGTGAAGAAGAAATAAGTAAGCGAAAAAACGTTATCTGTGACGATTGCAAGAAGGAATTCGTGATGCACGAGTTTTTTTCTAAGAATATAACACTGCTGAAGCATATTGTGTCAGGAGATGAATATGCAAATATATGATCTGACGTTAGTTGTGCAAACAGGATATTTACACCAAATGTTGTTTCATTTTGGGTAGGAAAATAGAATCTTCCCCAGTCGTCCTTATTTTTTGTTCTAGAACGATGGTAGCCCTGAGTATAGTCAAACTAGTCCACTGGTTACATGAAAACGCTCCGCGTGACTTACCAGCTCCATGCAGATAACTTGCCGAAGAAATCGTCGCTTCGAAATGCTGGCGATCTGTTGTAAATAGCAAGCGATAAGATGGTGGACAACGCCTGACAACAGTCTGGAGACAGAGGAACTAATTGCATCCTGGATAAACCCTACCTACAGCATAAGCAATGGTGAAACAATAAACATAGTTTGTTGAAAAACGCAGTGAGTACACCAAATATTTTACAATAACCGAATGTCACAACACTAATGTCTACTTTCTAAGAAGTGCTTACATCGACGCTTCCTACAACGATATTTTCAATTTCCTGCAACTTGCGAAGATTTAGGTCAGCTTCCTCTGCTTGTTTTTCGCCTTTTAAGAAAAAAGAACATAGATTAAAATAAATATTACCACACACCAATAACTTCACTAACGCCCAGCAACAACGACGGTAAAGTCTGCACCGAAAGTATGATTCATTAATCCTGTCTCACTCAAGGAACTTTGCTGCAATTTCAAAAATAAAAAAGGTTACAAACAACCATAAACGGATCTAAAGGGTTTGGCATCAAATCTTCTTCTTAAAAGTGTTTTTCAAAAAACGTTTACGTTTCAGCACGGCCAATTTCGAAATGCATCTCCTGATACCGAAAAGTTTGTACATCACAGCAGCCAAACATAATTTCGTCCACAACAACGTTTTGAACGTTTAGTTGGAGTCTTGCTTCACTTGGCACGTCGGAAGAACAGTGTAAGACGCGGATACAAATAAGCACGTGGCAATCGATACTTTTATCAGCTGTTAATGACAAGCTCAGAACACTGTCAACTTAGCGACTAGGATAATTTATACATGGCATTTTATTTTCGTTCTTGGTGGATATCAAGACAAAGTTACGCGCAGCAGGAGTTAGCGAAAAACAGTTTGCTTTTTCACACATTTTTAAGAACATGCATGTTCGACAATGTGAGATTTCGTAACAGAGCACGTCATCTTAAAGTAAGCGCTTTTATAAAGAGAAAAAAACATTTACAAAAATATTATAAAAACCCTAAGTGGTATGCTTTCTGCAATGAAAACCGTTGCTATTTGGAAGACCAAATATGATTTCATTGCAGTCATTGGTTTCTGCTTTATTGCTCCTTATGACTTTGCAAAACTTCCATGCTTCATCTGTTCTAGTTTTTAATAAAAAATTAAAACGCACATTTATACAGAAACAGCTAATTTCTTGAACAATGAATGAATCGAGGCAGATAAGCGTAAAAAACGGACGGAAGTATCAATCAAGAAAATCCATGGCAACCACGGTGAAAATCTTCCCGCTTCCATGATTACGCGCCGCTACACCATACTTTTCATCAAAAGTTTAGAAAATATTTCTTTTGGTCATTCTTGCGGGTTCGTTTATGTCTACTTCTCACTGCAATATCAACTGTTGCCATTTAATGACCTTGATTCAACTATACAAGAACAGCTTGTGAAATACATGACTCCAATGAGATTTATTTTTCTCATAAAGGTATTAAATGACCTACAGAACAATCTACAGGTGAGAGCGTGCATTCGTCCAATGGCCAAACACAAAACAGATCGCACTGGAAATTGACTATTTTACTTAGAATAACAAGAATATCGCGCCTTCATAACGGACAGGTATGTTTCATTTGCTCACTGCATCGACATACCCGTAAACGGTCTGCCACTGCACAACTGCAACACAGTCGCAATGGGAACAATAGGCAATGGAAGTATGTGAAAAGCTCTAGTGTGTCGTTAAGCCATCTAACCTTTCAGCAACTAAGCAAGCAATTAATACTAGAAATAGAAAAGAGGAAAAAGGTCAATATCAAAATATTTAAAAATTCAGTTTGTTCTACAGATAATATGTTTCTTCAACAACAGCGACATGAGCATCTTGAATCTTGAGGCAGACATTTCGTCTGCCCTGTGGGGATCTTCAAACACCATACCAGAAATTCGTCACGCTACGCAAATTCACAACGCTCATGATACTGCAATGGAGCGAGAGCACTGGCGTTCATGCAGCAGCAACTCCCTTTTGACCTGCTGAGCCATAATTTTCTGTACGCTTACATATGAAATAAGGCTGTGGGCTCTTGTTCAAAGCGCCCTTTGATCAAGGCAAATATGCCATAATCCAATTCGGCAAGTTCACTGTTGCAAACGCAAAGATAGTTGGCAGTTGCAGCAAACCAGTGCTTAAAGAGCAATTGGAAATCGATGTTAACAGAATTGTGTTGAGCAAAATTTCAACGGTTTTCATCAAATAAAAAGTTTGGGATTTATCCAAAGTTTCGGAAAGCACACAAGCGGTTTTCCACACACTCTCACACACAAGAAAAGTTTAGTGTTGTTCTAATCCACTTGGAAATACTCATCAACATGATTTTTCAAGTTGTTTAGTGAAAGTACAATGAGATAGTATATGATCGTTAGCACGCGGGCTAATTGCAATTTCTAGAAGCGCCAGAATGCTTAGTAATCAAAATATAAGATTCCTGAACTGCCATTATTGATGAACTTTAACCAGAGAAAAAGCAGTTTAGAGGGTACGTGGAGGTAAGATTTTCTGTTACCTCGATTCATCCGGACCGACAAAGCGTGTATTTCCCTTTGTGCTATCAGTAGACATTCTTTGTCGGCATGGCTGTCTGGTGTGTTTTTGAGGAGGTCCTGCGAACAAGAGATTTGCTGTTCCTATGCAGCATTAACATTCTTTGCTGCTGGGACGGTATTCACATCCCAGTACCAACCTTGCTATGAGTCACGGGCAAAACAGACAAACGGCAGCAAAACGTAGGTCGTGTTGAAAATTACATTAAAAAGGAACACGAGGCTCCGGGGACACAAAGCTTGGGCTTGCTTGGAATGTACTTACCTGTTGTACGGACAACTATGGCATGAAACATCAATATACGGCTTTTCATTAAATTCACGACTTTTTACTGAATGGATCTGTCAATCTGAGCTCCGAACGCTAAAAACATGAAAACAATGAGCAAAATACACAGAAAGCTGTCTGATATTCCGAACCTCACTATAACACGTTTCATGTCCAAACCCAGGACCTAAACTTGCTTTTCGTGCAAAGTGCACTTCTGAGGCAAATTCTTAAATATTTGGAGTTCTTATTTCCACCTACGACCGCAGTCATTCGCTGTCTACCAGTTAAGTAACTAAAGATTTCACTCAGTTGACATGACACCAGCAGAGCTGCATCCCTGTCAATGTGTGACTTCAAAAGTTTCCCATGCTGCTCAGCGATCGCCGCGGGTTTAAATGTGCTTCTGAAGATTTCTGACCTGTTGAGATTTAACACATGTTCAGTTGATTCCCAACAAACCTTGATGATGAGTTCGTATCGTGGTATCCTCTGCACAGGTTGAATCAAAAGATCGAAAAGACCTTGCTTTTCTTTGTTATCACGCTGGCATTGCTGCAACAACAATGTAGACTGTCAGCTTGATGAAAAGCTGCCATAAAACTCAGGGTATTTTGTCAGAAAGATGGTAAATAGCTCTTTTGAAGCCGGAGGTAGTGCGTCACGTTCCCCAAGCATTTCCATTTCTGAAGACCAAAGATTGACAAATGTTTTCATACTGATGGTGGCTGCCATGGTGCAGAACGCCAACGTCACAGCGCCGACGAAATCGGATAGTTTAATAGCCAACTTTGACTACTTTATAGCTGCATTTCGCTACGGTTTCGTGCTCAAGAAGCATTCGCTGTTGCAACCTAGTAATGTCACTCGACAAACAAGTTGTTACAAGAACATGTGTTCGTGCAATCGTTCAGCATAAGCTAATAGCTCATGAGCAGAAAAGAACAGTATGCTTTTTCCACTGAAGTGCCCTAATGCAAGCTAAAAGCCAAGTCCATGTGACCTAAACGCAACTAAAGTCATTGGTAAATCGTTACCGACGCGATAATCCATAGCCTGAAATTTAATTTTGTTTACATTATGTTGACGGGACAGCCCACCTTGTCGGAATTAGGGAGACTTGAGCAATCCTTACTAGATGACAAAATATTACTTTTTTTAGTCGAACACTGTTAGAAAATTTAGATCTTCTACTTCACAGTCACAACGCAGAAAATCTTGGCTATAAAAGTAATGGTCCTACCCACCACGACTATCCTATAAGTTACTTTGCCTTATAAAATTCACGTGTACTACCGCATATCATCAAAAAACTTACATTAATACAAAAATGGATGCCTCAACAACCAACCAATTTTAAAGAGAGTTTGAATTACTATCAGCATTCAGTCAGTGTCGATGTGCTGAGACCAAACAATGCCGGATTGAATTGAAACAGGTCGAAACGTACGGTATCTCAGACACTTAAGTGATTGAGAAGTAAAAAAGTACGGAACTTGTTTATAACAAGACACAGTGTCGCTTTGTTTGGCAGGTATCAGCGCTCAGACCCGCAGAGTGACCCACATCAAAGTGCGTTCAACCCTCAATAATTCAGAAGCCTACGCTAAACAGAGCGGCTAATAATGAGCGGCGTGCTTACGCAATCAAATTTATGGCTGACTACACGGTCCTCAGTTACCGTACATAGCTTCACCGAATGCTGGTTATATGTTCACACATCAAAAACACTCCGGAAAAAGCTGCAATCGCAAACAAAACATCTAGCAAGGTCACATTCAATTCATCTTTAAACGCGTTTACTTGTTACATCCACTTTTACCACGAATGCTATATATTAAAGCCCGGTGACCTCAAGCTGTTGTGATTCATGGTGATAATAATGTCTAATGGCTACATTCGCGTTTAAAAAATACAGATTTTTGGGTCAATAACCAGCTTTATTTTATTGTGCGTTGCCAGGTTTTGCAGCTAATGGGGAGCCTGACCTCAACTTTGACAGTCGCAACGCAGAAAACACGCAACAGAACTCCGTCTTATTCTCTGGCTTTTATTAGAGCACTCTTCTACAACTCAACCTTGAAACGAACCGAATTACCCATTCTAAACTACTGACACACTGATTATGCCGTCATTAAGTTCAATTTTCGAAAGAACAAGATTGTTGCGGCAGCCAATTCAATGTCACTAACGTCTCAACGCGTTAGCCTCACAATAAAAATCTAATTGGAAAAATGTTGCCACGCAGTTGTTATTTGCCTGTACATTGCATTTCAAGTAACACCATCAGCAATGTTCTTCAAAATTTTAATGAAGCGCAGGCGAATGTGTCTGATACAGCAATCAGCACACTTTTCTTCTGAGCGAATTCTCCAATTATTGAAGCACTTATCAGTCAGACACGCAAGCAACTTTGGATGTGACTGTACAAGTATAATCAGGGTGAGTGGAAAATAATTTCCAAATTTAGCTGCTCAAATTTTAATCAGCTAATTATGATTTTTTTCATTTCATTTTATTTTGTCCCTTTAAGTGGATTTTGCTTATGATCGTAGATTTTCTTTTTCACAGATCAATTATGGCGCAATTCGCTTTAAATTGATTGAATCTTACAAACATAGCCGAGCGTCTTGCACTGCCGTATGGAAGCCGACAGTTGGCGGCACATTAGCCAGTTGAAAATCGTTTGCACAAAAGCAAGGATGGTGAAGAGCACTCAAGGACTCAAGTTGTCAAGGTGAGAATTGCGATGGGAAACCCATGGTTGCAGAGTCTGCGATCGTTGCACTTTAACAACGGACTGGCAAAATTCTGCAGGGTAAGACCAGTGATTACTATAAATTGATTACCCTACAAGTGTGTCTGAGTGTCTTACCAATGGTTACTTTTAATCAGAACTGCTAAGACACTCAGACACACTTGTGGAGCTTAATCAATTTTAACTAACATCTTTCCGTTAATTAAACCATGAAATAATTTTTTCTGCAAAAACAGCAGTCCCAAACAAAAAAGTTATTTCCACAGTAAATTCTACCACATTAAAGAAATCAGAATTTGGGAACTTAAGAGGAAATAAATAATTTACAAGTAATTCATATCAGGGAGTAACTTGCCACTCAACTTGCACGAACATGAACTTGATTTATCAAAACCATCCATTTTTAAGCATCGATTCACGATTTTCTTGTTATTACCACCCTCTATTATCGCTCTTCAGATATTCTACAAAACACGTAAAGTTTCGCAGCACCCAGCATGTTTTTTGTTTTTTTTTTGACAATTTTGTACTCGTACCTAAGATCCAGCGATGACAATAAACCACAGTGGAGGCTCGCATCAAAGGCACGCGTTCACCAAAGTCCGCAATGTTTGCTCTCGTAGAAAATTTGAGCACACTTAAACACAGTTAAATAAACAAAGCTTTGCGAAGGTAAAGAATAAAAGGCAAACGTTTCCTTAACTGAATTTTAGAACTGTAGCCAAGCAGTTTGCCTTTACAGGCTACGCGACGAGATGTAATAGTGACACTACTTTTCGCTTCAAAACCGCTAACAACAATTTATAATTACAACACCAATCTTCATTCTCTAAATTTTTCCTATAGCAATTGTGACTGCTGAGCTCTACGTGCTACAGCATTCTGCATCTTTTCTACAAGACCTAAGCCACCAGTCGAAATTTTAACGTGGGCAAGTGTAACCGAATGATTGTTATGCGTGACGGCATTAATTCGATCGATCATTACACAGCAACTCGCGTGTCAAAGATCAATCGCACAGTCAAATACACTCACATCAAAATTTGTCCAGCAAATATTAAAGAATTATGACCGCACTTAATCTCTATATGAGATTTCGGCCAGAACTGCATTGTGCGGCGTGATCCACACCGCAGATATCTTCAGGTCGTTATGACAACACCAATTTCGATCTCATATTAAGCATTGTACTTTCCATACTGTATTTCGTATCCTAGAGTACTTTCACAATGCTAAGGCAGTCATTCCGCAGATATCGTAGGCTGTGCCACATGTTGTTACACAAGTGCTGAATGTAATAAAACCCGCTTCCGACGATATAAGTAGGTGATGATTTCACTAACCCACAACGCCTATTGATCTGACGATGTACAGCTGGATTAATCGAGAATGAAGTCGTGAGTTTGTCCTCATTCACATGAATTTGTGTCTTTTACAAAGCTCACGAGATCTGTCATTTACCAACGCTTAGGGACAGCTGATAAACAAACCTGAGCTTATTAATCTTTACTTGCGCAGGGACAGATTTTGAGTTGAACTTCAGGATAAGTTTAGGGATAGCCCGAGTCACGATTTGGTCAATTCAGTGTTTCTAGGATTATATGCCACAGGACTATCGACATCCCATCCATGGTATAAAGTCGAAGTACCGTCTAATCACGCACGGAAATCCAGTATAGGTGTTTGTGGGCAAGGTCGCACAAACAAACGGTCTGAGAGTAATAATGCAAGAAACTATTTTCGTGACACTGCATAGCGACTAGTTAAAATCACAATTAGTGGTTCTATGTTGTCAACGGTTTTTGTTATTACGTCAAACATGAATTTTCCCAGAAAGTTGTGATTTCATCGTCGTGCTGAGCAAAATTGAGGAACACCGGTAGCTTAACACGACGTTTGGAACTGCAGCGTTACAAATTCAACCATTTCACGTTGCAGGATATATAGGAACTTAAAACTCAAACGAGGAGTTCATCTCTTCAGAGGATTTGCGAAATAAAAATTGTAAAAAACGCAGTGTTTCAGACTAAGCTGAAAGAATATATACAAAAAGCGTTTGCATAGGCGTTACAAACTAAATTGCTCCGTGCAGGATTTTACTTTGCAACACAACTGGGCTCAGATCGTTTTGATATCCCGCCACTCAAGAGTGAAAGCGCAGGTATACTGCGCCATTTTATCTTGGAACACTACAGCTTGGAAACATCAGCTTGAGTGCAGTTTGAAGTTTTTAAGGTACCTCAAGGAAGCTCTTGAAAGCTGACTTTGCCTGAATGGCAGTCTCCACAGCTTCCCTGGCATTCAAGAAGTTGTTGATGAAACTTGTGTAACAATCCATGAAAGCGTCCTTGGTAAACTGAAAATAAACAGAAAGCATGTTAAGTATACTCACACCTATGTGGAGCTGCGTGAACTGTTGACTACACTTTGATAATTATGTTCGAAACAAGATTATGAACGTAGCATGCAAAACAGGGATATCAATAAAAACGCACGTATCCTGCGACGAAAACGAGAAGGCTTGGGTCATAGTCGGTCACTACGAATAAGATTTGGACTTAATGCATTTTTAAACCAATCACGATAGGGAGCAATAACAGATGGTCTGAAGTGACCTTTTGTAAACAACAACCTATTTTTGTTTGGAGCGACCGTCGGATGACAAAGGCAAAAGAATAGTCGCAATTTGGCTACCGTTAGCCCCCATGCCTTTAAACATTGGGGTCATTGTTTCAGATTACTGGTTCCTTGTGTGCCGAGAAGTTCAACATAATTTTATCTAATAACAATTTCAAACGCTGCATGTGGACAGAATAAAAGCAAGGCTGAAAGTACAAACACCAGAAAAAGATTCAAGCCTTGCGCTTGAGTTTAACCAGCAATGGATTCTTCGGCTTAGCGTCGCCCAAGCTTTCGTTTAAATTCTGACTCAAAGAGGCCTCCACCAGCTAATACAGTAGTAATGTACAATATACACAATGAAGACTATATAGCATAGTATTTCCTGTGCCTTCAACGTCATCAGCAGCTTCCCACTGGTGCGAAGTACGTCAGCATCAATGTCAGTTGAATGGCACACGTAGTCCATAGTACGCCGCTAGTCCAAAATACAGGACCTGCACTACGAGCAAGGCCAATAGGAGGCATTGCTACGAGACCAATCTCTGGGAAGTAGTAGTCAACGACAGGGATGATTAAGTCAGCGTAACATGTGCATGTCGCAAAATTGCACGACAGATTTCCACAATTAACGAGAGCGTATCATTCATTTCATTCATTTTCACACCCACTTTTCCTCTCCGGAGGATCGTGGGGCACCAGCGCTAGGACTTGAAATACCTCGCGGTTTTCAACAACCTCTGATAGTTTTGCTGGCTTCACACCAAGACAGGACCAAGCAAGGACGGAGATGTGATCACGCCACCTCGTCCTTGGTCGACCTCTTGCCGCTTTCCCATGGGTGTACTTGCCTCGTCAATCTTTCCTGGGGCATTCTGGTCACGTGGCCAAAACGTCGTAGATCAGATCTCTCTATTCAGAGAAGTGGCTCGACATTCAGGGCTTTACGAATTTCACAGCTGCACACTTCGTCCTGAAGTGTCACACTGTGAATTCTTCGGAAAAATCCCATCTCTGCCGCTTGTATTGAGATGGCATTCTTTCAGTCATTACCCAAGAATAGCGACCACATGTGCGGATCGGAACAAAGATCGATTTATAAACTGACAGCTTTGCAGTGTTCGAAAGCTCCCGTTTTACTACCACAGAGCGATGAAGCTCACGCAGAACTGCATTTGCTTTACTAATCCGTGTATCAATCTCTTTGTTCTGCCTTGAATACCATTCCAAGGTACTTGAACTTCTCTACCTGCTGCATTGCCGCTTACTTGCAGCACACACCGACTTGGGTTTCTGGAGAGATATAGTATCTCGGTCCTTTTAATGCCTAATTCACGTATCACGCGCACACATATTTTCATATTTCAATGGTACAGGAAAAGTTGACAAAGGCGCAACACTACTTTTTCTTACGGAAAAGACTTCGTCCTCAACTTTATAATGTCCGCAGTCCCAAGAACCAATTGCGCAAGCAACAGCACATCCTCCCACAAACGTGTTTAGCAAACACATATGTTTAAGCTTTCGCAGATGTAGAGCAGTAGTATGCACGCAAATGTAAAGTATGCTGGCAAGTGTGGTTAAGATATATTCAAGTAGCTATAGACTGAGTAGACAACTCGAATACACTAACTTCGAACTTCCTGGTATAATCCAAGTTCTTTTTCAATCGAAAAGCATGGATGGAACTACCGACTGAGATGTACTTTAACTGTGAGAACCTTGTGTTGAAAGATGGAATATTCAAAATACACTCGCACGCCGTAAACAAAAATCATTAATCGCTGAAATTACATAAGCTTGCGTTTTTATAATGCGCAATGGAATCTGCATGGCACTAACTTGAAGCCAAGTCACCCCATGATTGAATTTAACTTAAGACTTTTGAAAGCCTGCTTTATGCATAAACCGATTGATATTTGTCAATAAACAGCTAATAAGCATCAGTATCTATCGAAAGAAATCCTGACAGCAATGAATCTGACACTATGGTGATTACCGAGTATATTTTTCGCCTAGTGTGCAGGTATCATCACCTCTTATTGAAATAGAATCATAATAAGCATAGCTTTTTTTAGTTTTTTGTTAGAAATTGCTTATTATTTAAACAAGAAATTTTGTTACTTGAACCCAACCATAATCTGTGGTAAGGCACCTGTTTTCTACATCACAGTTTCCCCCAAGTAGACAATTCAGTTTCAGATGTAAAATGTCGTAACAGATCAGCTGTAGCATGTTACCCACTAAAGCACGCTCGTTAAGGATTACCATCGCAAATATCACCTTATGGCTATGAAACAAAGAGTGAGTAAAAATCTGGTAAACGCATTTAAAAAATACATCAGTGCAGAAGCAATTTTGTACCAAGCTAGTTAATCTTGCAACGATAAAAAGCACATTATCCCAGCCTATGCTTTAGATTTAGATGAAGAAACGCCGCCAAAGAGTTCTCGTCAATAAATCGCATGAACTACGTTAACAATTTTATCAAAAGCTTTAAGTGGCACTGTTCGTAATACAGGGTGACCCAAAAAGATGCGTACCCATATTTTGTTCGATAAAAAACCCATTTTTTAACGAATGTCTTTTCTGTTGCAGGACGTGATAGGTGAATCTATGGATGATCGTTTGCAGCTATAGTTGCCCCAAAAATGTCT
>Ga0210059_1000461_pt1 | contig 51554 bp, 32 predicted proteins | sample Ectturendosymbi2_FD_188042 | JGI IMG/M metagenome (GOLD analysis project Ga0210059, IMG submission 188042) | Ecteinascidia turbinata endosymbiont from Florida, USA - Sample 2 (SPAdes) (version 2) | ecosystem: Host-associated > Tunicates > Ascidians > Unclassified | place: Key West, Florida...
CCTACGCGCCCGGCGAGATTGTTGGCAGAGACAAAGCCTGTTCCGCGAATTAGCAAGTCTTTTCTCAAGGTCGCGTTCGTGATTGTGGCTGCGACTGATATTTTCCAGTTCCCAAAAACCTGTCGTGAGAAACTTCGACGAAGAGCCTTAAATCAATATATTCACCTTGCCGTACGTACGGTCTTCCGACAATTTAGATGCAGCGCAGCTTGTGTGGAATACTTTCTTGATTTGAAACACCTCTGTTGCGTGCAAGCCAGTGCTCACATTTGTCCGTGGTTGTCGTGAGCTCTTTCTTGTAAAAAATACACCTCAACTGTTTGTTTAAGAAAAACTTTTTCCATATATTTTCTTACTTTCAAATTTTTCGCTTCTGTTTACATGTCACTTCGTTCAATGTGAAAAGAACAAGTTAAAAAATTTTTGTTGAGAAATATTTTGCCCGAGTAGAATAGTAATGCTTCTGTATTTAAAAAGTTTGCCGTTCTACATGATCTTGAAACCCGCACAAGCAACTTCATTCCGTTGAAAAGTACTCGTGTGTCGGCCTGAGCTTTTTAACATTAAATGTGACCGCAGTTCCAGCGAAATCTTTCGGATACAACTTTTGTAGTGAAATCGATATCAAAGATGCATTGCACACTCACAACCAACCTTGTTATTTGGCAATGAAATCGGATCCCTTGAACCAGAAATGTTTCTGCTGCAGTTTGCCCCTCCGTACAAATATTTTCGGATGGAAAGAAAACATTTTTAAGTTGCATTTTGTGTTGAACTTTTATAAATAACTACGAGTTTTTGTACGTTGCTACCAGCCCAACGCTTTCTGTACACAACCATTCGAAACTCTTCTCCGTTTACGTGAAGTTGTTTACGCGTGTGATAGACAAATAGCACTGGTGAAGAAAATCCAACAAGAAAGTGAAATGTGAACGAACGGGCATCTTCAACAAAATAGCCTTCTTTGTTTTATTGTACGTCGTTTCTTTTGCGCTATTTTGTAGCGCTTAGCTCGCATTATCGAATGGAAATTTTTATCCGAGCATACATATAGACTGCCACATGGAATTGATGCAGCTGTTTATAAATAAAGTAGGTCAAAACCGATTACTATGCTCCTCAGACTGGGATGAGCCGCGAGTCGAGGCTGTTCTTGGCATCGTACGCAGTCAGCCAGGTTTAGGTCGAACGTCTTGCAAACCGCAGTCTTTTTTCATGCGCTTACGTCAAAAGCAATCTTGTTTTGTTGCACTATGTTGCACAGCGCTCTTTGATCAACCGGCTTAGCCTATTTTGAACGTCACGTGCATTGTCGTTGCTATTCTTTGCAAGCACCGGCCTGAGCCTCACTAGAAATGGTGGCGGGTTTGTTTACAGAAATCCTCTTTCCTTAATCCCCGCGTATCTCTTTTCAATTTTCTTTTTTGTTCACTGGCGAGCATGTCCATTAATCTATATTCACGGTGCAACGTCTACATTTCAAAAATGTCTTTTGGTGAATCGTGCCTGCTTTTTTTTAATTCACGTAATTTTACATATTTGTTTACCTTTTTGTCCCGCGCTCATGCTTCACACCACATGAGTCAACCGCAGTAAACAATAAATACAACAAACACATTTGGTCAGTACACAGCGCGAAGATACGTGCAGGCAATAATGAAAGGAGAAAGCACTGAAACAATTCGCCAGCGACCACCGCGTTCCTCCAACATCGCATGCAAGCATTACATGATGGGATAAAATTAGGACGTGCAAAAATCATCGGTTTCATCAAGCGTAAATTTCACCACAAATGTTTTTGTATGCTGGGTTTGTTTATTTAGAGGGAATTGTTTTTCGCTGGTAATCAGTTAACGTTGCCCGAAAAGCGTTTGGTACAAGTTGGCTTAAATTTGGTGAAACCAGCTAGTGCTTCACCTGAATGTTCTGTTGTGTCTACAAACAACTGGAATCGGATTAGTTCAAGAAAATGTGTGACCTTTAACCAAAGCGTGCATTGTTGCAGGTTATCAATGATTTACTTCACAATTCTTTTGCACCATAATAGGTCATCAAGTATATACAACCAACACCCTTCGGCTGTAAGCGTTAATTTTCGCACGCCTTCAACTTAAACTAAAAGCACTGAGAACGTGCTTTTAGTTGGAAAGTCAGTGATTCATATGGTTCCGGACGCTTCGACGTTTATGAATTACATATAGTTGCGTATTTCCTCCTTTAATTTGTAAACGGTTACGCCAACACCCTTGTGTTTCAAACTTTGCCAATCAAAAAACAACGTTTCTTTTTTGCAAATTCACTTGTCAGGGGAATTACTGGCGCGTGAGTGATCAGGGTTCGTTTTGGTTTGATTTGTTTGAGGTGCTGCCGCGATCAACATCAGGCAAAAACACAGTTTCTTTTTAAACCAACGGAAGCCGCTCCATAAAGTTTTAGCGACTTGTTGATCATCGGCACGTGAAATTGTCAACAGGAGAAAATAGCGTTTTCTCCGAGTAAGCATCCTTGCTGTATTGCACTGAGTTGCTCACCTCTCGCATTCAACCAGTCCTGAACTTCAAATGCATCTGAAGTTTAGTGTGTATTAAGTATTATAAGCTACGCGTGGCCGTCGGAAGGAGGGAGGGGGCCTTGGCTTACTCCTGGATGTTGAAATTTTACGTATTCCTATAAACTTTTCAGCAAAAAAAGGTTGTTTTCTTAGTTTCGAGTGGGTAAAATGAAATTTCACCACTTTTGGTCCCCCTAAAAATTCTTTTTCGCTATATACCCCTGGTAAAATTTGCTATTTCGCCCCTGGAAAAAATCCTTCCAACGACCATCTACGTCAATGTTTCTTGTCTCAAAATATAATTTCCCCAGCATGAGGCGGCCATAAGTTCGTAAAGATGCATGCTTAACCGCACTGTTTCAAGAATATCCTTTTGCAATCTGCGTCTAACAAGTGCAACGATTCCTCCTTGGGCCACTTCGTTTAATTGGAATTTCTTCATTCACTTCGTTTGTGAAGTGAAAATCATGTCACTTTGATCGGTATACTTCTGTGTTTCGTCAAATCCCTATCGCGAGAGCAGCTCGCGCAACTTGCAAAGATCTTCTCATTCTCAGACATTATATTTGGTTCCCAAAAATTGCTTTTAATTATCTGGTTTGTGTGATCTGTGAATAATATTCCACTGCACAATCTTGCTGCCAATGGAAAAATGTGCTTTGTCCGATAACAGCAATATCTTTATTAGCTGCGAGAAACGAGGTGAAGCTGCGAGAAACGAGGTGCTGGCAATTCCGAATGCATGTACAGATGTCACTCATTTGCAGCGTGAAGAGAATGCGTGATAAAGGCAACTGTGTACGCACTAATTTTGAAAGACGTAAAATGAGCAGATTAGTAAGTAAAGATGAAGAAAAAACTCAGATTTGCTCTGCACGAGCGACGAAGTAGCGAGTTTGTGAAATGAAAAGAAAAATATTGGAAGGAGCATCTCGTACAAACTCGAGGATGAGATCACAGCTTTTCTAAACTTGCGCTGGATGGATTGCCAACTAAGATCCTCAGGAATTGGAAACAATTCTGGGGAGAGCTTTTAGAGGTGAGGGCTAGCTTTAATTGTTTGCTTAACGTGGGTCAACGCCCGGACTGGCCACACAAGTCGCCTAAAATATCGCAGTATAAGTTGAAGTGTCACGAAACAAGGTTCAACACGACTGGTTAGACTCGTCACCAGGTATTTTCTAGGACGATGGGCTTACCTACTTTTTCACTCAGTTGACTCTATTGTATCAAATACTGAGGTCGGACCCGACAATACGTTATGTTCAAGGTTTTTCTATACGTTTGTATTTTCGTTCTTGTAGGCTTGTGGCGTCTTTTGCGCAGTTCCGAAGCAAGCATTTACTTTACTTGTAAAGTTTACCGTTATTGAAGGTTGATCAGCCCGAATGCAGGAAGTTTAACCTTATGTGAAACAAAAAGAGAATTACTTCATGCCAATAAAACTGTTCCTGCAACTGTAAATGCGATCACAATTTTAGTGAACTTTCACCCTGAAAAAATTCTTGACATTTGTCTGAAGCGACGTATTTAACTGAAACTCACACGCATTCATGACGATAATACAAGACTTTGACGAGTGCATCATGATTAGCAATCTCAACACGGCTGCACTATGCTTTGCCCACGATAGTGTTGGTAGTGCTTCAGCTCCAAACTGAGCGACATATCTCCTTGTTCTGACCAAGGGCGTACGCAAGGGGGGATACGGGTTTAAACCCCCCTTGAGCTTGATATTTTACAAAAACGCGCGAAGGGGATTAATTGTTTTCGCGTACTTTTTGCTTGTTAATTTGTCGACTTAATGCAAAAACCACGGAATGAAGTTGCATGCAAATTTCAAGGAACATTGCAAATGGACCAAAAAGTAATAATTAGGTTTTGGGGGAATCTGGATTATTGTTTGCATCCAGAAACCAACTCACCACTTTTTTGCAGACCTTTCGCCCACTACGCATGTTTGAGATTGTGTTCCGCCATAGTTCACTTTATCCAAAACAATTGTCGTTATTTTGTCTGCTATGGCTGATCAGCGCAAACGTCGCCAAAACGTTGGTTTGGAAAACATGAATACGACGAAAACGTCACAAATAACGGACACCAAATACAAATGAAACCCCACGCCGCTGAATGAAACCACCCCCCATGAAAATTTTCTGCGTACGCCACTGGTTCTGACCTGAGTGATTTTCAACGTCTAATATTTAATATCAAAGTCGTTGCGCCTGGTGTAGCAGCATACCAAATACGAATGTATTCAGCACAGAACCGAGATAACTGTCACAGGACCTAAGCAATTACTAACTTCAGCAGAAAACCTCCGTTGTTAGAGTCATCGGACAAAAGCACATCTCCTCGAAGTTTGAACCCAGACATTGGAATATCCAAATATGTCGGTGCCATTAGCCCTTTTCGTAACCACACTGCGCGTTCCACTCCGTCTCCGAATCTGAATCGTAGTTCACTGATGGTAACACAAGCACCGCCTTGCCATCATTCAAACAGACATGACAAAAATAAGCAGCTGACTTAGAAACTTACATCAATGATTGCAAAAGTCATAATGAGGGGGATGCTTTCATGTTGTGCAACGTTTTGGTTCTACCTTGACGGAGTTGCATCAATCTGCATTCATTGTGGCTTCATTTTACAGAGCAGTGCCTAGTGTTGTTAAGAAGCAAAATACGTAACTTCACCACATTATGTTACCCACTGTTGTGCTGAACGTTTTGATATTGCGCGCTAGCTACTCTGAAATGTCGGTGTTCGCCTAAAAGCGGATTAGGATAAGTCGCTTTTTGCAACTCTTGAGCCGCCCGGAATCCTACTCATGCTGCTGCTGCGCAAAATGGGTCAAACTAGTTAAACTTGTGAAACTCTGGTGCCTATTAATTTGAACTGCTGCCGTTTTGCCGCAGGCGTTTGTTTTCGCGCTGCACCGGTCGTTTCATTGGTGGAATTGTGGTGCTGTAGATTTTGTTCGACAACCGGTCCTCATTCGTGTGTATCTAATCTCTTGTTTGCTTTGTAAACATGCGTGTGGATTTATGCGGATAACATTTTGTGAGCCTTACTTCGTTTCGGCAAGTTTGCAGACAGCTTTTTAGTTTCCGTAAACCTTTTCATGCCGGCAATCGAGCAAATCGGTTACCTGCTTTGCGAAGCAAACCTTTGCAGCTTTTTCAACGCGTCTTGCTGTTATTCTTTTTGGTATACTTCACGCAGTGATGCAATGCGTGTAAACCGTGAGCAAGCGGTTTCGAGACTCCAGGATAATTCGCCAGGCTGAATAAAGGCAAACTTCATATTTTGCGTGTCCTAGATAGTCTTGTAGCTCACCCAGCAAAATGTAGCAAGAAGAATGCGAGGCCGGGCGTTCAGCTCAGCCGTTTCACCTTAGAGTTGTTTATGTCCCGAAACCAAGGTAAACTTGCGAGTATCCTTTGCAGTCTACAGCTTTAATTCCAGGTAAATGAAAAAGCTATTTCGCGCAGACCGAAGCTACTTCTGTTTTTGTTTTGAAAATTATGCAAGGAACGAACGGTGCTTGCATGACGCAAAATATGCATGACTGACTTTTTGACGAAAAGTTTAGCGCGTTTTCGGAGAGTAATGATAACACTGGTTGAATTGTTCTTCTGGCATGTATGCGGACGTGCCCAATTGTTTTGGCAGGCACGCCGGCTGAGAAAGATACGCGCGTGTCTCAGCCTGGTCAAAAACATCCGCCGCTTTCTTCTCAGGTGCGTTGGCACCCATGAACCGTGGTAACGACTAACGAGGCCTTTTGGATTTAGTTACCGAAGTGGCACTGATGTAAGGTTCATTTTACGCAACATGGAGATACAATTCTTGTGTTACTGCTGGAGCAGCGAAGTTCGCAAAGAACGGCAGGACTTTTTTACGCAGTACACTAAATGGCGCAGATAAAGGCACGATATTCTGTTGCCTGTGGAGATACGAGCAGCGGATTGATGTTCAGCACTTCCATTTGGTGTTATACGGTTCGCTTACATTCAAAGCCCAACCGGTGTTCCCAAAATAGAGCTTTCGTCATAGCTAGGTAGCAGCGTGTAGCTTCAAACCTTAAACGTTTTGCTGAAATAGAAAATGTTTTCTGCTTCTGAGTAACAATATTTAGAACACGGGGAAATGAAGCAAACAACATATTTTCCGCAACAACGAAGAACGTTTTTTTCATGAACAAAGAATTTCTGTAACAATCGTTCCCAGCGTATTTGGCATGTTTATTGTTTGATCCACGTTTCATCATCAAGCATGTAAAGTGATTCTTGAAGTTAAAGAGTTTGAATAACTTTCGTAATATAATGTCAAAAGTCCAACACCATACATTCTGACTGGTGACTGCAATCAGTTCGCCTGTTGGGAAAATTATGTCTGGCGGAAGCTTAAATCAATCTACATCTGTAACGTGAAATTCTCGTCAAATGTCCTTGTGCAAGGTGTTTGGTTTTCTTTAGCGCGATTTTAATATTCAACAGTTGGTGCCACACGTTTAAATTCAATTTCACATGAGGTTTTGCCATTAATTAAAATATATGTGGAAAAAATGACTCATTAATTATTATCTTGACCTGGCTCCGAAAACTCTTAATCAGTGGCTTGCCGGAAGAAAAAGTGAGACACGTGCTCGGGCGAAGCGTCCTGAAGGACGTCAGAATGCAAGCATTAGGGAAACAGCATATTTGGCTTTAGCGTTTGGCGACATTCATAGGAATAATGGAGTAAAAGTGAAAGATGGACTAAAGAAATTTTTGCCAAGTTTTTGCTAAAACTGAAGTTTATGTCAAACTTCAAGAAATTTCGGGATCTTGCTAAACTTTTAGTAACAATGCTTTCCCCACCTTGTGGCACCTCTACCCGTCTGCATCAAATTTAACCTTCTGCCTCTACGCCACAGACTCTCCTGATGGCGCTGATGCCACAACAGATAATAGCCAGCCGCTGTGATGTGCATTTTGTGAATGTCGCGACCTCCTCAATTTCTTGCCTTTCATCGGAGTTGCCTAAGATTGAAACAGCGACCAGTTTCTGTACAGTCAGTTTTTTTGCAAACACAGCAATTCTCCTGCAGAAATATGAGTCAAATTGACATGGTCCTAGGTCAAATTGACGTTCCGGCCCTAGCTGTTGCTAGAGCCGGGAAAGCTGCAACAGAATCCTGGAATGAGTGGGATCTAGTGTTTACAACCATGCTGCGAAGGTAGCAGCCAATATACTGAATAGAAATCCTGGTTGACTTGCCACCAGCAATCAATCCACTCCTTAGTGTTTCATCATTTGCTGTTATGCAAACAAATATTGAATTTGACGAATTTGGACACAGGAAGATTGCTCTTAGCAGGTGTTCATTGTATTTGCTTATGCTTTTCAAACGCTTAATATGGCGCTGTGAGTTGTTGAGTGCGAAGTTATTGTTATTTCAACATACACGCCGATGCTTTTGAATATTTTGCTGACCGCACAAGGAAGAATGCGCAACGACCGGTGCTTTCGGTGAAACGAGGCGAAGACCTTTGCTATCAGGTTGCGCCGTGGCACAGGCTGACCAGAGTCGTGGCCGCAAAGCCAATTATGCGCTTATGTGGAATCACTGACAGTGGTTTGCGCACTAGCAGTGCACTATTACCCTTCCCAGCATCTTCGCAACTCACGAAAAACAAGTGCATGATTCATCTGCACACATCTGACATACCACGTAATCTTTTCATTTGAAGCTGTAAGACCCAAAGACTTGCTTTCTTCAGATAAAAGATCTTCATTGATAAATGCTTGAGCTTTTAACTGTTTACTCCAGGACATATTTTGTGAAAAGCGGAAGTTTTTAAAAGTCTAAGCAAGTCTTTATGCAAAACCTGCAATTACATAAAACCGCCGTCAATCCCGGTTTTTCCCCTTCAGTTGAATGAGGTTTTCACTGCCTGCTGCAGACAGAACGTTCAAAATAACGTTTGATTCCCCACTCTGATTGGCCTCAACATCATTTCATTGACAAAACAGCTTGAAACTTGCTTTGTTAGTAACAACATTAAGCCTCAACTACATCGCAACAGAAAGTGGGTTGTCTACAAGTGTGCTGCGGCATTTGACTTACTTAAACAGCAAATTGCTCCACTTTCCACATTTTCTCCGCAATAAACTCCCTGGACCTTGTAACCTCTGCTGTTCACGACGCAGCTCAAGCCTTAGCGAGATCATGATGTGGTCATCTCTGAGCCTTCATTTTGATAAGTCAATTTAGCGCAGGCTGATTGGGGCATAAACATTTTTCACTATTATAAAACGAACAAATTCTAAAGTGTCGCTCAGCCTGACTTAGCCTAGCCTAAGTGTAAATCTGCCCTCACAAGGACAGGGCGGTGTGTTGATTTTCACAACCGTTGTGTTTGCAATAGATGACGAAACGTGGTAACATTTTTTAGTGGCAAAATCCTTAAAATTTCCAATATTGTGTTGTAAAGTAAATAGAGTCCAACACGTGTCGCGGAACTTTCCAAAAATACGTTGTCGTAAAATGGAAAGGTAAAGCTCAACATTTCTTCAGTTATTACAAAAAATAACCCTCTTTCAGATCCATTCAAATTCAATAGGAGCTAGAATTAAAAAGATTTTCCCAGTATCCAAAAATATTTACCACCTTCAATTTTTTTGGCTGATTACGATCTAGCATCAAAATCTCATCACTTATTTTTAGGATATAGAGGTCCATTTCCTTTCACTGATGGGTTAACAATATGCCTCTGTGAAGGCCGTGTTTGAACACTTTCACTTTCTAATAGAAACTTTTTGAAGTTGCCATCTATGACGCTGAACGAAACCAGCTTTCCCGTTGATTTTGAAGTCATTTTCCTTCCTATCTTTTGCTTGCATAGACTCTTGTAAGTCGTTCAAAGATCTGAGGATCCGAAATTAATTCCGAAGATAGTCGTTAAAATGTTATTTTTGGTTCGAAGAGTACGTGCAGCCGTTTAAAAAGTAATGAAGCCGGCACAACGTTTCCCGTTACAAATCGTGTACTTTATTTGTGTGTACTTAAGCTCTTGTGCTCAAATTTCTCTTCAATGCAAGCTGAAGGCTTTCACCAACCATTATGGAGGCCGCCGTCAATGATGTCTAGTCAACACAATATTCCAGTACAGTACCTCAGTGATATGTTTCCATTTCTTGAAGTAAGTATGTAAAACGACAAATTTTCTCTTGCTCTTGCAGCCATCGGCATTTCCTTACTGAAAACCTGGTTAATGATGTCGTGGCTCCATTGTTTTAAGTTGTTTTGAGGGACCAAAACGCTCTCTCAAAATATTCAAACGGTATCTCAAAATAAGGTAGAACCTCGCTTTATAACCACCATGAAAATACCCTAAGAATTCCCTTTATGACGATCTCGACATTCAGATGAAAATAGTTGCGGTCTCAAATGTCTCAACAGTCACCAAGGTCAAACCTTTGAAAAATATGGTTGTGCCCATCAACAGAGCCGGTAACAAACGACAGGAAGTGCGCTTTTTTCTGATGTCTCTGGATATATCAGCTACAACGAATTTTCAGTTCTGCAGTCATTTGCGTAAGTTCATTTTAATGTCAGCAGATAACATTTTATTTCCTCGATATGGATTCTAGGCTGTTGCTGAAGAGAGGAATTGTATTACGCCACTCAGGTCGCTGCACACTCAATTCGGCATCTTCAGTCAAAGCGAATCGAATAATTCAAGTAACTGCGAACTGTTACGTTAAATAATTGCTTTGCATATGTTGCTGGTCTAACAAGTTTTGAAAATAAACCATGCCGATGCATTTTGCAATAGTGACTCTGTGTCGCCCTTGTGTCTTGATCCTGAATACTTAATTACGAATTTTTGTCCACGTTGCTGAAAACAGTACTTTTATTTTATAATTTGCTTATTACAAACAACAGACAGTGGATTCGGTCGGTCTTTGCTTCCATTCCAACGACGTCTGAACGTAAGATAGCTCTAACAGTAATGCTACATTTGCTTCCGAAAGGCCTCAGGTTTGCACTGGGGGCACCAAACTTGCTTCTTGCCCCGGGCGCCATCTAACCTCCTTAGAACCCTGCACTCACTTGTACATCGATAAAACCCATGACTGATAAATCTCCCGGTTGGGCGGTCAGCAGAGGGAGAGTAAACGATTTGTCGCTTGTAAGTTCATCACTTAATTGTAGAACGTTGCAGGGAAGCGTTCTTCCATCGGGCGATCAAATCACACAGGTACTCCACCGCCCATTCGGGTATTTTTATGAACCTGGCTTTCTAAGGCTTCTGCAGCAGCGATGCCTAGGCTAATTGTTTTCCGTCATAGACCTTTTTCGCAAGCAAGACAATATTTGACGTCTGCTTCTCTGCAATGGGAGTCAACTCCTGTGAACGACTCATGCTGCTTGCTCATCTCTCATGGTCGACCTGAAGACACAACATGCGGATTTACTTCCAACGGAGCGATTTTTCTCCTTCTGTTGACTGGACCTGGGTTCCTACTGTCGAAAAATGGAAATTCCACTTCGTTTGCTCAGGAATTTAATGCTTACTGCCAGTGTCGTTTTGTTGCACGTGCACCACATACTTGTTCCATTCATCAAATTTGTTTGCTTGTCTAGCGACTCTGCAGCTAAGACTTTAAATCTCGAAGCTTTGCACCAGTTCGGCCAGGCCCCGATACCGAAGTCGAAACCGCTACACGAGGGACAATCCGACATGATGACTACATTAGATTTTTGCTGTGCACATGAGTGATAGGACTGTGTAAAGGTCGCGAAACTTGTTCAATGAAGAGAAAAAAGGATCTATGTTGATTGCAATGCTGTTTCGCAAAGCAAATTAAGTCGATTGCAAAGCAAACGCATGACTGCTTTTACTTACGATATGTGTGAACGTTCTAAACTTGAACGGAAACAAACAGGAACACGGGAAAAAATTTTATTTTTTTCGTTTATTTCGCGTTTCTGGTGCCTTAAAGGGTAACTTATACTTTGACCCCATTGTCTGGTTATGCACGCGACCTAAAGCTGAACTGCCTGCAAAAAGCAAAATCGCAATATTTTTTCTAATCTAAACGGGCGAACGAAGAAGCAATCTTTAAAAGATTTGAAAATATCAAGTGCACATGAAGTACATTGAATTTAATCAGATTAGTTGTTCTTTCATCTAATATGCCCCTGCATAACGTCACGGTTTGGTTGTCATGGTACCGTGAAGGTTGAGGGAAATCATTTCCAAGACCTTTTAAGGCCTCATGCGGTCGTCTCTGAAGTTCGCTTGTGTGCATAACAGCAACCTCATGGCTTTTCTTAATTTAACTCCATATACCCATATAAAGCCTGCGCGTGCAGTCCGTTTTCACATGCAGCAATGTGGCGCAAGTGGTAATGTGCTTCTGTTGGGATTCTTGAAATGATTGACTTTAGGAGAAATGATAAAGACTGTTTTTCTTTCTGCTCCATCCATGTCTGGTAGTGTAGTCAATCTCGTGAACAGACAGTCCAAGTTTCAAAATTCAATTGAAACCGCATTCCGCGTCATCACACATTAAACGAGCACTTGCATCGGACTTGGCGGAACAATACTCGGTTCTGTTTCCGGTTAAAATTGCTAATTGGGAAGAGCCGTTTCAATACGATACAGAAGAAAGTTTTTTAGCGTTTTCTTTATTCTAAAAGAAAGTTGGCATCTTCTTTGCATTCAACAAACTGTTTTGCAGTATTGTGTTTGGAAATATTTTAAGTCACCGGTCCTGGGTCAGTTGGTCTTAGTGGACTATTTGAACGACGAGAGCGTACCACGAAAGGTGAAAGGAAAAAGCGGTGATTTCATTACAATCTGATATTTTTTCCGAATTCCAGTCGCGCTGGTCTGTTTCAGAGCAAGCAACTGCGCACAGCTGAAGTTGTGCGGATCGACGCAAAGGGAGCTGCTGCGTTACTGCTGATGAGAAACGTCGGACGCGCAACCTAGTTGTGGTCGAAATAATCGGCGTTGCCAATGCCTTTTGCGCGAGAGAGAATTGATTTAAGCTTGCTGGTCGATGCCATTTTGAGTAAACACTCGAGCTGCCATGCTAATATTCCTCAGGGTTATCGAAGCAAACCGCACTATTTTGCCACGGAGTGCAGGAGGAGCAAAAATGCGGGAGCGCGCGAAAACAATTTGACGTAACGCCGTCAGCGAGGTGCACGCTTCTCATGTTTAATTAGCAAGGTTTGAAGTACGGCCCTGTTGACTGTGTTTGATTGACGCTTAGCATTCACACGAAATGATTGTGGATAATGTTCAGCTATGCATGAAGCATATTTCTCTTGCCGCAACTTTTTTTATTACAACCTGGTTGGCCATAGCGTCCCTCTAGCAAGAAACCCGCATTCCACGCCGAATGATCTTCCTTGTGAATTCGTAATTGTCGTCGACCCGCAGCATGTCTGCCATTGCTGAATAAATGTACTTCCAAAACGCTGCCGTTCTCTGAAAAAAGCTTGAGTGTCTGAACCAGCCATTCTCAACCCGAGGTCTGCGGACCTGTTAAATCCACGTAGAAGTGTTAGTGAGTCTGCATGCTCCTAGGGTCCACAAGGTTGGACGTAGCTTAATGCGAAGACCGCGTTTTTCGAATGACGTGTTATCTAGAGTTTTCCACTCAGTTAACCACAATTCTGTGACCTGAGTTCAGGAAAATCGTCCTGATAGAAAAAAATTAGTCCGCGGCCTGAATAGGTTGAAAGCCGGTAAACCATCTTGCCATACCGCGCGACCTGTACTGAAAAGATTACCGGTGTGTGGTTTACTTCCGTATGAAAACGTTTTTGATGCAGAGAAAATAATCCATTAGCAGCCTTTCTGCGTTTTTTCCGACACAGAAATACCTATCTATATCTCATCAGCAGTTGACACTGATCTTCTCAAAAGTCTAAAGCACAAACAATAACGAATTGTCCATTATGTGGCGAGTGAGACAGACGTATATTGAGATATACCACTGAAGTAACTCGTGGAAATGACCTAAAATACCAAAGCTATACGAGAATATGAAAGCATGCAACCGGCGTCTAATCTTCGCTCCGTAAATGTGCACGCAAAGCTCTTTCGACTATGTCGATTATTTGGAGTGACAGAGTCTGTAATGAAGAAAAATGAAAAAGAGATACAGGATTTAATTGATTTATTACCTTCTCAGGGTTTGAAATCGTATGTATTGCGAAACTATGGATTTTTGTATCAGGTTAAAGTGTTTGACTGAGGTTGGAATCTTCAGAAGCAGTGTGTCGAAAATACTGAATTTTGCTACGTGAAGACAATGATTCACTGCTGGAATGAGAAAAAAGTTAAAACCTGTTTAAAACATTTAGATTAACACACGTTTACGCAAAAGTAAACAGCAAGAGTAAGGGGTGGAAAGCGGGATTTAAACCAATTTTTCCCGAGAAGGTGGATTGCCGTGCAATGTTATCTTTTGACCTTTGGCTGCATTCATAAGCGTATGGCATGGGGATGCAGGGGATGCGGTCGCATCCCCAGCGATGAAAAATTGACCAATATCTGGGCAAAAATTTTCAAAATTTGGGCAACGTATACAGCTACATTCACATGTAAGTGAGGTAGTGTCTATATTCCAAACTAAGGCAAAATAATGGCCAAATCAACGGCAAAATAATAGCCAAAACGGCAAAATAGTCTGAGACTATTTTGCCATTCTTTTTTGGCCCTGATGGCAAAATGGAAACTGCCCTTGAGTGAACTGGAATCATGTGGTAATTCCAACAGCCTTCATCGAATTTGGGCCAACTAAAAACCTTTAATAACGTTTTGGGTAAAATTAGAAACATTTGAGTAAAGTGGGAGCATTTGGATAAGGTAGAACAACTTCAATTAAATTTGGGAAAATGAGAAGCTTCAATCAATCCTGGGTGAAAACAAAAACATCTAGATGGACTTCACCCAAGTGTTTCCAGTTTATCAGTCAAATCAAATTTTGCCACTTTGCAACAGCTTCATTCAATCGTGGACAACTTCAAGCAGTCTTGTTCAAAGATGGGCTATATAGAAAAACTCCATTAAAATTTTAATACGTTTAGAAATGTCTTGGTGAATTATAAGAGTTCTATACAAATTTGGATAAAATCAAAATCATTTGGGTAAATTTTAACAATCTTAATGAAATTTGAGCAAATTGGACAACGTAATTCAAATTTGGGTGAAGTTAAAAATGTTTCCATAAATTGGAAAAATTTGGGTAAATTCCAACAGACTAAATCAACTCTGGCCAAACAAAAATAGCTCCATTCAACTTCGGGCCAAGTGGAACATCTTCATTCAATTTTGTGTAACTTCAAACAGCTTCATTCCATTTTGAATAATATACAACCACTTCATTTAAAGTTGCATACACTTAGAACAGAGGTGGGCATCATGTAAAACTTTTTTAAGGATTCAAAGCGATTAGATGTAATCTATGTAATACGAGCATGTGGCCCTCGGCAGCAATAAAATCTTCAATGTGGCCCTCCGTAGAAAATGTTTGCCCACCCCTGACTTAGAAACATTTGGGCAAATTCCAACAGCCTTGATGATATTTGGGTAATTGAAAGAGCTTCATTCAAACTTGGGTACAATTAGAACCATCTGGGCAAATTGGAAACATGTCATTAAGATTTGCATATATTATAAATATTTCAGCGAATTACAACAGCTCAAATCTAAATTGGACCAACTGAAACAACTTCATTCAAATCTGGGTAAAGTGGGTAAAGTTAAAAACATTTTAAAATCAGGACATGAAGTGGCAACTCACCATTCCAACCAACCCTAATTTTTTGTAAACCTCAAATTGTTGATGCTGTAAAGTGTAGTGTGTACAACTGAAATGTAGCTGTAGCTGCAAAATGTTTTGCGGTAGTAATGTGGGGTAGCTCATAGCTGTGATATGATACTGTGCAGTTTTCGTTTTTAAAATGTGCCTGGTGTTGTGAGATTTGCAAGTGCAAATCTGTTTCCATGAAGTATTCATGAATAGGATTAACTACGTGACTGCAGCTTTAATATCTTGCGTGGTAGTAATGTAACTGTGATTTTATACTGTTTATGTTTTCATATTTTCCGTTTGTTTCATGCAATGAACTGCATATGTTGCATCCTGCCAAATTTTATTGTTTCAATTTAATGCTGTGAAGTAAAGTTTTCATGAATAGTAGCAACTGTACTATTTCTTGCACTGCATAATTCACTTATGCTAATGTAGTGAAGCACTGCCATTTTTATAAAAACTTTCTTGTTGAGGTTATAAGCTATTTGTCATTGGAAATGTGCATTTGTACACATTCCTCAGTAGTTGATCATATAGGCTGTAGTATTTGCGTGTATCAGTCCCATATTGCTATTTTTTCTTAGCATGCTGTGTTCAATGCATGTTTAACTGTCTAAACTGGAGTGGAATTTTGGCTTTCATAATGTGACTTTAAAAGCTGTAAACGTTTAAGTAAGTTGTAGTATTTTTAGTACAACGCATTGCAGTGAAGATTGCCCAATGTGGAAAGTTAAGCTATATGCTATGTATTGAAATTGCATCCTTTCCCTCTACTTACTTGAGACTTGACCTATTTGCAGCAATGTAATATACATTAGATCAGGGGTCACCAACGTGGTGCCCGCGGGCACCAGGTCGCCCGCAAGGACCACGTGCGTCGACCGCGGGCCTCTTCTAAAAATAACATTAGGATGATCAATGTGTTCACATTTAACAAACATCAATACTAAAATAATTGAAGAGAAATTGTGCAAAATTTTTATTTCAGTAATGTGTATCAAACTTGTAGCCCTTTGCACTAATCGGTACACAAGAAGTAGCTCGCAGTTTCAAAAAGGTTGGTGACCACTGCTTTAGATCGTAACCCGATATTTTACTCTTTTCCTAGATTGACTGCCATTGTGGCCAACACATATGCACACGTCTATGCTAGAGAAGAACAGATTTTAGCTATTAGGATGATCGTGTTGGAAGAATAAGTTCAGAACGTATATAAAGCCTGAAAATGAAGATTCTGAACAACACCTTACAGTTACGCGTGGTGGCATGAACAGCAATTTCTGAGGGGATTTTATTGTAATTAGCTAACATTTTTCAAAACAGTAAATATTATCATTGTTCACATGTAGCTATGCAGAATATTGATTGCTAGTTGAGGTTGTACGGCTTTGAACCCCGGTAATTGGTAGGCCTAATTAGGCATGCAGAAACCTTGATTTGTTTACAATGGTACATTTTAGTCTTTACATTAAGGCTTGCTGTTTATACGTTATTTAGGAAAAACAAGATCAAATTTGGGCAAAAATTTTTTGCATCTCCAAAAATAGACACTCCCGTACACCTGTGGCTGCATTGGAAACTTTCTGTTTTGTAAATGCAACGACTGCAATTTGCCCACATTCGAAAATGACGATTGAACGCTGTGCTGCTTGTTGAGATTTTGCGAATTGCAGTTCAGTGCGTTTAACGTCTTCCTCGATGAGATCGGATCGCTAACAATAATAATCCCAGACGGCAATGAATACATCTTGCACATGTGGAGAAGCGGTTCGTTCGTTTATCCGTAGCAATAATGCGGCAAACTATGGCTTGCGGAGCCAAAACGATGGTCTTTGAGATTTTCCTGAATGTCCCGCAGAGCTAAAAGCAATGGCCCATCTACGCCGAAAAATCATTTAATGGCAAGGAGACGAACTTGTACTAACCGTAGAGCAGAAAAAAAATTGAGCAAAACCTGACATGGATAATAGCTGTGCAGCGACCTTTTTCAGGGCGTTCGTTGACACATGCGAAAACGCCTTGAAAAACGACCTGTTTCATAGAGCAGACCAACAGAGAAAAAATGACTCGCAATGGTGCCGCTGGTCAGAAAAGCGGCCCGTAATGCAGTGAGCTTGCCCGCCACTGATCTTTACGTAGACCCAAAAGTTTTCGAAATGTCCAAGTCGCTTTTGTTTAGATCTGCTGTAAACTGGAGCCATGCGTTAATGCTTGTCAAAACATTGGTGTTAACCAAATTTTTTGCTGATCCGGTGTGTTTGGAAAAGGTGGTTCATCCACAGCCGCACTTGAGATACACAAGCCGGAGATGTAGTGGCTGAGACATTGCACAGATGCGTTCCAGAACCTGAATTCGTCAATTTAGTTCTGCTGATCAAGTGAAGTTTTTGCGAAATATTGACTGTCTTCAGGAAAAACGACGAGCGGCATATCAGGTTCATTTGCTGACAGTGCTTATTATTTGTTAATCATGGATCAACTTTCAAAACTATGCGTTCAGCCAAACTATGCTCTATTTAACTAATCGCCTTTTGATTTACTGCCAGCAGAAAAACGCACCAGTTCATCTACACTCTACAGTTTTTCTGGTAGTTCGTGATCAAGGTATTATGCCCATTCGTTCTTTGGGTCAACGAACGCTGAACCATGTTGTTTCGAGATGCTCTATGCTCTAATTTGGGCACAACTCAATACAAATTTGGATATTAGCCAAAATTTTGTTATGAGTGGAATAGTTTTACATTTCAGTGATTCTTCAACTCATGCAAACGTGCCTGTTTCGTCTCTAATCTGCAGCTTCGTAGAATAATTTGGCACTAAGTTAAACCTAATATTGTTTTGTATACACGTCGCATTAGTCCGACAACGTCACTTAATTTGGTCACAAATACCCGAAGAGCCTCGGCTGCACGCCGTTGGCGCCAAGCTGCGCTTCTTTTCTCCCAGTGTCGAGTGCTTCAAGGGAGATAAGAAGGTTTCATGGAATATCGAATAGATATGAAGCGTTTAAGGTCAGGATTTTTTTGTCGCTTTCGTGTGTTGTTGGTGATGACAGAAAATGCGCAAACAAACAACCGCAAGGAATGTGTTTGCGAGAAGCAATGGTGGCAAACTAAAACAAGCTCTGCAGCCTGGGTGATCTCACGTGCGTGTTTTTTGACTGTCCGCCCAGCACAGAATCAGCATTTCCTGTTGCTGTTACAGCAGTCCTGATTAATCTGCTCTTGACGCAGATTTTGCCGAAATATCTGCGCTCAAGAGAATTTCTATCGCAGCGTGCGTTCTGTACTTGGCCGAGCAGTTACGTCGACCATTCCGCGGTGTGCCACAGAAGCAGCCAAAATTTCACCGAAAACGCAGTTTATGCCCTTTCCTTTAAAGTGCTGGCGATGAACTCCAGCACTGTGGCTATACGTCCTTGTTTCACTTTTTCAACGCCCGCTACAGCAAAAGCTGAGCGAAAGGTCTTTCGCTGTTGGTTGGCAAGGGAAACAGTGTTTGTGAAAACAAAAATGCCAATGTACTTTAAAGTTCCGTATTTCCACGTTTGCTTGCTATCGGCTTGTATAAACAATCGCGCAAAAACAATTCGTTTGTTTCATACTTCAGTTAATTCGCGACCGTGCAAACGTCATACTAATCTGTAAGGACGTGTCTGCTGTAAGGTTTCTTACGTCGGGTTGTTGCGAAGCGCTCCATTACATCAACTCATTGTTCCCGTGCATCATCAGAGTGCGTACGATTTGCTAAAATAAAATGCACACTATTTCAAGTGATGAAAATTTGTTGCAACGAGAATTTTTGAAACATTTATTTGATAAAACGAAATGTATAGAAAAATACTTCTTGAAGAGTGGTGGATCCAGGAGGCAACTTGGTACAATTGAAAAATAGCACCCTGTTTTTATACAGCCCCATTGAAGCGCCAGGACTGGATCCTCCGCTTGTTCTGAAAGTAAAGGAAGTACGCCTGTAGCTGTTATTCGGTGCTGTCAAATGCAAATTTCCAGATTGGTCGGAACGGAATACATATTTTCAAAAACCATACAAACGTTTTTTTTTGAAAAATCTACTGACTGTTGATTCGTATTATTTGACAAACATAAGATCGATCCAATTCAAGTCTGTATATTTATTTGGCTGTGCGACGAATAAAACACGTTTTCATTGGAAGAACTGGTTGGGCTCACTTCATAGTCAGCCTGAAGTATAGTAGGCCTTTATACGCTGCAGATACAGGATACACCGCTGTAGATTTAAACTCTAAGTGGCTTGTTGTGGTTGTCTCCACCACTTCCCTTGTTTATGATAAGGTCTCTACTGGCGACATAAGCCACCACCACGCGACATGCTCACTTGCTCATTGATTCAGGAAACTTGTTACTGATGTTTTCTCCCACTCTGAACGCTTTGTCCTTGTGGATAAGCTGTTCATTTCGCGAGATGATCCTTTGCAATAGGCTGGTTTTATATACAACCAAACCCAAGTTTAACATCACACAACACGGGTGTTTGTCGCTGGTCTGCCGCAGTCGGTTGGTCGTCGAAGATGTGTTTCTTCTTTCTCCCTTGTGCGACACCGTTCTGATTGGCCCGCGACCATGCAATCCAGTGCGGTTAGTCTGTTTGCGCTGTGGTTTCGATGTTGTCCCTGGTCTGCTATTTTGAGCTTGTACTTTAATGACCCATAAACACTGCACCGTGCAGCTGAAGAGGTGATCAGTTCCAAGTTTATTGCTCTGTTATTCGCGTCAGTATTTAAAAACGAAGTTTTGACATCTTCAAATGTTCTGTGTGTCGGCAAGCACTACTGAACGTCACTTTTCTTTGCAGCTACGCAATTCTGGCTTGCCATATCATCGCACGGTCAGATTGTCGACGCATCATCTTTGCCGATATTAGTTTGGCTATCACTTCCTGTTGCTTTTTTTCTCAGCCTAGAACTGTGCGCTTCGTTTGCGCAAGCAAAGACAACTTTGATGTGAAATTAGCATAAATCAGAGATATTGAAATTGGCGTCTGGTTTGGAATATTTTATTTTTCGTGTTCAAGTTTTATCTCGTAAAGGTCCATGGATAGCGAGAAAATGTCCTAGAAATAAATCGAAAATTGCGGGTGTTTAGATTTGAAATCGGCAATCTTGAGAGCAGTGGCAGAGGAAATCTCATCTATCAGTAACAATACTAAATTTGTTTACAGTGTTGTTTTGAAATGCTTTCCTCCGTTGCAAAATTGCAAAATTTTTCTATTCTGCTGATGCAAATAAAAAACGACTATTGATCCTATGGCGTTATCAAAAGTATGTCGTATCTATTTAAGCATTAAGCTTTTGTATGAAAATAACAATCTTCTGTCATAGGAAATTGACCTCGAACTTTGGAAGTGGTGTGTTGTGTGATTTTGTGGTCTCCACAATATTTTATAAACAACGTTTCTCAACATCTGAGAGTTTAATAACCATGCTGGCAACGATTACACAATTCACTGTTATGCGTTTCCCTGTAGTGTCCAAAAATGTGGGGAAGTGATACCTTTAGAAATCTTAAAGGGCACTGGTACAACAATTGAAAAATGCTCGATAATAAATATTTTCTAGTTTTTGAACTTCGTTTAATATCTTGGTTAAACACATCGCCTGTACGTTTCTGCAGCCTCCTGTTGCTTTATAACTTTGGTTTAAATGCAAATCTACCCATTTGCTCATTTGATGAAAAATCTGGACGCACATATTTCTTACACGAATGCAGAATCATTTGAAGCGCATGATCAATTCTCAGTGGTCGTGGTCAGTTTTATAAAAAGGTTTGTTTTGCTGACGAAAAGTTTTTTCGTAGTTTAAGCAAAGCTAGTTATTAAAATGTCTTGGTGTCTTTGAGCTGTATGTCTAAGACATGGTGCCTTTGTCGATCAGCTACTTTATGCATCTTTTTACTGATCGTCCTCTTTTTGCTAGTTAAGTTCTTTGCTTTTCGGTCGTAATGGACAAAAATCGAGTTTGCGTGTCAAGATTCCTGTGACACGTTTTGCTACATCATGCTTGTACTTGCAATGATGGTAATGTCGATGTTAGAAAGTTGATTACAACGCTCTAAAAGGTGTTCCACTTTGGAAGCTTTATTTTGACATACAGTTTGTCGTTCACTTTTTGTGACATTCATTTTATAACAACACGTATAATCTTACATCATTTCTCAATGCTATTTGAAAAATAATGCCTGTCTACAGCTTTTGGGACAGCGATCTTTTCTCGGGGTTTCGAAACTTTTTTAAAGAGCACTTTACACTCACATAACTGTTGGTGTTTACTCCTTTATATTGCATGACAGACGAGAAATATCTTTCAATCAGTGATATCATGCAGGTACTCAACCACCATTTTAATGTGGTTTTCTTCGTCGTGGTGTCATCACGACTGATAGTAAACAGGCGCAATTTGATACGTGTCAGATTTAGCATTCCAGTCGTCGTCATCACCCATGACGTGCTGTAAGTTGGTTGCATGAATAGGGTTTCTTGTTAGTCATGCAACTCGATGCAATTACCAGATTAGATGCGTTGAGTTTTATTTCGTTCACGCAAACTTCATGGGTTTTTCCAGATCTAGAGATCAGAAAAAGAGTGTGAAGGTGTTTTGTTTTTCTTTCAGCATCAAGAAAGTTTTGTATGCTTTGATGTAGCGTGTGCCTTACCGCACAAAGCAATGTTTGGCACAAACTGAGAAATGCATCGATTAAAATCGCGAGTAATAGAATCATCCACAGCCACGCAGTTGCAGATTACCATGTTGGAAAAAATTTACGTATAAATGAAATGATTCCAACTACGTGAAAATTTCTAAACACTCTGAAAAAGTAATGCAGAATGTTATTTTATCTGTTTACGATCATATTCAGTGCCACTGATCGCAAAATTAATTTCGTGCGTAGTTTTACATAACACTTGAAAAACGTTATCCCCCAGCTAGCAGTGGCGTAGCCAGCCCAAAAATTTGGTAGGGGCCAAAAATTTGGGGGGGCCAAAATGTTTGATTGTAGGTGAATAACACTATTTTGTTTGGAAAAACGCCTCTCAAAGAACAAAATGACTATGTTTTCTAAAAATTTGGGTGGGTATGGCCCCTCTGCCGCCCCCTGGCTACGCCTATGCCAACTAGTTATATGTTGTGAATAACATACACTTCTCAGCATAACAAGATTTTAGCTAAGTCAAACAACGCGGGCAAATAGGTCTTTTAAAAGGCATGTGAGCAACCGAGCCGGTGCCTTAAAGCAACTGTTTCAGCGCTACACGCGATTAACCACAAGCAAAAGATCGGTCGGCAGTTCTTACGCTGTTCCAGTAAATAGCTTTGTAATCCTACTAATGGGAGTTAGCCTAACAGCGCTGCCTTGTGGAAAAAAGAGAAGTGTGGAAAAAAGAACTGAACCTATAAAAGGCGCTTGAGAGAGAACCTTGTTGACTTACGCTGTCCGAGTTGGCAACGGATTAGGATTCGTTGTGAGTAAAGTGAACTGTACGTTTTCCGCAGGCTTTAAAACTTCATGGAGAATCAGTTGATATTTAGCAAAAATCGTATCAGGCAGTTAGTTTTAGGTATACGTATTGAACTATGAAATAGGGTCTTAAGATAACTTTTTAGGTGCAATCTGATTTGACAAGGTTATTTGAAGCGAGCAAGAAAAAGCATATGTTGATTTTGCTTGGGCGTAGCTGCGACAGCGCAAAACCTGAAAATATTTCATCTCTACACATTTGTTGTCGAGTATGACAGTTTTGCGACAAGCAATTTCGGGATATAATCAACAATTTATTGAACGGCTGTCAGTTGCGGATCATCGCACTCGAAATTTATTAAAACGTATTGTGAAAATGCAGCGCCAAGCCCAACCATGCTGTTATAAGGTCACTTCCCAGCGAATGTGTGGCCCGAGGCGCGTTCAGAGCCGCCATCGACTGAACAACGTAGATACACAAAATCGAAGCAAAAGCCGAGTGCGTCCGATGTTGTCTCGCAGTTGCTCGGGTATGAACGAGTGTGTACACGGTTTTCCTTTGAAGCGCACCTTCTCTCGCTCTGAAGTTCCGAGAACTGCCGGGGTTTATTTTGAAAAGAGTCGATTTCGCGGCAGCGGTTTCTTTCGCGGCGGAAGCAAAAAAAGCTTTGCCCTCAATGCAGTTTGAGATGGGCGAAGGCGAGCGGAAAAAGCGTGAAGACCATTTTCACGCGACCGAAACGAGACCTCGGTTATTTTGTTCGCCGAAGACAGGTTGGGTGTTCGTTCAAAATAGAAATGACGCCATCGTGCAGAACAAAAGACTGCAAAGTTGAATCCCCTTCATAACAGCTTGGAAGAAAGTGCAACCAAAGCGGCTATCACTTGCCTTGGCACGGAAAAAGAAACTGCAGCCTTTGTTTTCTCGGATTACTCTTCGCTTGTGTGCTGTCTTCGCTGGACGTGTTCAGGGCCTTAGCGTTCTGCGTTGTCGTTAGATTGCAACACTTAATTTGTGGAGTTTTGTAAAAGCTTAATATACTATTTCTGTGAAGGTCAACCGCAAAATAAGTGTTCTCCGAAAAAGCAGTCTTCTCGCAAAATAAAGCGTTTATAGATTGTTTATGCAAGAATCTTCAGTTTTGAGCAACTGGGCAGCGTTGCTTAACTGGCGTGATTTTATGCCAAATTTTTGAAATTCGGCATTTTTAGAGGTGTATGGCAAAATATTATTGGTGTGGCATATTTCAAATTTGGCAATTTTTAGCATATTTTTCAACAACCAATTTTTTGACATATTTTTTAAATGTTGAACTAAAATTCTGTCCGAAATTTCCAACACGTTTGTAAACACTCATGGAACTCCTCTGGGACTGTGCGTTGTTTTCTAATTGCCACTCCCCAGCGAAGCATCTATGTACTTGATCAGCATGATCTGTGAGTTTGGGTGACTGTTACCAACCAACAAGTGCCGAATGCCGATTCGACAGGCATGTAGTAGCCTAGTTTCTGCCCGACCACTACGGCAACTGAAATATTTTGAGTCATTTTAATATACGCCTTCTTAGCCCAGGTTCTGATTGCTTACTTTTCAGGATGTTATAGGTGTTTTTGACGAGAAAAAACTGGTTTTGGCATATTTTTGTCCTGTTTGGCATACTTTGAAACACAATTTGGCATATTTTATCATTGTGGTCTTGGCAACACTGCAACTGGGTCGCGTGTAAAACTGCACACTGGTACAACTTCATAAAGGCTTTCAGCAAATCTGGTAAACACACTGAACTGCGAAATCGGAATACGATTAAGGAAATTGCAGCTGAAAAGCTTAATCCGGAATCATCCCAGAGTGTCAAGACGAAACGTTTCGTAGAAACTTATTGCTAACAAAGACAAGAAGTGAGAAGATACTTTTAACAGACTGTTAATTTCTGCAAACTGCAAAGCATTTTGACATTGATAACAAAGCCATCCTTTCGGAGCTGGCACATTTCCAAAGAGCAAAGTCTTGTTTCTATTGTTGTATTTTTATATTTATTTAATCTATTTATCAACTGCGATGGCCTGCAGCTGCTGGTGCCACAGCTTATGTCTTTTACTGGCTTGTTTATGCTCTTCAACCTTCGGAACTTCATACACGGAAAGAAGGCAAGGTGAGCACAAAGCATATTTTCTGAGAATTTTTTTGTACGTCATTGTCATTCCTATTAATGTACAATTGTGTTGTTGACGTGGCCCAAATCAGTTAAGCTGGGCTGCACGGTCGAGTAATGGAGTCACCACGCAAGATCGACGTTTTCTAGACCTGGTAATGATGAAGGCATGTGCTGCAGCAGGCTGGCTCATCGGTGGTGTTGTCATTGTCACTTTTTTGTTGTCCGATGAACTGCCCGGTAAGCTGCGAGACTGCGGCCGCTGCCCGAAGTTGATATAGCAGCATCTCGGCTCTTGGCCTGCATTCCGTACGGAATCTGTCAGCGACGGTCTCAGATTACGTTTTTTTGCCGTTAATTGTAGCGGCCATCTCTCGCCCGACGTCGATCGTTTAAGATGTGCAAATATTTGCACTGTGAGCCCCAGTACACGAGTTTTTACTGCATGCGTCATTAAAAATACGGTTGCAAGCAACGTACCTCGACACTGCCTAAACCAAGCAGAACTCAAAACATACATTTGACAGATTTGTGTTTCAGTCTTGGCAAAGTTAGTTTTTCATGTGTTTGCACGAAGCAAGTCTCACCGTTACATGAAATTGGTATATCATAGCGTGAGGCAAACTATTGCTTCTAGGTGCTGGCAACTGACAAAACAGCCCTGGGCGATTTATGAAAAAATCAGCCAGATTTTACCATCAGTTGTACTTTTGTACAAAATCGCAAATTAATTTCATCATGTCTTGAATTACTGATATTATTTATGGCTGTTGATGACGCGTGTTAGCGGAGTCCGATTTGTCTGCCTTGAATGTGGCCTCTTCTTATGCTGTCCACTTACCCTAAAATGTTGGCATTTTTCAGCTAAGGTAGTGAATAAACCCCAAGCACTCGTTTAGCAACGTTAACCAATTATGTTCCACAAACCCACCGATAGACTTTGTGCCTTTGATATATGTTTCGTATGCAGCATTAACTTGCAGCAGTAGCAAATGTGAGGTTTCCGCAATGATTAGACAAACTATTTGTGCGATTTTTGCCTGTAGGTTTTGCTTGGGTGGCAAACAGAAAGGTCGAAGAGTTAGGAAGAAGAGCGCGAGTGATTTTAATTAGTACGCCACGGACAGTTCAAAAAAACTTCCAACGATTCTCCAGAGAATGAAAAGAAACATGATATGTTGCGATCATGAAGTTTTTTGTTGAAACTAACGCAGTGGTTGCTTTTTCTTTTCATGTTCGTGCCTGTTGGATGGGGCGTGGTTGCCGAAATTAACGTGCAGAAATGCTTACAAGAACACTCGACGCTTTGAACGTCATGGGCGATTCGGAACACATGATCACTGTGCGACCGAAAAGGACGACACGCGCCGGAGGGCTCATCGAGTATGCATCCCTTAACCCCCCGTCCGCTCACTCAGCGGAGAGCGGCACATTGCGTCGCCGGCGGAGTTTGGAACCGCGCAACGTCCAAGACAATTTGAGCCCAGCGGACCTGACCGCAGACGGCGATCACGAGGTGTTTTACGATATCGGTCATGCCCCGGGTTCGCCGTTGTCAGGGGCCCAGTTGCATTTGAAAAAAAACTACAAACTCCTTTCTCAAAATTTTTTGTTCGAGGAAAGATCGCGGGGAGGAAAAATAAAAGTTAGACACAGCATGGTGGAAGATTGTCATTACAAAGGCGTGATACGCAACCACGACAAGTTCTCAAGAGTGGCTATCAGTCTTTGCAATGGATTGGTAAGTGCTGCCCGTTGCACTTTGGCAATTTTGCTCGCCCTTTCTACACGCAAATACATTCTTGCAGCAAGGAGTGATTTTGAAAGACGACGACACTTTCTTCATTGAGCCATTATGGAACCACACCATCCGGAACACATCTTTTGGGACCGACGAAGAGCTTTCGGTGGAAGGACATCCACATGTAATTATTAAGCGATCGTTGGTGCAGCACTTGAAACAGCGGCGAGAAAATAAAGATGATCTCGGACACTGCGGCTACTCTGGTAAGTATCACCGTTCCTTAAAACATTGCGCGAAGCGTGTTTGGAAAGAAACGCCATTTTTACAATTTTAGACAAAGTTGCTGGAGAGACTCCTTGGTGGAGGGTCGATCCTCGAGGAAACTCAGAGGCCGAAAAAGATGGAGAGACATCTGAAAAAAGAGAAAACAGAGCTTCTCAACAAGGACATCACCGCACTAGCGCTGGTCGTTTGCGCGTAGTGGACACCGACATTGAGGAGGACCTTGAGCGAACCAGGAGATCGGTGAAACGTTCCGAAAGTGTAGAGCGGCACGTGGAGACCATGGTGGTCGCTGACAAAATGATGATTGGGTATCACGGACGCAGGGACGTGGAAAAGTACATTCTCACCATAATGAACATCGTAAGTTGACAAAAAATTCCGCCTTGCTTGCCCACTGCTCGACATGAATTTTACCTTCAGTGGTCTTGCCTCTGCAGGTTGGCAACCTGTATCACGATGCAAGCATCGGAAACGCGATCAACATTGTGGTGACCAGAGTAATACTGCTAACTGAGGATCAGGTAAGTCGTCCCGAAACCGTCTCTAAGTGCATTTGAGTGCAAGACGCATTGTTCGTAATGGTTTTGTATGAGTGCTCTGGCAACTTTGCGCGTTTCTATGGCGAGAAAGAAGTAATTGCTGAAAGTATGCGCGCGTCGGGTTCGCGTCCCTGCGGAAAGCTTGATGTAGTTTGTTTTGTTTGCTTCGTTGCCCGCTGGTGAAATCACGCGCAAGCTCCTTTGGAATCTCAATGTGATTGCAGAGATGAGGCAGAAGTAAATAAGCGAATACATGCGCAAGCAAACATGATTATCGTTAAGCAAGCGTGGCCAGATAGTTAGGCGTCGGGCCCGTGTTCATCAGCTGAGTACAAGGCATTTACCTGTCTCTCGCTACTTGAGCCCGTCAAATGAGTTCGCAGGCGAGTTGAACCATATCAGCTTTCACAGGTAAATTTGTCGTGTCGCGGGCAAATCGATGGCTTTCTTTCGCGAGGACAGATCTGTTTACATCGCCTTTCCGTCGTTTTATGGTCACTTCGTCGGTTTCTTGTCGATTGATGAATTGTTTTACTGCTTTTAACTACCGCGTGCCGCAAAGACAGGCAGCACTGGCTGGCAGATTTACGTGGGACCAAATAATATAATGGTTTGAACGTTTACTGTTCATTCGCATGCCTTGAGAAATCACTCAAGCTTAGTCTTAACAACCAAATCTATGAAATGTTTTTTGGGCACCGTACGCCTCTGCGGTTTAATTGTGCGAGAACGCAGAGCACTTTCTCCCCGCCTTGTTTTCTGCAACTTTGAAACTCGTGGACCACATGTGATGGAAACATTGCCACACCCTTTAGTTTAGACTAAATAAAACTTTGTTTGTAAACGCCGTTATCACATCTCGCTAACGTGCCTGGATGCAGCCACATTTAGCGGCTGCTGTTTTCGTCGAATGCCGCAACCGTTTCAATAGCTTGTAACTCCCGTTCAAGGTTCCCTATTTTGTATTTACCGCATAAATACCGATGATTGCACGCGGCATGTTCGTGACTACAAGTGATCACGCAGAGCCAGCCGCCAGAGCCTCCAGTGACAGAAAACTACTTGTTGACGTGCTCTTGAGGCGAACTTTCACATCAAGTTCGCGAGGTGCTAGATAACCAATTGTGGCGAGAGATAAAACTGCAACCTTGAGTGGAAGGAGCATTGTTCTGCTGAGCACCTTTTTGAAACCATGTGAAGTGCTCCCATTAACTTACAGATTACTAGCTATTTTCAATTCATCTCCTTACAGCACACCAGAGGAGGGGTCATTATGGCGACATTATACTCGTTTAAGCCATGAGATGCATGTGTTAGATGCAGAATGCAACCGTGATACAGACTAAAGATAAGTTGCGTATCTTGCCATGGTAGGGGCGGCTAGTCTGTGACGTTCACTGGAGAAAAGTGCAGTACCACAAACCAAGTGCGCCCAGTCTTCGATGTGAACTGCAACGCAGCGCTGTTGAGCAGTCTTCTTTCCCAAGTGGTCCTGACAATGACAACATCTGGCAATGTATCGCGCTTGCGCTCATCGCGGCCTATCGCATTTCGTGGTTGCAGCACATACAATTGAACCTTGAATCGCGTCTTCGCGCTTGATATTTTCTCAACGTGGTTTGGTGCTAGTTCTACGTGGCTTCAACGACGCACGCGCCCCGAACTTAAGTAGCGGTCTCTGTTTGCGTAAGCGGAGAATTTGTTACGTACTTTCTCACTGACCTTTTCCCATTACACATCCCACATTTGGCTTCGATTGTCGCGAAGATACGTTCAACTCGATGCCAGTTGTCAGTAACGTCTTTTTCTCCTCATCAAGCTCTTGCGGGTAAAATATATTGTCTGGCGTCACTCTTGCTGCCTGATGGACGTTCGCTGTTGGCAGAAAACTGCACTAGAAATATTTTACGAGGCCAGACTCCAGAAAGCAGTGAATCCCCTGTGGTGTTACAAGCAAGCTGCACTTTTTTGTTTCAGCCGGACTTGGAGATTAATCATGACGCTGATGCTTCTCTGAGCAGCTTCTGCAAGTGGCAATCTGGCATCAATGTGAATGGCAGCAGCGCATCTTCTGACAGCGGCATCGCTCACCACGACAATGCGATCCTGATCACTGGGTAAGCAGCTATGTAAACCATTAACTTCCGTTCCAGTTGATGGTTTGCGAATTCGCTGGGACGTATCTGAATAACACTTGGTTATATTTATCGTTATTTCGTGCATTAGGGTCGAAAATGTATTGTTGGTGACCTTTCGCAATACGAAACTGCGACGTTCTTCTAACTGCCTAGCACTAAATCTGTGTTTATTGCAAACCCTAGCAAAACAAATGGTAATGCCGCACTCCCGAGTTGTTAGATCTTGTACCTAAATTTATAGGCTGAACGTTGAACCACGCGAGGCGCAAACATCCGTGATAATTTGATATACAGTAGTTTGCCGGCCCTTTGAACTGTCACGTGATTAATCACTTAGAGGCAGGGTTACACTTCTGACGGAATTGCCATGGGTCTGATGGTTTCGCCGTTGTTGTACGAGTTACCAGTCAAAGCTGTAGGGTGCGGTACTTCCAAACTTAATTATAAGTTTCTCAATAGTTCGGCCTAAAGTGACAATGCCTTAACAAATGTTTACTGTAGTATAATGCTTGTATCAGACAGATTTTTATCACTATAGCGCAGAGTAATCCTTCAAACGTCATTCTGTAATTGTCTCTCTCCGGTTTGGCCTAGATCCTCAACGAAGCGTTTGAATTATGCCGTCCCGATTTTGGAGTAGATAGCACGGCAAAAACGCTACCATACTCCCGCAAGAGTCGTGAGAGACGGCCACGGGTCACTGATCGTAAATTCGATTCATGACGTCACCTGCTCTGCCCTTTGTAGCCCGATTGCAGCAATTTCGATAGTTCGTCGCTTGAATTTTTTTGGCATGGTTTTGCATAGCCTTAGCTCTACCAATTCGCTGAATTGGACAACCTCGTGGGTTTTTCGTTGTTTCAGTGTCTTGATTTTAAACCTTTTTAGTCATTGAAAGTTACCCAACAAACTCAACCCAGGCGCGTACGCAGAGCAGCGCATTTCATTGCAGTGTAGGCTCACTGCTGACCAAACTTATCCACGCACTTGTTGACAGATCGGTATTACGCCTTTGGCTTACATCATCCACGTACTTCGCTTCGGTGGTAGTTTGAACAATGCGAAACGATGTGTTTGCGATTACAGTTCGCTGGGTAATCTTCAAAGCTATTGCATGTTTACTAAGACCTACACTTTGTTCACAGGTTTGACATTTGCACCTACAAGAACAAACCTTGCGGCACCTTAGGTGAGTTGATCTGTTTTTATCTTCAAGAGACGTGCCAGCAGCCAGACATGCTGGTCTTAAGGCTCAAAATTGGGCTAATATATAATTTTTGATTGCAAACTTCCTTCGTGCGCGCGTGGTACATTCCTGGTAGTTGTAATTAATAATTGCGAGGCTTGCAATAGAAACTTTGCAGAAGCACGTATCGCTTCCAGGGGTCCTTGGTGTCGCTTTGCGGAAAGCGCGACTGGGATTCAGTCATATTGTCTTGACACGTATTCACAGTGCGCCGGGCGTGTTTGGACAGTTTGTTAGCGCGGTGCTTGTCAGCGTTCGTCGGCATCGGCCATTGTGCAACGACTCGTTGCCGCCGTAAGGCGCCCGAACCCGGCAAGGCGCCGATCGAGATTGTGCGGTTCATTTGTATTCATATGATGTTTTACGATCTTGTGTGCTCTGATCGTACGAAGGCAAACCTTTCCGCAGTCTTTTCAAATGGCCGCCATGGATTATTTCCCCGGACAAGAGCGACTGAACTATCGGTCGTTTCATCGTTGGCCCATTTAAGTAAACTTCTACTTCTGTCCTCTTTTGTTCGCAGAGAGAATTTCAAAAAGGTTTCTGATTATGATTTCTACTATTCTGTTATGAATACATCTGCTCAGCTAATAAACCAAACCACGCTAGACTTGATTGTTACTATATATGGCAAGTTTTGCATCGGATGCGGCTGCTTACAACGCATTATTTACATTCAGGTTTGGCTCCAGTGGCTGGTATGTGCGATTCTTCCAGAAGCTGTAATATCAACGAAGACATCGGTCTTGCTTCTGCCTTCACCATTGCCCATGAAATCGGCCACAAGTAAGACCGCTGTGGCTTGCATTCGTTTTTAATTGGATAAATTACCTACGTGAAGTTCTTAACCTCTCGCAAAAATGATCTTCATCTCCGGCTGCTTTTCTGGCACCGGAGAAATTGCTGCGCACATCCTGGTTGCTGGTCGCCGAACGGCACTTTCCAACACGTAGCTACAATTAAGCGGATTCCACCAAGGTTCTTTTTGAATTGCGGCTGAGAAACTTGCTAAGAATCTCAAGCACGGTATTATTTGAAACGTCAGGAAGTAGGTTATCTTGCTAATTGCTGTGTAGTATGTGGCGAAGAGTCACTTCTGAACAAATCAGCTGCATTCTGAGATCTCCACCGTGCTGTAGATTATACGCAGATATACTCCATTAAAAACTTTGCTGCCCAATCATAATGTATTGCCTCCACGTTTCAGAGGAGCAAATTCTCTAGTAGTAAACGATTTTCGTTGATCATCCTGTGCCTTCAAACGCCACAAGCACTGAACCAAAGCAAGCTTGGTCCATTCCCCACAACCACCACCTAATCTTTTTGCTACAAGTTCCGTTCCGCAATTTGCACTGTAATGTTGACAGTCTTTCTCTTCTTGTGTGTCAAGTTCAGCGGACGCTTTCTTGGTAGGTTCAGCGCGACGAGAACCCTCAATAGCTCGCAGTGTTTGTTTTGACGTGGCACTTGGTGGCTTCCAAGTCAATTCAAAGTGGCAGTCAGAGTTCTCATGTCGCGCTGCGTGGTCGACTAATTGTAAATTTTGCGCGTTAGCTCTGTCGCTTAATCGTTAGTAACGGGCTGTTGTTGCCCACAAGGTGCTAATTTGTTTTGAGCCAAGTTCAGTCCAATCATGTCAGGCGCGCCAGTTTGAAGAACATGACAGACTAGAAGGGGAAACCGAACTATCTTGTACAGTTTACGTTTAAGTCGTTGAAAGGCGACATTGGCGCATACAGCATTCTTCTTAGTATCGCGAACCGCCGTTACCCGCCGGGGCCTCTTATTAAGCAGTCGTCTCTGCGAACCGCAAGACGCTCATTGAAGACGATCAAGATTTTCATCGGGTACTCATAAAAAGTGCTAGTCTCGCTCAAGAATTTCTCCATGTATAGAATTTTTGGAATGTCAACACTTTTTGGCTGTGTTGCCACCATGTGAATTGCTTTTTCATTTTTACTTCAGCTTTGGCATGGAGCACGACGGCAATGGCAATGAATGTGGCCCAGACAACGGTGAGCCCACCAGGATCATGGCTCCACAGATGACGTCAAATACCAGTCCGTTTATGTGGTCGAGCTGCTCCAAAAAGTACATCACAAAATTTTTGGAGTAAGTTTCATTGCAGTGTACAGAATGCCGCACCATCATGCGGTCGACCATGTACCTATCTAACGTTGCTGCTTTTGCCGCAGCTCTGGTGCCGGCCGGTGCTTGATAGACAGCCCGCCGCTGCGTGACTTCAACTTCCCTGAAGAAATGCCCGGTCAGTTGCACGACGCAGATGAGCAGTGTCGATTTCAATACGGACCGCAGTCCGTCCAGTGCAGATATGGGGTGAGTGGGCATACGTTTTGTTACGTGTAATGTTCTTCGCTGGGCTGCACTTTCTTGACGTGTAACGTGTCTGGAAAATGTTGTTGCCGTCAACACGCAAATGGAATTACCGACAACCGCAATCGGTTGAGGCGCTTGGCTCCCGTGTGGTCGACCAGTAGCTTTCATGCCCCCAAACGTGCTGTGTCCACACAACGTACTGATCCAGAAAAACTTGCCGGTAACGGAAGCAGGATCACGTTACTGATTGCTTTCGCTCTCTAACGCGTGCAGGTCGCGGACTATAATCTGGCGCTGTTGCTTGACGTCTTGGTCTTGCGGCGGGTGTCGAAAACATGGCGGTGGCCGACGTTTAGCAGTTGAGAAACTATTCGATTCTTATCACTTCCGCTTCATTTGTCTCAAACTCGTCACGACTTCGCGCTTGCCTCTAAACTCGAAGGATAAGAATAGCTCGTTGGTGGTCTTTCTGCAACGGAGTAGAAGATTTTAACACGGTCTGACGTATAATCCCTTTTGTTTTGAGGCCAAAGGGACCTTTTGTCTGTTTGTTGTTGTCAACTTCTGTGAGCCCACCCAGTGATGAACGGTCTGTGCGCTAAAACGACGTGGAAACGTGAAGCTTAACGTTTGTTTAAAATTATGCGACTCACATGCAAGGTGACCATGGCTTACGCAGTTTCTTACCATACCGGCTAAGTTTTGCCTGTTTATGCGAGTATCCAGCAATCAGAGTAATATATCAGATAATAGTGGATGACAAGCTGGCCTTGTTTATTGCAGGATGTTTGCCGTGAGCTGTGGTGCACCACGAAGAGCGGTCACTGCGCCACTAACAGCATTCCAGCCGCTGAGGGCACAAGCTGCAGCACTAGGGACATATTGCGAGGCGTAAGTTTTTTTTATTATTCTGATTCTCGTCTTTGCAATTTGAGTGATCCTGATGTAGACATGGAATTTTTTCAAGTGTTGTTAATCTACTGCGGCTTTGCACCAACGTTATAATTTTGCACTGCAGTGGTGCCTCCGCGGACAGTGCGTTCCTTTCGGCTACCGACCGCAGGCGGTTGATGGCTCTTGGGGAACGTGGAGCGCTTGGGCAGAATGTTCGCGAACTTGTGGAACAGGCATTAGCTCCTCTTCGCGTGGCTGCGACAATCCAGCACCAGAACACGGCGGAAAATACTGCATTGGTGAAAGAGTGCGGTACCGATCTTGCAACACACAGGTGGGTGCAGCTGATAGACTGCAGAAGTCGCGTCAGGCTTCTCCGTTTCAACTTACTTGTAATGCATCAAGTGTTACCTCAGAAAGCTGATAGTTTTTATAAAAATTTTGCCTCAAGAGTTGAGAATAAAGTGTGAAAATTGCTCGACGCAGGAATGCTTTCGAGGATCTACCGACTTTCGTACAATACAGTGCGCTAACTCTGACAACACACCTTTCCAAGGCAAATATTACAACTGGGTCCCATATACATCGGGTAGGTCACGTTGTGACCAGCAATGCAAGTGCTTGCTTCGCATCCCACGCACGATCTGCTACTACATTTGCCGAAAGCATTTCTTTTGTGATGTCTATTGCCACTCATCGCACACGTCGCCCGCCCCGTTCGCAATCAGCCCGCGTTTGTTCTCATGAAGACTGACATGGTTTTGATGCAACCGCACGGCTGACGAAGTTGCCGGTGTGAGGAACTGGGATGCTGTTTCTTTACCCAGGAACAAACCTTGACACTTTGAGAAATTTTACATGAAATTTCTCACATGCTGCATATGCTTATGAGACGGCTAGTTACGAAGTCTCATGTGTTCAACGTCATTAATGCGCTTTCCGTTGCTCACCTATCGTTTTGCCTTGACGCATTCGTTGGCCAAAAATCAACTGAAACACCAGCAGCTTTTTGCAGAAACATCTTGTAATCTTTTGATTACAAATGTTGACTTGTGCTTCCTGGCTAAGCCTTGCTTGTTTTTGCTTCGGTCTTGCAGCCTTGTCCTGACCCGCAAACTGACTTCAGACGCGAACAGTGCGCTCGCCTGGACAACGAGCCTTTCCACGGAAAGTACTACAACTGGCTGCCGTTCACAGGTACTGACGCATTCGCCTGAAGCCGTGTCGCCCTTTCAAAGCAGTGCATGATATTGCCGCGTGTCAGTTGCATATCGCTTTTTGTGTGGAGCGTTTTGCTGCAATTTTGTGCCTTACGGTTATTTTCGTTCAGCATTCACAAAGTTTGTGCGGCGCGAAAAATTCTGCAAGCTGTAAAAATGCCAGGATACTTGGTTTATACGTGATACATTTTTTTCGTACAAAAACCTTTGTTTATTTGTTAAAATGCTACGCTACTTATGATGCCTTCGCAACGTAGGAGTTTTGACCCAAACCTGTTACTCAGTTGATCAGCAAATAAGTCTCAGTGTATATGAAATCTTCCGTGCGAATCTCAGTCATATCTTTTTCCTGCAGGCATCAACGTCAATCCTTGTGCCCTGAACTGTCTAGCTCAAGGGTTTAAGTTTTATGCGGAGAGGGCACCGGCCGTCGTTGACGGAACCCGATGCTTTCCCGACTCGCTGGACGTCTGCATTAACGGCGAATGCAACGTAAGTGTGCTTGCTGCGAAAAACGATCGCAAGGATCGTCAGTGAAGTGAAGTGCTTGCCGAAAGCAGCAGCTGTGTGAACCTGGTGCGTGTTGCTTTCACAGCACGTTGGATGCGATAACGTTCTACACTCCGACGCTATTGAAGACAAATGTCGCGTGTGCGGAGGCGACGGCAGTACCTGTCAAACTGAAGCTGGCATCTTCAACATGCCGATAATGATGCATGGACGTGAGTTCTTTCACTTTCCGTTACTTTTTTCGAGCATTTTAAGCTGAAAATTTGAGGTACGACCGTACGCGCAGGTGCACAACGTTCTCTTGGTCTGTGTCTGCACAAACAGTGCCACCAGCTGTGATAAAATATAGACTCAGCTTTTAACGGCTCATGCAGTCGGCTTTTGTCTTTGTTTAGGTCTGTCACCTGTGTACACAATGCCTACCTTCGCTGGAAAAAATAGGTGCTTTGCGGTATCCGCAAAGTATGAACCATTACACTTTGACGCACACCAAGCGACCCGGTGTCATTGATTTATAACCAAGGGAATCAGGGGCTAGAAAGTCGCACATTCCTGTCCGTCTGGCTGGCCAACATGCCTTGTATGGAACACGCCAGCAATTAGGCTGCATTGGTTTGACCCATAGTATATTTCCCAAAGTCGAATAAGCTGTGAAGCATTTCGTGACCAGCCATAAATAATCTTTGATAATAATAACAAGAACTAATGCAGCAGTTGTCAAAAGAAGGTTTAAATCTATTTCTTTCGTAATTATTGAAAGCCAGCCACCCACAGAAATAACAAATATAGAAGGTGAAATAGGTCACAGCGACCGCATGAAGTTCATATCCTACACGTATCGGCGGAAGTGAACACGGCCTATTGTTCGCGAACAATGCCCGCTTTATTATAACCTGGCCGTAAAGCGTATATCCTTCCGTCACTCGCTAGCCCATGGCTGCCATTGCGGTGGCTTGAAGGGCATTCTTGAATAAAGGTGACATTATTCGCTTCAAACGCTGTAGTGCTTTGTTGGCGCTGTATTGCCTATGATTACAATATTAACCGCTCCCGGCGGTTTTAACGATGATCTTGAAGCCAACATCACTCGCGGTAGCGAAGTTTGTGAAACGTCTGTGGTAAAAATAATGAGAGCCAGGACTGCAATAAAGCAATTGTTGCGTGATTCCAGCTCAGTGAATGCAGTGATGGGCCCAATTTTTTTTGTACTGAATCACAACAAAAATGAAAACATTGCGCAGTTCATATGTTGAGCACAGGGAAAAAGCAATGGGTGGTTTTCAAAAGTTCTTGGCTGAATGCAAAAATTTTGTTACAGCAGATGTGAAATAAGCTGGTACACGCTGCCAGCTACATTGCAAATTTTTAACCTTTTTCATTTTATCCACAGAATACCATGAAGTTGTCACAATACCGAAAGGGTCCGTGAAAATTTTTATTCAGGAACTGGAAGTTTCGCAGCAAAATTATATTGGTAAGTTGGTATAACCAGCAGTAGCTCGTTATGGATATATGCACCAGTAATGAAATCTTCCGCTCTGTTTAATTTGAAAGGGTAAGTTGCTCGCTCGGACTTAAAACAAACTGATCGTATTTAATTCATGTTGGCATCGTTTAAAATTAGTAGAAACATTAAATGATTTTCTGTTTTGCAGCCCTTAAAAACACAAGACAGCAGAACTACATTAATGGTGGATGGACCATAGACTGGCCGCATAAATTTAAAGTTGCCGGTACAACTTTTACATACAAGCGACCAAAGGATGAGCCGGAGTCGCTGGAAGCTCTTGGGCCCACGACGGAGGACCTCGTGGTCATGGTATGTGGATGTTTTCTTTGGACGGACATGAACCACATCGGTTTAATTGGACGTAGGCGTCGATGTCTTTACAGTGAACAATAAACTTTCAGTTAGATGATTTCAAGAGTTACACTAAGGTTCAAATCTTTGCAGTTTTCGTTTTGCATTGCAGTTGCTGGTACAAGAACCAAATCTTGGCCTCAGATACGAGTACAACGTACCAATCGAAAGAAGCGGCAGTGGCGGGTCGGAATCCGCCTTTTTGTGGGACCACGGACCATGGACGCCCTGCACTGCATTATGCGCTGGAGGAACCCAGCGAAGACCTGTTGTCTGCCGTCGCGTTGATGACGATACTATCGTTCAGCACAGCTACTGCAATCCACACACGATGCCTGTGGCACAAGAACAGTCGTGCAACGTGGAGCCATGCCCACCAATGTAAGAAAAATATCCTGAGGTGTCCAATAGATCTTTGTTAACACTCGCATTTCTTCCTTTTTGGTTTGTACACCAGTTAGCTGAAAAATAACCATGTGTGTTGCATCTTTTGCAGATGGTCATCTGGCCAGTGGTCTGAGTGCAGCCGGACGTGCGGTGGAGGGCACCGGACAAGGTCTGTTGTTTGCATCAGGACCCTGAGGTCAAATGAAGACGAAATTATTGACGATAGATATTGCACTTCACAACGACCGAGATCCAGTCAGCGTTGCAACCTTGATACTTGCCCGCCTCAGTGGACCACTGGAAAATGGTCTTCGGTAAGTTCACATTCGTGTTTTTTTCCTCTGTCTGTTTCGCAAAGTTCGTGACGTTAAAAGAAAGTACGACTGAGCTACTCCAAGTTTCACTGCCCATCTTGCCACCATTGTAATTTTTATGGACGGCTTATATTCAGTCCCGTCGGCACAGGGTCTTTGATGGGCTTAGCCCACGAAACAAAGCACCAAACTCCCCAAATTGAAATATGAAACATTATAAATCAGTGGAGCTTTCATCAAATTTTCAATGTCAAGCCCCCCGGCACAAACGCAAAGCACCCTTATCGAAGACTTTCTGGCTACGGTTTACATTTCTGTACTTCACGTCCACACGAAAGCGTCACAGCTGCGCCTTGATTGGCTGCAGTCCTAGTTAGAAAATATTCTGCGAGTGACGCCTCAATGACATTCCCGCACTCAATGACATATGTTGCTTTTACAGTGCAAACCAAGCTGCGGATCAGGATGGAAAACGCGCGAGGTCCGTTGCATGTCAAGCGACAGACGCGAGAGGTTCGATGACGCAGTGTGCGATGCGATGCAAAAGCCAATAACAAGAACGCAATGCAACAACGGAAAGTGTCCGCCACCGCGATGGCACGTTGGGAAGTGGAGCGCTTGCTCGGCCCCATGCGGGCAAGGGCAGCGCACCCGGCGAGTGGTGTGCATTTCCAAGGCGACGGGTCGCCAATCGGACGAATGCCCTATGAACCGGAAACCTCGCACCATGCAGCAGTGCGAGTCGTCGTGCGACAGTGGTCCACCAGCGGACCAGTGCGTGGACGACAAGAAAGTGGCTTACTGTCCTCTGGTCCTTAAATTCAAATTCTGCAACCGAACCTACTTCAGGAAGATGTGCTGCGCTACCTGTTCAAGAATGGGTTGATCGATGCACAGGAGCTTCTTCTCGTGCTTGAAGATAGGGCTCTTTGAAGTCTTTCTCGCAGCCCCCGTCGATAAATGCTCACTGTACTGGGCAATCCCCGGTGCTAGCTGAGAGAATTCACGAAGTGAAAGAGCAAATGAGCGATAATGTCATGGGGTGTACTATGGTTTTTTTCCGGATGAAAACAGCTCCAGTGATGACGTGAAGCAAGCAATGTCACGACTTGTTAAAGAAGCGTTGCTACGGGCAGCCACAATCGTAAACGTTGCCGTCCTCTCAAGTACCAAGCTTGACGCCCTTTGGACTTAAACCCTTATCACTGTGACAAAATGTGCCAACATTTTGTGTTGAATGTCGGTGCCAGCTGCAAAAGTTACACAAAAAAGTGGATAAAAAAAGTCGTTGCGTCTGCCCGTTGGTTGAACGTAAATAGATGAAGCGGTAGCGAACAAAGCATGGTTTCAAACGCTTTCGTTTTCCTGAAAACCCCGTGTCGGCGCCGAGGAAGTAAAAAGTGATTAGTCCAAAAGAAGCTTATGGGCTCAGAAAGTTGATTAAAAAATCTACCATTTATAAAACAGCAATTGGAACTGATTTGCCCAAGCGATTGGACAATCTTAAACAGTTCACGCAGAGATGCATCCTGGCGCCGCCACTGTGCAAAACTGATCCAAAAGTTGCGTCGCGCATTTTGGTTTGAGCTTTCAAAGTGATTTTAATATGAACCAGCGAAGTGTTGCTTTTATTTTTTTCCAGTTTTTACAAAAGTTTACGTTGTCTTATTTATTCATTATGTTTTTTTTTTAATTTGTTATTGCCCTCGTCTTTGCTTTGACGCATGCTGACGCCATCATCGCCGCTTTTGTTCATGAAGCGCTTCTCTGTCGTTTTCGCGCTCGGTCATTGCGTGCAGACGAAAACCGCTGGCGGTGGCAGTTCGCTGGCCCATTCTTTACAAGAGTTCATTGCAACATTTTTCAAAACTTTGTATTGTTTTCATATTTATTGTGTAAACTATGTGAAAATGCAGCAATTATTGTTGTGCAGTGCAGTTAAAAATGTCTGTTCCGGTTTTTCATGCGTGCGTTTCTTTCAAGTTTATCTAACAGTGGCGTACTGAGGCGCAAAAACAGGTTTGTTTATGAAGATACCTTGAAAGCTGGGCTTGAACAACTGAGGTTTGCCCTACTTCGGGCAAACAATGTTTACTGTTTCTCTCGCAAGAACGTGAGTAATCTGCTGAGTGTGATAAATTAAACTTCTCAGTTTGACCTTTATTGTTTTGGCCTTTGTTTTTTTTTCGCTTTTTAATTACTGACAACTACATGGACGAGTGTGTGTCCGTAAAATGTCTGATTTTGTCGAGGTACGTTGTACAGCACGTTGGTACTCGTGTGCTTCTCAACCCTGGAGGCCGGTCATTCGCCGTGGTTCTCCCGAAAGTTGGCGCCTTTGTGTAACGACCGCGCGTCCTTATTGCAAAGATACAGTTGACAGACTTTCTGTCGACACTCGTGTTTGGTATAAACCAAAAGCAAGGTCCAATGTGTTTGATACCAGGCCAAGACCCTCCTACAAAATTTTTCGTCACTCCTGAAAAAATGTGCTGGACGTAGTTTAAAATTATTGGGCATAGTTTCAAAATTTTTGGACCTCTCTCAGAAAACTCTTCACCCCCATGGTGTCCCACACTGGTTACGGGCCTGTTTGATACCTGGGGACTTCTCGTACCTTTGCATGTGGCGTTGACAAGGGATCGAGATACATGGCGGCTGACAACGTGGGATGAGTTGTGCAAGCTGTGCGACCGAAAATAGAGTTTCAACGTGGAATCGTTGAGAGCCTTGACTCATACTTATTTGCTTGAGTCTCAACTTTTTAACCCTGCTTAAGTCAACCAAAACATTATTATGCAGTTGGGCTGCATGCTGTTTCTCAGACGCAGTTCTTGGCTAAATTGGTTCCCATATAACTGTAAAGTCACAGAACATCACGGCAGCATTTCTGGTAGGCTGGTCAGGAACAGAAAATGCTTGTGTCTGCTTAATGGTTGTAGCCTGGAACCGCGACGCTAGTGCCAACTCGAGGACACGCGCAACATTCGCAAGGCAGAAGGCGCCTTGTTTTAGTAGTGTGGGTAGGGACATCATGTAGATCCACAACTTGGTTTTTGGAGGCAAGTTTGAAAAAGAGAGCCATATGAAATGCTAGAAAAGTAAAACAGGGGAACATTGAAACGTGCATCGACTATCTTCTGCTTCTCCGTTTTGGTAAACCACCACAAAAAGCCAGGGGGTAAAATTGGGGCAATCGTCACCTCGATTCCGAAAAGTTGCATTAAATTTTTTCAGGTGAATCAAGCCTTTGATGTATAACCAAGTGGCATGCAGAGGGAGGGGCTATCCCTCTGCTCTGCATGCCATCAAGTGGCATGCGGAGAGAGGGGCATCCAAGAAACTAGATATTCTTTTGTATTGTAAGGCTTACTAACAGATACTGAATGGTTCTGATAGGAAATTGCCTGAAGGGGCATGCAAATGTATTTTAAGTGATCGAGTGAGGTGAAGGACTGTCATCGTTATCTTGAGGCTTTACATCTCACTCACCCCAGTGGCGTGCAGAGATCTAGTGATTCGCGGGGCGACTGCTTGATTGTTTACCCCCCTGTCAATGTCTAGTACGGAACAGTTGCATATGGTGTTCACTGTTAGTGGACATACATTGTTTGTGACGTCACAATATGACGTGCTATTCACGTTTGCAAACTAAGGTCTTGGCGAAGTTTGTTGACACAACATGCATATTAACTATACAAGAGTTGTGAATGTGCATCAAGTACACAAGAAAACTTTCGTTTTTATTATGTTGCGGTTATATTTACAACTACTGGGCAGGGGCGTAACAAGGGGGGCACAACTCCTCGGGCGACGAATCACTACGGGGATGCCGAAAAGTCTCAACAATGTCACCAGTACTTTCTTCAATACAGCGCATTTGCTTCCGAAAAAACTCAGGTTCGAACATGGGGGCGCCAAACTTGCTTCTTGCCCCGGTCGCCATTTAACCTCGTTACGCCCCTGCTTCCCTTTTCATTTTTGCTGTGGCAAAAACTGAAACGGGAAGCTATAGTGATGCATCAAAAAGTCAGCTAAATCAAGCAAGTTGAAATAGGACAGTTTTAAAATTTGGCTCAGAAAATTAATTAGACGTCCATAATTATCTTTTAATCCTTTTTTTGGATTTTCCCTTCATTGCACGAACTAGAAAAAGTCAGGTCACTATCAGTTTGATTGGGTGTGCGTCGCATACCTAGAGCATAGATCCCTGTTATTGAGAATCACTGGCGTGTGAATACGGAAAAACTAGTGTTGACAAAAAAAGCAAGTTTCCCAAAATTAAATCCATGCAGCATGTGTTCGTACAGCCTTGCAATAGGAAAAATAGTCTAGTTACAGCATTTTAATTTTTGTAATTTCACTCTTTGGATGCCCCCTGCCATGAATGCCCAGGGCCATCGCCCCGTTCGCCCCCATTCTGCAGCCTCTGCGTGCCCCTTTGCAGGCAGGCCAATTCCTGTTAGCCTTTTGTAAATCTGAGCCTTGCCTTCAAAATATCTATCGATTCTGTTTAGAGCCTGGCTTCTGAAACTAGGGGCGCGAGTATGTCAGTGACAAATGTTTGAAAAGTATTAAATGCATTTTTTATTACTCGTAAGTATATTATCATTTCACTACAAACGCCATAATCAAAACAAAGCGAGTGGCAGTTGTGGATCCAGTGGATGAAACAGCGCATACCAGATACAAATGACCACTATCTGTCACTGAATGAAACCCCCCCCATGAAAATTTTCTGCGTACATCACTGTGTGTCATTGAACTGAATATAAACAATCAGCGCTCCAGGTTAGGATATCGGAGGAAAATACACTCAACTCTACGACACAGCAGTTCCTCACTGCAAAAATATCAGGTTGCGCGTTAAAACAGGGGAGTAAAACACGCTCATCACTGCGTCAGAGCTAGGGACGCCGGAACAGTGGCAGCGGGGGGCAGTAAAAGAGTTGAGGGCAATGGAAGCTTGTAAAAAACAAACAAATTGTTACCAAATATGCTTGTTTTTGCGCAGCAACAACATTGACCTCAAAAATAATAGCAGAAATTATAGACGACCATTCTGAGCTTTGTGGGTGCGCGAATAGCTACAATAAATTTGTTTCAAGCAGGGCTGCTGAGCTCTTGTAAAAATGAAATGGCTCCGGCGCTCTCTGTTTTCGTAAACATGGCTCCGACTCCGGCTCCGGAGCTGTGTTTTTTTATAACATGGCTCCGGCTGTGCTGTGTTAATACACTTCAACAATTTCAGTATTCCTAGTGTCCTTCTTGTAGCAAGTGAGCGTGCTATTCCAACATATTTTGAACTAAACACACTGCTACCACTACCAGGCCTGCGTAGTCGAAGTCGGAAGAAGTTTGGTCTTGAGTAGTTGGAGTCGGTAAAAATTCTTTTAAAAAAATCTGACTTCGGGCTGATCTTCTGCTTGCCGATTGTGACCAGTGTTGCCACTCTGTTATGAAGAAAGTCCCAGAATTTACCTTGAAAAAAAAACAGAAAATGATAAAAGACCCCAGACATACAAAATGTTTAAAAAAAGTCAAAATCAAACTTGAAATGTACGCTACCGGTGCCAAGCGAAGTTTCTGACTTGCGAAATTTCTGACTTCACGCCATATGCGCATGCACAGAGCAGCATTCAACATATCAAATACGCTGAGAAAACTGATGATTAGGGCTTAGGATTTGGTGTTTTGGTAAGTGGTCGGGTTAGGGTTTATGTTACACTTAGAAAAAGTAAAATAATTGAAGACTAAGGTTAAGTCCAATATTTTTCACTGGTTTTACTTATTCCCGTACTGTAGCTTGTTGTGGGTATCTGACATGTAACCAAAAGTTTAATTTACACAACACACATCAAAAAGTAATCGCCAAACTTTATTCTTTTACTCTGAGAAGCAAAATAACTGACAAAAAATAATAGGTCAGAAATTTCGCAGAGGTCAGAAATTTCGCTTGACACCGGCACTTGCACATGAAAAATTAAAGTATTATGCATTATTAGCATCAAGTTTTTAACAAGTTCAAGGCTATTTTGAACATGCTGACAATTTACAAGCAGGCTAGCAGCAAATCAAGTGCATGCAGTAACATAAAAAGTTAGTTAGATCTTTTTTAAGAAACGTTCGATATTTTCTTTTACCTTCACTTAAATTAGTGGTATTCGGCGTGGGCGGTTTTATGCGTTATGGAGGCGATTTTGTGATTTACCAGATTTGGGGGACGATTTCTGCAGGTTACAATATACTAATATTCGGAATTGATTCTAAAAATATTTGCCACTTTGGAACAAAATTAGTTGATGCACATCCACTCCATAGTTCGTTACAAAAATTATAAATCACGAGATATAGGACTGGTGATGTAACAATCAATCTAACATTGTCCTGTGTAACGCTTCACTGCACTAAGTACCCAAGGCCACGGACGGTGTTACTGGTTGGGAGCCAAACACTGCTGTTCTGACGAATTTTCAGATATATTGTTAAGCCTAATGTTCAAAACAAGATAAAGTAGTGGGGAAACTGTTGCAATAAGTAATTTGGTAGTTGGTTGAGCCAGTCATTGCATGAGCAGCGTCAAATAAGGGACATCAAGCTATGACATTTGCAAATCTTTAGGCAAATCAACACGCGCGGAATTTTGGACTTTTCTCGTATACAGTAGTATGCATTAGTGCGTTTTATTATATTTTTCTTGGTTGAAAGCGAGTAGCGACAAATACTAATATAAGCTATTGAAAAATACCTAATCGGCCGAACTCAATTTCTTAAAGAGGAAAAACTTCAGTTTCTTTAAAGATACTAAAAATGGTCCAACAAACCATAACATGCCTACCACCGAATCATCACATCGACTTACGCTTCGATCAAAAAAATTGATAACAACTTGTGACTAACTTTAGCCTATATATTTTTCGCTGGGAATTGTCGCAAATCCCTTCAGCTTTACGTTTTATTGTTAGCAAAACTGCCTTGAAACAGGACTTCATATAGTCTTCGGTAGAGCATTGAGAAAACCTTATTTCGTAGGCAAAACACGTCATAGTCCGTGATCATGTGTTTTATAAACTTTGGTCCGTAATCGCAACTTTAGTAAAACAGTGGAACCATGTGTCTTCTATTGAAAAAATACAATAAAATAACTGTTGCGACACGATTTACGTGGCAGTTAATGGCTAGCAAAATTAATTACGGTTATTCGTAAGTTGTAAAACGTGCTTATCATGTTTTTCAATCAGTTTGAGTGTTTTACTGTGCTTACGGTATAGCTGCTTTGTGTTCATCCTGACTAATGACAGAGCATACCAGTACAGTAGACTAGGAAAGGGATACTTAGACTAGCAAGTAAGTCCAACCACCCACATGTTGGCTATATACTAAGAATTTCAAAAAATCTTTTTCGCCACCTGTAATTTGAGGCATGCTAAGAAGTCTTTCTGTCGTGGAGATAACGCCGAAAGTTGGATTGCGTAGAAAGTGACTTTGTGAATTGCCTTTATGCCTGTTAACTGACATAAGCAAGTGCGATTCCACATCCAGGGACTTTTCATCGACTTCCAAAGCGGTGGTCAAGCCTGTGCCATATTTTATTAACACGGATAGTCAAGACTTGGATCAAGAGCAGTAAGCGTTTTTCGGAAATTTGCTTTGTTACTACGTGTCACCCACGACCAGAGCCGGATTAAAAGGTAGGGGGGCCCGGGGCAATTCTTACTGGAGGGCTCTTATGACGTAACTCATGACGTCATCGTTTGTAAAAGTTATATTTTTGCTGATCGCAAGATTCCCGTTTGTTTTTTAAGGTAGTCGAGAATGGGCTTACTTAAATGCACATACAGTTAGCTGTGAGAAGAGAATTTATGATTTAAATACTAGAGTGCATTTTTACTAAGAAAAAATATTTAACATGCTAGCTAGAGAGTGACTCGGCAAGAAACAACGTTCACCCGAACAATAAGCAGAAACCAGAGGTTACAAACAAAAACACCGGAAAAAGAACATGTCAATATCGCCAACCAGGCTGAGTGTGAAAGTTGTTTCCAAACTAATGTCTTGATTTTCACCTTCATTTTCAGGTGCTCTGGTTGACGCCACTGCTTTAACGTTGCTACTTGAAAGTTTTGCTAGAAAAAGCGATTCAGTCGCAGCGTTTTAGCTAATATTGCGAGATCCTGGCGCTTTTTCTTCTTAGAAGCTTTGCGCTTTTTATAGCTTCTGATGGCATTACAGATTTCGGTATCGCTCAAGCTAAACGCTGCAATCTCGTTTGCTGCTCTTTCGTTCTGCGAATTGACTGATTAAAACCTTTTCTGTCGGACCACGCAATAACATGTGGTGTAAATGGCTTGAATAGCTTCATATGTTTATGATGTAACACAATGATAGTGACCATCGGAAGAAAAGTGCATCTCCACCATTCGTTACACTTTATGACGAAACAAATGTGCATTGCGGCTGCGGCTACCTCGAGACTTCACGAGAAGTTCGAGATCACTGATAGTTGATATTAGTGTTGCCACTTCTGATATTTTAACATGACATCAGATATGATGTTCTCAGGTAAATTTCTGATGTCTGCTGTTTTGGTGAAAATCTGATGTTGACTGGGTTGTTTTTGTTTTCCACATTTTTTCTCATTTTAGGACGAAAATAAGTTAAATTAATGATTTTTAAGTTCCTTTCATCAATCTCTCACCCTACCCTAATGCGTGTTTGGTTATCGTTTCAAACTAAAGAAGCTATCTTCGCTGCGTTACGACTAACATTTTGCTCAAATTATAAATGATATCTCTATTTAATGGCGATATTTTACTCGGTTTCGTATTCAACGAGGTTCATCCCGGTTGTTAGGTTTGTTAATAGAAGCATTTAGCTTACCGTATATGAAACTGTAGTGCAAAATTTTGATGTTATCTGATGTTGAAAAAGGCAACAATCTGATGTTAACGAGACTGACCTCAGTGGCAACACTGATTGATACTAAACAGCAGTCAGCAACCACTAGCTTTAGCACGCAAATATTAACGTTTTCATGACATTTGTGCAATAGGCGTGATGCACGAGTAGAGAGTCATACCCACGCCAAAACAACGGTTATTAGGAAAAAGTTACCAGCGAAATCAAATATATTTGCATTGAACAAAACCGAAAATACTTATAAGCTATTCAGCAGCGATTACTGAAGCTGGCAGACAGTCAAACTTGTAGAGAAATCAGTTGCTGTTGGGGGCCCTAATACTTAACGCACACAACATAGGAATATAATGGTAGAGTTGTTTTCTTGCATCGCTTCTGAATCACGAAAATTTTCAAACGAGTATTTTATTTATAACAAATACATTTCATCACGGGAGACCCCCTTGAAGTAGAGAGCCAGGGGCAATTGTCCCCCCTTAATCCGGCCCTGCCCACGACGTAAGTTGCTGAGCAAGGGTTCAACCAAGTACTGTACAGCCAGGGGCATAACGAGGGGGGCGAACAATTTCATGGGCGCCGAATCACTGCGGGGGGCGCCGAAAAATCCCAACAATGTCGCAAGTACTTTCTTCAATGCAGCACATTTGCTTCCGAAAGACCTCAGGTTCGAACATGGGGGCGCCAAACTTCCTTCTTGCCCCGGGCGCCATCTAACCTCGTTACGCCCCTGTGCACAGTGCACATGCGTAATAATATCGCTATCGTCTTGACATAAACAAGACTGGTGGAAGCGCCATATACCACTAAAGCTCACAAACTTGCAACTTGCCTGCCTTAAAAAACTTAGATAAAAAGCCAAGGGCAAGGTTCGCAGTAGTTGGAACAAACTGCTTTGGAAATGAATAACCTATTTTCTACAAATGCAATTGCATTTGCTTTGTTTGTTCGTTTATTTGTGTCAAGTAGATTGCCCTTTTATTTCATCAGCATTGAAATGTTTTCAAATTAAAATAATATTTTAGCTAACACTGAAATCATAGGTGGGAGGGGCGATTTTTAAGCAAAGTTCCTGTAGGGGGGCGATTGAACAAAAAAGGTTAAAGACCACTGACTTAAATGCACAAATTGAAACATGTACAAATGGGCACAATTTGGTGGGGACATGGGGAACGTGTTCCCCCACTTTTTCAGACGGGGGGACATAAAATGCTATGTCCTCCTCACTTTTTTCTCTCTTTATTTGGAGAGGTTTAAAAAATAAAAGTGATGTTTGTCACGTTTTGTGTGAAGAGCTTTTCATTTTAGATGGTAGGCCACACATAGTCAAGATGATGTTAAAACAGAGTTTGGTGTGGTATCACTGATCCTGTTAGTTTATTGTAGCTTCGATAATATAATTTTTAGCATTTTTCATGTTTCTAGAGACCGTGAAAGATGTTTAACTGCTTCTTTCCGAGATTTTACCCTGTGTGGCATACTGTTAGAAAGGTTATTTTCTTGAAACAGTGAGAGTATTACAGATGCACATGTGAGAGACCACAGTAGAGCCATGATTTGTTCCGTGCAGAAATGTAACTGACTTTTCTGTAACGTTGGTTGTCACGTATTCAGAAACAGACAGCGTATAATTTAATGATGCCAGTGTATATAATGTTAGAAAGTTAGATTTTCAGGCAAATCTCTGCAAAGCTTGTGCCGAAGACAAAGCAGCACTATTGTGGAGACTTAGATTTTGGATGGGGAGTTTAGCAAAATACTGTTTTCAACCATCAGTGAACAGGATTTCACTCATAACGTTGGAGAAGTAGCCTACAGTATTTACCTAGCTGTATGTTGACCTACAGCTCAAAACGTAGGGACTTGAGTTAGAAATACGGATGAAATATACACTTATCCTCATTTCTTGTGATGTCGCGACAATGGTGACCATCAAATCCAAAATAAATTTGTTCCGTGACTCCTACACTTTGCGACTCTGTGCCTGTGCTGAATACATTGGTTCGTAAGTCATCTGATTTACCTAAATTTAACCAAACCCACAATGCAGCAAGTGTTTTCATCCAAGTTCGAAACATTTGCCTTACAGATACATCACACCTAGAGACTAGAGTTTTGTTAGACATTCTTTTCGTGTTGAAGGTGAAACTTGGTACTTTTTCGCCAATTCACCGTTGCGCATTTTGATTTAATCTCAAATATATTTTTGGGTCGTTATGCAAGCAGAACTCTTAGAATGAAACTTTTGACATGGGGAAGAGTTATAAGTCTAGCCGGGCTTTTCCGTTCGGGGCGGGCTTAAGTTTGTCAAAATATTTCGGGCTTGCATACAAAACTTTTTTATAACATTAGAGTAACGACTTTTTTCTTTCGTGACGTAGATTTGTTGTGCTCACCGCGGTAACTTGTGTGAGTGAAGCGATTGTGATTTTTCTTCAGCTAATTGTGTTTGCAAACACAGCTGCGTTCTTTTGTTCTCTACTCAGATTAGATTCACACTGTTTTTGAGAAGGCGACAGCGGTGAGGAAGTTAGCACGCGATAGCGTTGCGTCAAAAAGATCAATCACTCACGCGATTCTTGGCTTGTTTTAAGAAGCCTACAAGCCGGCTTTTCATATCTATAGAACTATCCTAGAAAGTTTATGTTATGTTTATAGCGCGATCGTAGATAGTTTCGTGATAATTTCTTTTTTTCTTGAGAGACATTATATTCCACACTCCACAGTATTATCGTTGACTAACATGCTACGTTTGTGCCAGATTATGCCAATGATTTGGTCAAGGTGGTTGCAATATTCGGTGTGATACACCATGCAACTGCACCTGCGCACAACGTTTTTTGTTACTCCGCAGTTGCGCATATTTTAACTCCCTCGGTAAATTGGGCTTTCAGGCCTAAATCGGGTTTCAAAAATAAATGTCGGGCTCGGGCCGTGTTTGGGCTTGTGATTTCGGGCTCGGTCCGGATTCAGGGTTCAAAATGAAGCCCTAGGGCCGGGGCCAACAAGGGGAGATTGAAAGGATTCATCCTCCATCCACCAAAGTAACAATAGATTGAAATCATTTTGTGAAGTTGGCTACGCTAATTATAGGCTAAATGTTTTTGCTGCTGGTTAGAGGATATCAATGGAGATTTTGGTGCGGGTGGGGCTGCAAGCATGATGCCCAGTAGCATTAAAAAGATTTGTTTCTTTTTCAAAAAACGGAAATGTGCAAGAAAAATATTTATCGTCTTTGTAACGTTAATAGACTTGAACAAGATATTAAATCGCGCTGTAACCAGTGGCATAGCAAGCCCAAAAATATGGGGGGAGCCAAAAAAATTTGGGAGGTCCAAAATGTTTGATTTTACGCGAATAACACTATTTTTTTTAAAAACGCCTCTCAAAATACAAAATGACTATATTTTCTAAACATTTGGGGGTGGAGCATGGCCCCTTTGCCCTCCCTGGCTACGCCTATGGCTGTAACCCACACTTTTTATAAAATGCATGAAAACTGAAGTGTTCTACTGTAAGAGTGATATGCACGTGCGACCAATGCGATTCAGCATTTTCTTCACTCCAACTGATAGCTCTGATAAAACCCAAATGATGTGTTCTACTATACTGCTGTGCTTGTATACATCCAAATACGATATTAATGGAAGCAGGCTGAACTACAGTACCGAGTGCAGCAACAAATATAAGTATATTACTATTTAATCATCTGCAAGGACAAAACAAAGCGTGATTACATGAAAAAAATTCCCAATTATGAACTTAGCAACATTTCCCTTGTCCAGAACAAAATACTGTGTATTCTAGTATTCTGTAACTCTGCTTATTTTTTGTGAACACTTACTTTTTCATATTTTCTGTACTTCTCGACATATAAGTACACCCTTTGTTTTTTTCTGTTTTGCTTTTTTTCTTCTGTACCTCTTTAATTAGTTTTTGTAACTTTTTTACTTTTTTATAAGTACTATTTTTTAATTTTTTAATATTGCTAAAAATATTCTAACCACATCAAAATCCTTCACTTAAATTCGATCCACTCATCTGTGTACATAGGCATGCGGTTTCACCTGTACATTTTCTTCACCATGTTCTGCGTTCATTCGTTTTTTTGTTTTTCTTTTCATTATGCTTATTT
>Ga0210059_1000462_pt1 | contig 51551 bp, 38 predicted proteins | sample Ectturendosymbi2_FD_188042 | JGI IMG/M metagenome (GOLD analysis project Ga0210059, IMG submission 188042) | Ecteinascidia turbinata endosymbiont from Florida, USA - Sample 2 (SPAdes) (version 2) | ecosystem: Host-associated > Tunicates > Ascidians > Unclassified | place: Key West, Florida...
GACCCCCCGCCTCGTACGCCTATGTCAATAGTTTTTCAAGATGAAAACTTTTGCACCTTCTACATCTGAAAATATACTTCTCTTTCTTCTGACGTTTTTAATTGGGTAACACCAGGACAAAGCATAACCAGCTGCCTGCAATTATTTGGAATTTTTATTATGATGCAACGAAGCTGCTTCGAGTAGATAATTGTATCATAATAACAAGCAATCAGATGGCTTGGTGAAGCCTAAATTATTTGTTTGTGTGCTTAGTGAGCGCGTTAGGTTAAAAGACAACATTGGCAGAATATGTTTTATCCCAAGACACGATATTCCAAGTAGTTCGGTTACGCTAGTAAGTAGTAATGTCTGGTAAAAAAATTCCTGGTGAACCAAAGCTGCCAAAAATTTCGACGTATATGGTTGCAAGATTCAGAACTTAAAAGTCGACTCAGTGCTTACTGCCTATCCTGCTGATTCAAGAAAAGCCTTTTGCGAAGTTTGCAATGATGCAATCATAGCGAAACATTGTGAGCTTGGAAGGCATAACTGTTAGCAACAGCACTCAGATAAGATTAAAAACTTTTTGCATGCCCCCGAATGTAACACAAAGTTTTAAGTTAAGATCAGACTTAGAAAGTTTTGCGACTAAATCTATGCTCAGAGTGTTTATCGCTGAGCATTGTTATACTGTAGAAAAACATGCAATCATTTGAAAGAGATCGTCAAGAGCAGTGTGTCATACAAAAAACGAGGTAAGCTGCAGTTACGTTGCTCAAAATTTTGACTGAAAGAAAATTGTGAGCCGAAAAGTGTGGTGGCCAAAATCGAGATTTTCAGCCCATGCTCATTGAGAGCGAGTGCAAGACGAAAAATTAATATATTGTATAACTTCATAGGTTCCTTTTAATCATCGTAAAAATAACATATTTTTAACAGAATTTCATTGCTTTTAGCAGATTTTTGCTAAAAATTTGTGACCAGACTTTTAGCAGAATCTAGCAGTTTTTTATGACACCATTTAGCAGATTTAGGTCACAACCATCTGGCAACACTGCGGTCAGCACGATACACTCGGACTGTCATGTCACGATGCGAACTGGAGAGAGCATGCAGAGAGTAAAGCCAGGAGCATGGATACCTTGCTGACACACTTTATGATTTAGCAGGTGTGGAGGTGTTGTGCATACATGGATTCGGCATATTTCGTTAAACTTTCTTCCCTATTGGTTTTCAGCCTGCGGTGAGCCACACCACCTAGCTCCAATCGTTTACTCATTCTAGGTTAGGGGATCAACCAAAAAACACAAAATGTGTTATTGCGCGGTCCAGTTAAAGCAGTGATGGTGGGATACCTAGGGCCTACTCAACAGATGAACATCTATGTCTGTTTACGTTTCGTGTATAGTATCCCAACTTTAACGAAAACAAAGTGTTAGACTGCATATAGGAGGCTACAATAACAAATTTAATATCTAATATCACTATGTAAAGAAAGTTTCTTTTATCACTTAGCTTTTCAATGGTGTTTTTTTGTCTTAGAATAGAGAAAAGGCTTCAAACGTTCTCTGTCGCGGGGCTGTCTTAAGGTGCGGACTCATTTAGATAAAGTTAGTCAAATAGGCTTAGCAGCGGCTCTGGTTGAAATGTGTTGCGTTGAGATATGTAGCCTCCATCGCAACCTGCAGATTTGGTCTAGCTGTTGGGCTAGGCTCCTTCCAATTACGTGTGCATATTACTATTCTTACATTTGTCCGATAGCAACAGACGTATGCCGTATTTCGAAAACAGTATTGCCAACCCCTGCCACGTAGGACATCCGCGTTTTAATGCTCAGAAGTGATTACAACGTCTTAAATTCGATGGAAATCGCACAGAACAACTTGATTCAGTAGAGTCATTGCCAAGTGGTTCAACTGTTTTGGCTAAAGGCCCTTCTAATGAAAACCTTCACCACAATCATAACTAAATATCGTTTGCCCTTTCTCACATATCTTTTGTCCTCACGTTAGGTTTTCTGACTAAGCTTCATCGCCCAAGGGCGTACGCAAGGGTGGTTGGGGGGGTTGGGGTTAAAAACCCCCTTGAGGTTGATATTTTACAAATCTTTATTATCTGCGCAAAGGAAATCAGATGTTTTCGTATACTTTTTGCTTGTTAATTTGTCGACTTAATGCAAATACCACGGAATAAATTTGCATGCAAATTTCAAGGAACGTTGAAAATGGGCCAAAAAGTAATAATGAGGTTTTGGTGAGAATCAGGGTTATCTCCTGCGTCCAGAAACCATCTCACCACTTTTTGCAGACCTTTCTTCCACTACGCATGTTCAAGATTGCTTTCCACGATAGTTCATTTTATCCGAAATAATTGTCTTTATTTTGTCTGCTATGGCTGATCAGCGCAAGCGCTGACCGTATTGGCTACATTACCAAATTCTGTAGCATGATAGAACTGTTGCACGAGCTCAAAAACAGCAGTTTTTAACATAGAAGCATTCAGGCATTTCATAATGTCTCAGCAGGGGAAAAGCAAAACTAAGTTTTCTGGACTTCTATACATAATAATAAATCGGAAGTTTTCTTGCTTACTTTATGCGCATTCTCAATTCTTGTGTAGCAGGTTTGCCAACTTGGCTTTTTTGAAACCAGATTTTGAAATTCCGGCTTTTTTGAACACCTTTGGCTTTTTTTGGAAATAAAAAACTCCAGAAAAATCTGCCTTGGCTCTGGCAAAACATTGTCTGAGCTGCATATTCATTACAAATCTCTTGCGACGAGGGTCTATTACCATGCAGGGTGCACAGAATATTGCAAAAATTTTACTGCTGCCCTAAAAATGATCGATGTTATTGATAACAAACAAATGCACGACAGTGTAATTACGGGGAAAGAATATGCTTCTAAAGATTGGACTTGTGTTATATCGATGTTTTTGACGAGTTTTAATGTCTATTTTGTGTGTGGTTGTGCATGTTTTATGTGTATATGCTTCAAAACTGATTTCTGGCTTTTTTGGGACAAGGTCTGGCTTTTTTGGTGAAGACAGGTTGGAAACCCTGTTGTGTAGTTTAGCAAGCTTCGATCTTGCAAACCGGGGTGTGCGCCAGCCGGTCCAGCCGTACACCTATGCTCGACTGCTCGTATTCGACAAGACATTAGCGCAACCTCATTTTGCAGTTGTAAATTGCTCTGACGCAGTGATGAGTGTGTTTTACTCCTCTTTTTCAACACGCAGCCAAAATTTTGCAGTTATGAACTCCTGTCTCGCAGCATTGAGTTTAATTTCCTCCGATATCCTAACTTGGAGCGCTGATAGTTTAGATTCAGTGCAATGACACCTAAAATAAGGGAGTGCGTGTGCGTGTAGAAGAATATGTATATTATGTCAACAAACGTCGCCAAAACGTTGGTTTAGAAACATGAATATGACGTCAAATTGTGACGTCACAAAGACCGCTCACCACAAACAAATGACCACCATATGCTACGGAACGAAACCCCCCCATGAAAATTTTCTGCGTACGCCACTGTCATCGCCTATTTATCAAAATGAGAGCAAAAACTTTTCTAAGCTTTTCTTGTTGAAATGACTCTTTTTGTGACTGCAAATGTTGAGTGTACCATTGAACAATGGAGTCAAACCTTATACGAAACCCACACTGCCTGTTGGCTGGCACTGATCAATCACCCTACTTGCAGTACAAGCCTACCGTACAATCGGAGCTTTTAAGCACACCAAATGCACTATCTCGCCTCAAGAACGTGGTTTTCCGACACTGTGACGTCATACGGAAAAATATCAGTTTTATTGAAACTAATCAACAACCCTTGCAAAGATATTCACTTCGCCTGCCAAAATGTAATAAGACCACTTAATGACTACTCTAGGCTACAGGTTGTGGTACTTGTTTCTGGAAAAAATTGCTCTAGATATCAGACAATAGCATGAGACATGCCACGTGCCAAGAAATGTTATTTGTCGCCAATGCCGATGGGTGTTAGATGATGTAGTGATGTGCCGCTGGGGAGTTGCTAAAGATCGAATGATAGGAGAAAAAGGTTTAAGATAGCTTTGACTGTTATAATGATTTCAAGCAGGGCTTTTTTTATCAGATTTTGACTGGAGAGGAGGGTAATTTTAACCTTGAACTGCCGAATCAGTGGTATTTTCTAGCCTGCTGTCGAATGTCATCTCTATCTGTGTTCAAAGTACGTTTGACTGGGGTGGAGAAAAATTGCCTTGGCTGGGGACGGGGAGAAAGGTGCAGGGACTGGAGGGCGATTGCCATCCAAATAAGTTAAAAACGCCCTGTCTTCAAGACAAACACAGGGGCAGTTTAACACCCTGGGTTTGACTTGGGCTTTTGGGGAAATATTTTATAAATCTTTTCACTCCAAACACATTTCCAAGTTTTTTAGGGCATCTAAGCACAAAAACTGAAAACATTTAAACTACTTTCACAAAATTAATGTTTAATCAACAACTTGCCTCCCAGAGCCCCCAGCACCCCCCTGATGCGCGCCATTGGTTGTGCTTCATAAGAATTGCGTTGCAGAATCAGTAAAGGTAGAAATGCATGATTTTCTTCATATACGCTCGCACGCTGCTGGTACTTTTTCTCTGAACTGCTCTTTCGTTGGCAAGTTGCTCCCTAGACTGTGGATTAGTGTTATATAGCTTGGTTCAACCAGCATTTTTTCTGGTTTTTATAATTTTCATCACCACTTCCAAGCCTAAATTTTTTCGAATTTCTGGCATTTTTCCCAGCTGTTTTGGTTTTCCTTAGCTCCAGATACATCAGGCAGAAAACGGATTGAATTGCAGAAGTTCCACTGAGCAATATCGTTGGAGTATTCAAAGTCTCGAGACAAAAGACAATAGGCTTGAACCGAGACTTGCAGACTTCGAGACAGGCCCAAAGCCCCGGGGTTATTCGGGGGCAGTGCCCCCCAAATTTTGTTGTGTACAGAAAATTTTGTTTTAAACATAATGAAAACAAAACCTTGCCCCCTAAAAATGTATTTTCCCCCCAAATTTTCAAACCTAGATGCTGGTCTGCTTCGAGACCGAGATCAAAAATGAGTCTTGATACGAGTATCGAGACCGAGACCAAGTCTCGACACTCCATCACTGTAAGCTAGCCATTGAAATACTACCGATTCTCATATCGCTTCGCGGGTCACACAAAGTGGCTTTGCGGGCCGGCGGTTGGGCAGCCTTGCCTCTAAAACACACATTGAAAGTATAATGTGTAGGTTTATTTAAAGTCATAAAAGTCATATTTTCCATGTGCTTCAGGAAGCTTTGAAACGAAGTTTAAAACAAAGATCGCACCCCTACGAAGTCAATATCAAAAGTTGCAAAGTCATAAAAAGTCATATTTTCCATGTTAGGTCATGAAGTCATATTTTGCATATTTTCAACCTAATTCAGTAAGGAAACCATTAAAACAATCTCAAAATATCAAACTGAACCCACTTGGGCACCCTGCGAATGTTGGCAAAGACGTAGGTGAACCAAATTATTTGGATGAAATGTAATACACTGCCTAAAAATGCATGGTGTTGCTGACCCAAAGAAACAAACCATATCCATGCATGCTTCCAATTTGCTTTAAACCAAACTACTGTATATGTTTCGCTCATCTTTTCAGCCATTTATTTTAGTGGGACTTTAACAAACCAAGGGGCTACCATATCTTATGCCTGTTTTTGCTGGTAATGCCTCTTTGTACAGTAGTAGTATGTTTTAGCTCAGTCATTTTTGTTTGGTCATATAAAGTCATATTTTCTGAAAAATAAAGTTATATTATCAAGTTTTTTAGGTCATAAAAATGGTCCTAATGAGATAAAAACACGCATAGGAATCAGCATAGGTGATGTGCTCAGCCAAAATTTAATCTTTATCAACAGACCGCTTTAAGGTGAGTTTGTGTATTAGGACTGCAAGCTTATAACCGCTGCATGCAAGGTTATTCACATCATTACAATTTTCATGGTTGTTTAGAGTTTGGTTTATATAGTTGTCAATATTACTGTTTTTTGATTAATTCAACAATGGTTCAAAGTGTTTTTTCCACTTCGCTACCATATCTTCATTTCCAGTTGCACCACCCACCGAGGATGGGCGCATGGTGGGTTTCTTGTTGCATTTTCTGACGTTTTGCCAAAACTTGAGAGTGGTCCTGCAGAGCAGGAGTCCGCAAATAGTCGGTCGCGGCCATAATTTGGATCGAGACCTTCCACTGTGGGTCGCGAAATAATTTAAATTTACATTTGCTATTCTCATCAGACAGAATACAATGAATGCAATCATTTATTGTTTTATGTGCTAAGTTTCATACCATTTTGTGCAAGAAAATTGCTATTGTCAATCATAGGTGTAGGAGTAGGCAAATTTTTGGGGGTGGAAGGAATTTTGTCCGGATTCTCCCAAACTTGCCCCGAAAAATACTTCAAAATAAGTGACCTCCAAAAAAAAGCTCTTCATGTCAATTCGGGCGTCATGTGATCTCCACAAAAAAAGTCTTTTCCTGTCAATTCGGCGCCATTATCTTCAAATCAAAGCATGTTGGACGCCATTTTTGCTCAGATTTTCAGGGAGTTTTAGAAGGTTCTCAGAGCTTTTGCCCGGATTTTACGGGATTTTTCCTGGATTTTCACCAAATTAAAACTTTTGGGGGTGCGGTTGCACCCCTTCACCTCCGCCTCCTACACCAGTGCTGTCATTAGTAGTCTTAAAATTGATTTTAGTTAGAAAGTATTTTCCACAAAATTATATGCTCACGAAATGTTTGTGTCGCGAGAATTCAGAAACATTTTTTAGGATCGCGCCAAAAAGTATTTGCGGACCCCTGCTGCAGAGAACTTGCAAGTGCGTCTGCCTTTTGCTTTTCCTTTGCATTACGACAGGCTCTCAATACACATTTGAAATCTTTCCGCCTGTCCTTCGTATTTCCAAACAAAAGTCCACCACTTCGGGGCATATTATTGTCTTTCTAACAAAAGTAAGCATTTCTGGCATCACGTGTGTTTTCACTCACACACATACGAACCCAGGGTGTGCTGTATCAATGGTGACCTAGTGGGTACAGTATAGCTTATCTTGCTGCCATTGTGAGTGACGTTAACTACATTGTTGTATAATTAAATAGCATGTCAATGTGTAGTTCCCTAATGCGCATATGGTTGTCACATTTGGTAAGTTCATCGGGCAGATTTATTTGTGATAGTCACCTTCTGCGTGCCATTTGGTTGCTTTGTTTCTGTTGAAGTATGGCTTTTTCCCAAATAACTTTTTCATCAGGTTTTGTTATGTCCTCACATGACAAGATTTGAGGCAGAACTGTGACAAACAGCACCAAGACTGAATTGTGTTTGCTTGTATATTTTATGATTGTTCATTATACTTTAACCTTCACGTGCGTTTGTAGTAGTCAGCAGCTGGACAAGTTATCAAGTCAAAGCGCCAAGACAACCAACTCAGGAGGACAAGCATCATCAACAAAAACTTGAACAATCACTCTGAGCCACATACAGCGCTTGTCCTCGCTTTGGAAAATATCAAGCGCGGTGCACGCCACTCTACGTTATTGATCGTTTCACTGCTCAACTGGCTAGTCCTTGAGATTAGAGGCTAGCTGCGATCGACGAAGAACGTCACTTGTTTTGAGTTCTGGTCGACGCGTTTTTCGGCGCGTCTCGCAACCATGCTATGGTTTCGCTTGTAGCGAAGTAGGTTTCCCGAGTTCACTGAAACCCTGTTCATTTGCAACGCTGACGGGCGACGCCGTGGAAACCGGCCGGCGCTGTGTTTGCTGTTTTCAGTGAAGCACAATGTGTAGTGGGCAGAGTGCGCGGTTTTCGCTGTTGGTGGAACATAACATATCATTCGAAGCAAGATATTCAAGTATTGTCGAGCAGTGGTCCATTGTGGAGGTGCAGCAACTGACTTCAGGGGTAGAACAGTCAATTCGTTCCCTTCTGTTTCAGATACCACTTGGATCCATGGCAGATGGTAGGAAATGATGTATGACACTGGGCATCTTGTACGTTTCTTGAAACGGCTGTTAATCAGTCAGCTCTTGTTGGGTTGTGTATTCGTGGCGGTGGGATTTGCCGTCAACTTGCTGCAAGTGTTTCTTCTGCCTTTGCGTTGGTTTGGCTGTGTTGACACACAACGGTCTTTGAATCAGAAGCTAACCTACCTGCACTGGATAAGTGAGTAACGGCTTAGCACTGGAGTTACAGAGCAAGCCTACCGTAGTTTGTGGCAACCTTATCAAATGCACAAATCGCGCCACATGGCGGACGCGTTACGTGATGAGTAGCAATCGATACGCTGTGGCAAACGTCACATTAAGGGAACGATTTACTTATAAATGGCGTTTGTCGCTTTGATTGTACATTGTAGACCAGGTATTCGGGTTGTTTGTAAAGCCAAAGTTTCATGTTCAGCACAAAAAGTACTTGCCGACCAACGGGATTCGCCACCAGCTAGGCTACCTAAAGTATGATTCACTCGATAAGTGGAGCTTTTTGCAGTGACCCAGTATCGTAAATGAGTGATATTTGACGCGGTGACTTACTCTAGTCTTGAGGTTTGCAGTATAGCGACACGTGATGATTTTTCGGAGTTGATTCCAAACTAGCCAACAAACGTTTCAGTGGAGTGGCTTGGTTCACAAGAACCTGAAAAAGTGAATAACGGCAGGAACGCCGCTTTGCCACAGTTGAATGGTCGTGCCTGTCTGACAGAAGAACTTCCTTGGCTGGTTGGGTGATTGACTGAAATTGAGGCGTTCCGTCGATACAACAACTCCCATATTCATTCGGGTTACTTGGTAGCATTATTGACTTTTCATCGTACCAAACAAATCAATGGGGATTTGGCCTGACACGGCTAACTTAAAAAGGAGGCGTTGGATAGTGAACAGCAGCGAAATAATCTTCCAATCAATCAATGTTATCAGTATGATGAAGTTCACTTCCTTTTGATGGTGGTAACAGCATTACTGTGAATTCAAAATCCAGCTTCCTAACATCTTTATTTGAGATATTCACAATCACACATATGCGAAACAATTTGCTGAGGCGTAGCGTGGTTCTGCCTCAATCTCATTCGTTCATAAAGCATTTCAAACCTAGCCGTTTTAGATCATTTGTGTGAAACAGGGGTTACAATCTTGTATCAAGTCCCGACGCACTAACCCTTGTATCAAACAAAACGACGGGCTCGCATAATTCCGCCAGTCAACTGCCAACCAATAACTGAAAGCTCACCTGTACTAAACGAACTGAATTTTGTGCCTGCTGCCTCATTGCTGAGATCAGTTTCACCATTGTTAAGTCACTGCGCATAATCCTTGCAACCACTGGCGAAGTCATTTGCAAGTACAGTAGCCTACATCGATTGTGTTTGATCAGGTTTTTATAAAATCCCAAGATCCTGGTAGGGATTTATGTATGTAAGCTCGCGACGCGACATTTGGAAATATCTGGTGTAAATATCGTATTGCCAGCAGATCGGCACAACCCGGGCTAGCTCATAATGCAGACAGTAGGCCTACACACAGGCGCGGACACAAGGGGCGATGCATGGATGCATCCCCCCACCAGACCTAAAGAGGTATTGACATGACAGTTGATTTCATTGAATGTCATCGCCAAAAATATTTTTGTACTGCACATTACTTAATCGCTGAAGACACTAAAAATTAACTTATGCTAACAATTAGTCAAAAAAAATTTATTCGTTTAATTAGATGAGCTGGCCTTGTTTATGGAACCTGATATAAAATAGTCAATGATCGCATGGGCGTCCGCAGGGGGGGAAACGGGCATTTGTCCTCCCTAAAAATTGGGATTAAGAACCAAATATTTCTGGATAACCTGAAGTCGGCATCTTAATTCCGATTACTTGATTTGATTCTTGCAATGACAGTTTTTTGTCGGTATGAAACTCACACTACACAAGAGTCAGATTCACAGTTATTGTGTCATGCAGTGATGAGCTTGCAGTTCACTCATGTCCCCTCCTTTGCCTGCAAAGGCGAGTTGCGAAAGTCGCGAGCGAATTGTTTTACTGTTGGTCTATATTGCGTAACAATAACATGGTAACAAATCTGCAAAGGTTCACTTTATATTGCGGTAGCAGGCGTTTTGTTGCATGAGACTGTTGAACGCACACATCTTGGCAGGTAATGCAGCGAGACAGTGAGATGCTGATAGCGGCAAGCCACGTACATTTATACTTTGTGAAAAGAAGCATGAATGAGTCTATAGCAATGCTTCCATAAGTTTTAAAAATCCTTTATTAGTACGAGTGTGACCAATGTGCCTAAGTGTCAAACTACACATATGCAGGCTTCTTTTTATGTAGTATAAAATTACGTGGCTTGTTAGAAAACATCTAATGCATGCTTGTGGGAATACGTCTTAATCGTTAAGGTTTAGTTCTGACATGTGAGTGAATACTGAGTGCAAAGCCATAGTGGCTGTGGCGAGTTTTCATAATTCATCTTGTCAATTTTGCAAAACCTGCGTGGTGTTCTAATTCTAGTAAGTTTGTCCGTAGTCGTGTCAACATACAGGTTTACGTAATTGTCCGGTTTTTGTAGCAAGGTGTAATTGATAGCTTTGGACGAGATCCCAGACGTTTGCAGCTCTTGCTTCTAAGACCTAAGTGATGCTGACAAGTCTTAATAGCTGATCCCGCAATCAGGGGGAGAGCAACCGCGCATTCAAAAACATGTTCAGCTGAATATATCAGCTGGGTGCGGCCCTACTTGCTAAGTAAAATGAAGTCATAATTTGTGGTTTCGTTGAAAACCATGGCAATCCAATGCTTCTTTCTTTACAGATTATGGCTTACTCACTTGAAAGGAAAGCCCTGCGTTGAATATCTGCAGATAGCCTACTGCAGGGTTGCCAGATAGAAATAAAAAACTTTCGCCAAACTCACTTCAAAAAATAGCCAAACTCAGCAGAAATTTGCCAAATTTCTGGAAATGGTTGCATCTTTACCAAAACATTAATTTTTTTCACTCGAAATGAGTCGTTCAAAGCTTTTTTATCTTTCGCCTTGTATTTTACCAGAAAGCGTACAGGTTTTCAACATTTTGCAAATATTTCTAAATAATCAGTTTCAATTGTGCAAACATATTTGATAAGAAGTGTTCAATACCGTGCTTCTGCTTTCAAAACTTGCACACTTTCATTTGATGTCATGAATTTTCAAACCATCAGCAAGCTTAAAAATAGTAACTCCACATGAATATGTAAGCAAATACGTGCAAATATGCAGGTCGTACATTTCGCCAAACCAAAAAATTTGGAGCCAAATGCTTTCAAAAAATCGCCAGAAATTCGCCAATATGGCAACCCTGGCCTACTGTGTGTAAATTATCGTAATACTAATATGCGTGGCTATTGCTGCTAACGAAGCGTTTTTTTGTGATTGTTACCGAAACCCGGGGAATTTTTGTAGTGAAGAAAGGATAAAGCGTTTTGTGAGCGCCCACTAACATAGCATCGTCAGCAATGTTACCTCTAAGGTGCGTAAATACTCAGGACCACCAGAACTGTTGCGCAGTGTAATCTCATTCTCGCACACCTGCAACATTCCAAAGCAATGGAAAAGCACGCAAACAAGAAGCTATTTGAATGAAATGTGTATTTTATTCGTATTTTGATAAGATTGCATATTTATTAGATAATTCACAAAGATTGTAATTCATTGAAACTGCCAATTACTCAGCCCTAAAATAATCATGCTAACTAAAACAAATATTTGCTCAGTGTAATTATCTTAGAGGGAACACTGATCGTCAACAATTTGAAAATGATAAACAAAATGTCGACGTTTCCCCCCCTGGAAATTTTCTGCGGACGCCCATGAATGATCATGCTTTCTCGCTTTCGTTTTTTCGTTACATTCGTCATTCACTCATTACGAATTGCTTGTTTCATTCCGTTCTCTTAATTTCGGTTGCAAAATAAACAGAATCCAACCGCTTCTTGTTAATATTTCATCAAAATTACCTGTAATAACAAATGTTACACACAAATTACTATGGTTGTTGCAGAAAATTCCAAACGACAATGAAAAACTGTAAGGTTTCCCATTTGAACAGCACTGATCTAAACCGCATCCAAGTGACTACGCTCACTCCCTGCAACATACAAGACAAACAGCACTATTGCACCGCTGTGCATAGGTGTAGGAGCAGGCTAATTTTTGGGGGTGCGAAGGATTTTTGCCCGAATTTCCCCAAACTTGCCCGAAAATTTTGGCCACTTTTTGGCAAATGTTTGCTCATGAAGACCTTTTTTGGGATGACCTCCAAAAAAGGTCTTCGTGTGCTTCTGCCAACGTTGGGCGCCATTTTCGCCCGTATTTTCAGGAAGTTGCCCAGATTTTCAGGGATTTTTCCCGGATTTTCACCAAATCAAAACTTTTGGGGGTACTGCGCTTGCACCCCCGCCTCCTACACCACTGTCACTGTGACATTCCCGGGCAGTATTAGGTTGGTTTCTTCTTAGCTTTGCCTAACATGCAGTCGAAATAGATACCATGGTTATTGTCTGCAGTTCTGTGGTACAGAGCTTCGGAAAATTTGTGAAATCGTCAAAAAAACGTCATCCCTTCTCTTGGCAAAACGGGGAGAAACCTTTCTTCTGACTGCCCTTTTGAGTGCATTAAATGTTTGGGTTGTAGCTGGCAAGCAAAACAGTGAAAGCAATGATTTTGCAAAGTTTTCACGAGTTTCCTTAGCATGTCCGCTGAACTTCAAACCTGAAAGAGTGCATCGATCTCATAAAATTTCCGGCATTGACCTTAGGAATCAAGCAAACAAGCTGTGCTCATTTGAGAAGCTAGACGATCGTTATTGCACTTGGATATGCTTTCATCGCTCTAAGTTGGCAGAATTTTGAGCATATTTAGAAAAAGCCATGATTTAGATGGCAACCATCTGTTAGCTTTCAGCCATCCATTAGTCGTGCTAACGGGCGACATGAGCGGTTCCACACCTTATGTGGCAAGATAATCATTTCCGAAATTCTGAAAATCACTTCACGAAATTCTGTAGGAATCCCAACAGGCAGGTGAGACGAAGGAGCGCTGGTGGGGTCAATCTTATGATTGATGCAGTCGCATTTTACCTAAGTGTTGGAAAAGGTGAACGTTATGCCTGGCCGAAGCTGCATGGGATGAATCACATCCTGCTGGATCGTGAGGAACATGTGTTTTTTGATCGCTTTCCAATCGGCTACAACGCAACAAACCAATCAATTAAGACCACGATCGTCACCCGATTGATGAAACGCAAGGCAGGTGGTTGCTCCACTCTTGCGAAAGCAACGCACAAGAGACGTGCGCAGGTAGTTGGGGTCCGAACCCACTTCAACAATGATTGTTGCTATGACAAGACTCTATGTTCTTCGAATAACCATGCATTGTAATTCAAAGCCACGTTGCAGATTTAGTTGATCTCGACGTTTCCGGACAGGCGCAGACAAAATGACCTTGGCAGCTTATGTCACTGTTTTTTTTGTTTTGCTCCTGCTTCCAGCGATATTTTGAGTCAGACACCAATTTACTCTTATTGCCATTCACGGCTCAGCAAATTCTTTTCAGGACGAATCCTGAACTGCAACTGCCCGGGTTGTGCAGCACGATAGTTTTTGAAATCACGCGATTGCTTGTGCAGTCGCGCAATTAGTGCAAGAATAGGGATGGCACCTTGGTCAAATGCCTATATCGACGTAATCCACCATGTTGGGTTTGACTTTCAGTAAATAAACGTTTTCATAGATTAATGTATTGATGTAGGTGGAGTGACGCAATGATTTTAAGCTCTAACCACAGCTCGGTGACGGGTGTTTCGGCGATAAATCAGTTAATAATAATCTTTGATAATAAAGTTTTCAATTACACTACAACTTTCATGTGAATTTTTTTCATTTGTAATACACGTTGCATACCCCGTGACATGGACAACCACACACTGCATGTTACAATCACACGTTACATCTTATTACAATCGCACATTACACCTTCACAGTCACACAAATGCCAGCTAAGTTGCGCTTGTTTTCAATAATAAATAAGCTTTTTCCAATTCACGCCTAAATTAGCTGTGAAATGATTTCAGAATGGTAGCTATGCGAAAGCTCAAGCAATAATTGCTGTCCAGTCCTAACTTTTGTGTAAACTCACAAACGCCTCGCATGCCAGCAAAAAGAAACGTCACAAGCCATATTTCCTTCCACACATGGTCATTGGTCACCTTCGCACTACGCTCTTCCAAAGATCGGCGGAAGGGAAACCATACTGGCCCCTGGCTCTCAGGATGACAACAAAAACACTGATCAAGCAAACATCCGTTGGAGTCTAACCTTTGAAGCATTTCAAAAACATACTATTTTTCGTAAAAAACACTTGCGACCACCATTGCCTAAGCGTCCCGTCGGCGAATTGGCGTATCTAAAGTGACGAACTTCCAAAACAAACGGTACATGTTTTTGAGCTTGGTACCATTACTACAGTGCCAACAAATCATGTAGCCTCAGTTTCATGATATATTCGTGGAATAACGCACGATGAGGAGACGGGACAAAAGTACCGGACTCGGTGTCTTATGAAACGACCTGGCTCCCTGTGAAGGGTCCGAAAAAATGAATGACGATCAGACCTCTTTTTATTGCTGATACTGGTAAGATGTTTTTGAGTATAACTTTTTTGCTTCAAGTTTTCTCAACTAGTTCCGTTTTGCGCTGAAACCAGTTACGATAACGTTACACGAAAGTGCCAAAGCGTCAGAAAGTTTTCAGCGGCCCTGGCCAAACGCTCCATGTTTTCATGTTTGTGCAGTTTTACCTGCGGTTGCCCAGTGGTGGGCCGACATCCGTGTTCGAGTGCATTGTTCCAAAGAAAATCTGCAGCGTCTGGGAAAGGAAAGTGCCATCTTACTGATGAACCACAAAGGCCAGCTAGACTGGGTTGCTCTGTGGACTTTAGCGGAAAATTATGACATAATGCAGGTAACTGAACAGCCACTGTTAGTTTCCAGCAAATTAAAAAAAACGTTGATTCGAATAGCTTTCAACACCAGTGTCAAGTGGGACATGGCTGAAATGACAAGACCTTTCGGAGAGACCGAGACGAAAAATTTTGTGTAGAAGAAGAGCCAAATGTGTCGGGAATGAAAATGATATTGATCACTCATATAACAATACATAATTAGTGTAAATTGGGCAGGATAATACAGGGGTTAGTTTCTTACTTTTTTAGGGAGTATGAAAGTTTTCACAAAATCCATGGTATTCTTAGAGGTGATTCGTGTTCCATGTGTTAAGAAATTCTAATCGCATTAATCTTTAAGCGTTGTTAGCATGATACACTGTCTTTGATTTCTACTTTCGGGTCTATGAATCCGTACATAAAAACCTTTGACAAAGGGGCTATAGGTTATTTTCATCCCTCGGTTTTTTCACGGCTGGAGTGGGGCGCGGTTGTGGAGAACAACCTTGGGTGCAACTTGTGAAAGCGGTTGCTGGTGTCATTTTGCCAATTAAATAGAAATCATGTGCAACTGTACAATTCTGAACGAGCCGGCTACCTACAGTACTTACTGCGGCAATTTATAACGCCAAATACTGTATGCTGCGGTTACCTCGCTTGGAAGCAATAAGTAAGGTTTTAATCAAGGCATGCGAGCTTGCGCAAAACATGTTACACGTTGTTTGTTGGCGTGAAGAAGGAACCAACACAAGAGGCAGATGCAATCGGTTTTACCGAAAGCCTTGATTGTCTACTTGCACCGGTACTGTATAATAACCGGCGAACAACATTTGACTAAAAATGGCTTTTAAAATCTGTTGTTAGCGCTGTGTGTGATCATTTCAGAATCTCAAAAGCGTGGCAAAGAGCAGCCTTTGGTACGTGCCTTTAGTTGGCCCCTCTTTCTGGCTCAACGAGTTCATTTTCTTAGAAAGAAACTATGCGAAAGACAAAGAAGTGCTTGCAACATGCGTTAAGGAGTATTTATCAATCAAGTATAACTACTGGGTGAGTTCAAGTTTTTGTGGTCTGTTATGCTGAGTTTTTCGAATCGTTCTGCTGTCATTATGTGACTGATGTGGCTTGAACTTTACAGTTTTACGCCATTTGCGCAAAAGAAGATGTTTGGCAGATTGCTCGTTTTGTATTTTGCCTCTGTTGGCGACCGATGTGCAAAACTGTTCGGAACTGGTACCATGTATGTTAGGCAGTGCGGGGGCGGGTCCTTAAAAACAACTCACACATCAACTTGTACTTTGCCACGAAGTTGCGCAGCATGGATACTATAAGCTACAGGAAATCGTCATGTGAAGACATGGTGCAATTTGAGCTAGGTTTAGCTCTGGCGGTAATTAAAGTTGTTGACCGATTAAACATGACGTATAGCCGTTGTTGCCAAACAGAAGACCGGCCCAGCCGACGAGACTTTTGCGGAAGGAAAGTACAAAGAGTTTGACATTAATGGCGATACCTTGACTTAGGGAAGCATCTTGAAGTTGCTTTTTATGTATCTCTGGTCAGTCCCACTGTTTGATTTTAGCCATCCATTACACTTTTGCTGAATTAATGCAATGGTTGCTTTCAGGGTCATGCTGCCATGGCTCCTAAAGAAGCCCCGCTGTAGAAAATTGTGAAACGCCCTGTGCGGCGACCAGGCACTGCGTTTTGGCATCTATTCGAAATTCTAAGCAAAAAACATGGAAAGATCAACTACATATTTTGCACTAAGAGAGGCGTGCGTGTTGCTGTTTGTGATTGATTCGGTCAGTTCTTCTCAACAAGAGTCTCGGCAACACGTGTCAGGAAGCGATTGAAGCGTGTGAATATTTGATCACGTGATTACTTTCGTTTTTACTCGCAAAGGTCCACACATGTTTGTTATGCACACCCCCTGATGGCATCGGAATTTGTTTCAGACCAAAGATATGTTTGCAAAACCCTTTCCCACTTCACGTATGTTCACGTTCGACACAATTTGAAGTTGCCATTAACCAGTTCAGAGGCTGACCAGAGTCGTGATCAGTCTACATGTAGCGTTTATACGTTTAGCGTCATTGCAGTTGTGGAGCTGAAATGTTTAAAATTTATGGTAACCGAAAATGATGGAAAAGTACCAGCTACATTCTGTTATTTTTAGGTGGAAAAATTTTAATACGACAAAGTTAGAGGCCACCGCCCCCGGTTGAGATACACGGTAGACCAGTGTCTCAAACTTTTTGTTGCTGCGAACCCCTTTCACTGCATCCCAAAACCGCTGTGGACCCCTTCGTTTTGTCAATGTTCTTCCTATTATTGAGAAATTAGGTTTGTTCGCTTCGTAGCGTGAGCACGTCAACCGCCCGCGCATTTAGTAAATTTCAGGCTTCGGCCTGCCGCCAATTGCCGTCACCCAAAATCAAATAAAAAAGGTCAGTCGACTTGCAACATGAACATGTCAGATTACAGTTGTGGTACGATTAAGCTGAATAATGGTGATTAAGCTGAATAGTGGATAAAAACTAGCGGATTTTCGTGATTGGATTTTGGTTTAGGGACCCCCTAAAACACATTCACAAACCGCCAAGGGGTTAACGGATCCCAGGTTAAGAACTCCTGATGTAGAAAACAGCAAATCGTGGCTTCTGCTTAACTTTAAACCTTTTGTATGTTCATGTGCTGATGCTAATTAACAAAAGAGGATAATGAGGCAGAATGGACTAATATGTCGTTTGCCTTGGTCCTCCAAGCAAAGTGATAACGGAACACCTAACCTTGCCATGTGAGGGTGTGTTGGTTGCTGCGTGTCTGGTCATGCAGTCGGCCAGTGTTTTTCAACTGGGGTTCTGCGAAACCTCAGGGTTCCACGAATGGCTGCCAGGGGTTTCGCCGAATGAGACCGAAATTGCCTGGAACGAAATTCGCAACCACAGCTCTATGCGGTTATAGCAATACAGACACGGGGATAATTGCATAGGGTTCCATGAGCAACGCAAACATTTGCGGAAGGTTCCCCTGCAGCAAAAAGGTTGAAAAACACTGCAGTAGACTCAGTGCATGGCTTGTCCAACACAAATCTGCTCACAGGAACTCCTTCCAGTAGTTCCCTCAGCTTCTGTAAAAGTTTCTGCGTAGATGGCGCAACAGGCTTGTCTAACGGTTTAACTTGTCAGAAATGCACAAGAATAATAAAATCAATACGATTGTGCATCGGTTGACGAGTGCCTGACAAGGACCATGTTCAGGTTTTAGGCAGGTGGGACCCTTTGAAAAATTGCGACAGTCTGCCCCACCAGCCAACTACAAGTGGAGAAAGCCCCACTTCGCTCCAGCTACGCATCTGGGGAGGTAAATGGGGGCAGCGCAGTGTACTTCTACTCTGGACAGGGTTGTTGTAATAAAAAAACGACCCAAAAAAACACCCGCGTTTTTTTTTTAAAAAGCCCAATAAAACCCACCAAAAATCCCACTCTTTACTTTTCCTTTGAAAAATTTACTATGAAGTAAAAAATAAAATAAGCAGGACATTTGTATGGTTAACTGCAATTTTTTTAAAACTAAACAAAACGAACAACAACGAAATTTGGAGGACTTGAAAAAAAGAAGAATAAATCGAACAGTTTGAGTAAATTCTAATGGTTATGTTCTTCAGCTCTGCACAATCGGTAGATTTTAACCAATTTTTCTGCCTTCTCTGCAGCTAAACTTTTTCTGATTGTGAACCATGCCAAATCATATATTGAAAAAATACACTCTATAGATGCTGAACTAGCAGGGCATGCACATAAACTTGACGTGAAACTGCTGAGGTTGTGTGGGAGTGGTTTTTCTCGTTTTGCTGTGCGCATGCTTGCCAAGCCTTACCACTTAGGAGTGAACTGACCAACACCACATTGCGAAAACAAAGATGGGGTACATTTCTTTACCCTCAATATTGAATGCCATAGTAGGTATAACGAGTTATTATTGTGTAATTCTGAAAATAACGATATATCATGATGGAATAAAAACAATTCAGGATGGAGTTTTTCTGTTTTCTTTAAAAAAAGAACAAAATCTTGTTTCTTTCTAAAAAAAACAAAAAACCCGTTTTTTTTTGAAAACCTCATAAAAAAACAGGTGGGTTGTTTTTTTTGAAAAAAACGGGTTTTTCTCAACCCTGACTGTGGATGACCTGACAACCAAGCGTAAACGGCGTAGTTCTACTCTGGATGACTTCAAAACCACGTGCAAACAGCGGTTTTGCGATAAACTGGCGGATGGAAACTAAAGCATCACTTTCGTCTGTGGAAAAAGTCAAGAACAGGTCGATGAAATCAAACGATATTTACTGCGTGTTGTTGGAAGTTGAGATCTAACCGTCGTGGTTCTAACGCCGTGGAGTTGGCGATTGTTGAAAACTTGTACATTCCGTTCTTAAACCAACAATGTCTGCCTAGGCTGGGGTAGCGATAGTTGTCACTCCTTGGCTGGCAAGCTGTGTTGATGAATGAACCATATCATGTGGAAGGATGTGCATGGTGAGGCTGAAGCTGATAGACCACTCTTTATGTTTGTTGCAGTTGTACAGGCCAAACTAAAGTGCGCAGTACCCTGAGTGCGTGAAGAAGACTAGCGATTCCCTTGGAAAGGTTAAAGCTACGGGGCTACGGAAAGGTTGTACGATGCGGGGTATGGAAGTGTGTGATCGGCCGACTCGGTGGTGCTAACCTAAATAATAATGGAGAGCTTACCTGGCAACTGTGCTGCAACAACACTGTGCATGTGGACACTTTTTTCCAACCTGGCGATATGCACATGTGCACCTGGTGTGGAGAATCTCTGGGCCAACTGTCGATATCTATTGCTTCAGCTGACCTGTTCCAATCAGCGTTGGACGTTCGTGTCAGAAAGGGTGCGGAACTTTCGACCGGCCAGTGATCACCACCTAGCAATGTGCAAGTTGCGATTGCATAAAACCAACAGGCCCCGTACGAAGATGCATCAGTAAGAGTTCCTACGAAAGAAAGTGGGGGCTTGGTAGACAAGGATGTAACAAGACCTTTGCAGACACGACCTTGTTCTGAGAGCTCCCGGAGTGGACAGCGGACGCAAAAGAGGAGTGGCGACTGTTCAGAACAACTGCCATTTCGTCAGCTGCTCGGATATGTGGACAGAACTAACTGAGTGTGACGACAGCCGAAATAAAAATAAACTACTTATAAAACCGGAGTTGATGTGCTGCCTACAAGATCTAGCTTCAGAACAAAGTCAAACCTTTACGTACTTGCCATACACTGAGGCGCGAAAATCCGTAGCACAAGTGATGGAAAGTACGAAATGCAACCTATAGGGAGGATCTCGGCCAAAAACTAGACGTTTAATGAATTTATTTACCGTCTTCACACCAGGGGCGTAACGGGGGAGGGGGGCAAGGGGACCGCAATTCCCCGCGCCGAGTCAATATGGGGCACCGAATCACTCCGGGGGCGCCGAAAAATCCCAAAAATGTCACAATTCAATACAGTAAATCTGCTTCCGAAAGAGCTCAGGTTCGAACATGGGGGCGCCAAACTTGCTTCTTGCCCCGGGCGCCATCTAACCTCGTTGCGCCCCTGCTCCACACCCATACACAAGTACCCCAACGCGAACATATGCAGCTGACAAACGACACGCGCATAGATGGCGCTAATAAGCTAGTTTTGATACGAAGCACTGCTGTGTGAGACTGCGACAAGGTTCAACCAAACCAATTTGTAACGTGGTTTGTCGATTCCGATTACTGGTATGCCCAAAAAGAGCCCTTGCAAACCTTCTGGCGTTTCCACAACAAGAGACTACTGCTAGATCCATCAAAGACCAAAGCAGTGTCGTACTCGGCAATGAGGAAACACGCTTGCAGATGACAGAGTATCTGAAACTTATTTTGAAACCAGGCACCTTCGTACAATCAAACACTTAGGAGTTGCATATTTGGGAAGAAAATACCATTACTGCGACCGAAGTCTTCCCAGCTGTAAAAACGTTATCTGGCTAACTCATGTGTCAAGTGGCCTGGCTATCTTGAAACGCCCTTAAGCATTCGCCAACTGGGCATGGGCGTCGGAAGGATTTTTTTAATGGGGGGCCACTGAGAGATTTTTCCAAAATTTTTTCCAGGGTGGGGGGGGGCAGAAGTGACGAAATTTGTTTTTTCCCATTCGAAATTAAGAAAACAACTTTTTTTCTAAAATCTTCAAAATCCAGGGGAGCGAAAATCCCCTTCCGACGCCCATGCAACTGGGCTGATCATTCCTACACAAGAAGAAGGGCAAACTACCAACGATCTTAGAAAAGGCTATGCTGAATGCTTTGAAAAACGATGCCGTGAGATGTCGAGTAAAATAAAATACGATGCTAAATCCAAGCTGGAGGTACCCAGTTGGGTTTTGTTCTGACCGTAGCACTGCGGACCAAATCTTCACTCCCCAACAAATTTTTGAGAAATCGTGGGATTATGCCAATGATGTCTACGCTTGTTTTGTCAACCTCTGAAAAACATGCCACTGGGAGCCTCGAAAAAAGCTTTGGGCAGTTTTGCAGAAATACGTGTTTTACCACCTGCCACTGGCCAATAACCCATTGTAAGCCTGCTCAGAAATTTGTGCCCGTGCCAGTAGCGTTGAATCACAACCGTTCACCGTGGGTGATGAACGCCTGCAAGGGCGTACGTTTACACCATTTTTTTCATAGCACAGTATATATGAATCGTATAGACAGTCACAGCCGAGTCGATAGGGGGTGTCACTGTTGGGAGCTGCAGGATCAACCGTTTGCTCTTTGCAGACGATTTGCTGCTGCTTGTATCTTCTCAACGGGGCCTTCAATGCGGACCTGATCGGTTTTCAGCTGCGTGCGATCAAGCGGGAATGAAAACCAGCACTAAAAATACTGAGGTACTGTAGCTCTCCGGGAACCAAAGTCAGTGTACGCTGCAAGCAAACGGCAATGCACTGCAGCAGGTCGAGAAGCTCTAGTTCCTTGCATTCATGAGTGATGGAAAACGGAAAAAAAGAGACAGACAGACGGACAAGTAAAGCAAACGCGTTAATATCGCGTGAACTTCGTGGTTCCGTGGAAACGTAACTGGAGCTTTCAAACACGACAAAGCTCTCAGTTTTTAAAGTGGTCTTTGTTCCGATCCCCTGTTATGGTCATGAATCTTGAGTAATGGCCAAAGAGTGCTATCTCATCAAGTACATGCGGCAGATATTGGATGTTTACGAAGAGATCACGTCATGAGACTTCGCGACTAAGTGCGCAAGTGTGAAATTGTAAAACCCTGAATACTGAGGTACCTCTCTGAATAGTGAAATTCCTGCTACGATGGTTCGGCCACTTGGCCAGAATGTCCCAAGAAAGTTGGCGAAGCAGCAGTGAATCTTGTTGGTCACGACCACAGCAAAGCGGCCCAGAGGTCAACCAGGTGGCATCACTACATTTCCGGCCTTGCTTGGCCACGCCTTTGTGTGGAGCCAGCAGAACTATTCGATGTTGTGGAAAACCGTAAGGTTTGGCGAGACCTGGGGAGATTGCGTCCATGATCCTCCCGAGAAGAATGGGTGTTTGAAAACGAACGAACAAAAAACGCTAAAAATGATGAAACTGCTAAAAACGATAAAACTGCCTAAACGAGTCAACGTTTCGACAGCTTGCACAACTATTTTCGCCAAGGCAAAAGCCTTAGATGGCAAGTGCTGACAATCACAACTGTGTAAGACGTTGTCTATGGAACAAAATCCTTAGCAAAGAATCAGACACTTTAAATCTTGCAGAGTATCGTGGGCATCATCAGCTCTGCGAAGTGCATGAACTATAAATAGAATAAAATAAAATAAAACCCACGAACAGTAAAGTTACCAATTAAGAAAATCTAATTGAAAATTTGCAACCCCAGCTGCCCACTTTACATTGGAAAAGAAAAGGTCACAGCAGGAACAACTAACCAAAACAAACTACTAAGTGTACAGTGACGTAACAAACGAAATAACAGTCTAGTGCTGTGGTTCTTAACCTTTCATCCACCACGCCCCCCTTTAGTAATTTTCTTTGTTTCACGCCCCCCTGACATTAAATAGGTTGTAAAAACAAATGTACTTCTTGATAAATTTATTTAATTTTTTAATTTTTAGGTTTTGTAGCACAGGTCCGTAAATAAGGGGGTCCAGGGGCGAAACCCCTGGAAAATTTTTCGTCCACCCTGGAAAAATGCGTTCATAGTTTAAAACTATTGGACATAGTTTGAAAAATTTGGCCCCTCTCAAAGAACCCTTCGTTCCCCTGTTGTCCCAAGCTGGTTACAAGCTTGTTGTAGCAGACACGAAGTCCACAGAGTACAAACACACAAAGTCTGCACAATGCAGACTGATAAAAACAGACACAACAGAACGATTATTAGCGAATTTGGAGGTAGAACAACAGGGTTACAAACACTTTCTTAACACTATTGTGTGCTAACCCGTAACACAACACTTGGTACATTGGTACATCACCACATCCAGAGCAGGACACTGAGTCCAACCCTGGTCAATGCCAAGTGAAGTACGAAAGTACTGTGTCATGCACACGCCCTCAAACAAACACTGTAACGTCCGAGCATTTAGTCGCAAAGTAAAATGCGGTTGTAGTGTTCAAAGAATAAGGGCGAATATAAACAATCTGACTGCATGAAAGCGCGCAACCATAGGTTGTTAGACTTTCTGCAGCGTTCAAGAAAGACGTACATATTTTTTCACAATAAGGCGTCAAAGGTAGAAATGTTGCATTGAACCTGATGACTGCTAACACTCGCTCGCCACGGCAGGTTGTATAGAGCCCTGCACCCAAAACCATAGGCCACTGATTACTTGACAAATTTTTGCCAATATCTGGCGCAACATCATTTTGCAGCATTAGATGGAAAACGCTTTCTTTTTAGCGAGATTTCGCAAGTACTCACGGATATGCATGTTCCAGCTCTAGCCCTCGTGCTTAATGTGTTGCAGTTGCTTGTTTTAGACTTACGTGAACTTTTACAAATTATTTGTTTGTTTTAGTCACTCGGCATAGCTTTGCAACTGCACACTTCTTCGCAGAGTGAATACAGATTACTCCAACTAACTGTATATCGGTTAAACGCTATAACCGCGTTTTTGCATGAGATTCCATAATCTCAGTCCCACACCATTAACACGTGAAAAACATAATACGGTTAATCGGGCATTCCAACAGAAATGTTATTTTTATTTGTAGACTTAAACACTTACTCCGCGCCACTTAGTGTGAGTGAAAGACACGGTTCCGAGATTAAGCAGCTGAGGTTCACCATTTGGATGGTCATACACAGGCCTGTAACTAGGGGGACGAAGTCCCCCCTAGAAAAATTTTGTCCCACTGGAAAAACGCATCGGACATAGTTTTGGGCTCCTCTCAGAAAACTCTCCGCCCCTTCTGGTGCTCCAAGGTCGTTACGGGCCTGGCCAGAGAGCAAAGTTACTATCTTTCTTTGGCTGAGAAGTCGACATCGTATGGTGGCTTATAGCTGCCAATGCCGCATTTAAAAGCTTAGACTCACATTCATCAAGAATGTGGCTCAAATGCAGTTCAATCGCATAAATATACATCGTCACATCACAGAAGAACACGACGAGAGGACTGTAGAAAATTATTATCATGCAGGTGTACGGCCACATTGCAGAAAGTTCGTCGAATTACAGAAAGCCAAAGCTGTATCCCATGCCGCGTGAAGCTGTGCAAAGTGTATGCGTTCATGTCCATCTGGGATTAGTACAGCCGCTCTGCGATGCAGCCGGCTACCTTGAAACTATATGTGCACCATGCTGTTCTCAAATTCGAGAACGGCACAGATGTTATTGTTAGAGTGGCTTGGCATGCCGACTGAACAGCACCCTAGTCGCGTCCATGAATGTGTGTATGCAGGCTCGAACTTGGCCTGCAAAATTTCAAGAAACATAACCCCGACATCCATCTCTGCCGGAACTAAACCAAATAACATGCAGCGGCGTAAAATTAACGCTGGCACAACGTTTGGAAGGGGCACATTCCCGTTCAAAGTTTTCCATATTGTAGAGCATGTAAAGGCTCGCGCCCCCCTGGAAATTTCCCTCCCCCCCCTGGGGCGACGCGCCTCCCCGGTTAAGAACCACTGGTCTAGTGGGTTACAGGATGCGTAAGTGGTAAAGGCTGACGTGCTTGCAAGAATTCATTGACACAGCCACGCGGTGGGTCTACGAATGGTCGCGACTGGTCACGGGCCATAAAGAAGCCGAAGTAGCGGAAGTAAAACCATCCCAAAACCTTCCGTTGCATAGCAAGACTGCGTCAAACCCACACAAAATTCGACAACAAAAGCCAAATCAATGAGCAGCAACGACAACAAGAAGTAAGCGAAGCAACAAACAGTACGTCCTTCCGGGTGCCAAGGCACGTTCAGGAGATCTCAACGCAGATGGAAGCCAAGAAGCCCCGCCTGTCAGAGCTCAACACTGACGCTCTGCGAAAAGTCTTGATAACGATGTAGTGGTTAGACAGTCCTCGGAGCTCGTCGCTGGGTCGTAGCCATTCGTAACACAAGCTTACCAGTTGTTTGTCGTGTACCGAACCTGAAAACACAACCTTTGCAAAAAACACAACTGAAAAAAACACGACTGAAAAAAAACTTTGAAGACACAACCTTTGTGTACACAACCTGAAACCTGTGTAAGACGTCGTTCTACTAGGTCAGTAGTTTTCAACCTTTTTTGTACTGCGACTCATAATAGCAATCCACTATAACTTAACGGCTTCCATACACGACTTTCATCGCCTGATCGCAGCAAAAAGGTCAAAACTGGTTTCTAGCAGGCGAAACTCTGACGCTTGCTCATCTCTAATTGCAATCCCTCCAAAACTGCTCGGAACTCCAACAGGGTTGCGACCCAGGTTGAAAACCACTGCTCCAGGTAGTAACTGAGAATTAAAAATACAATAGAAGCGATAATTCCACGCATATGAAATGGACGAGAACTCTCTCCTTTAATATTTTTAGTTCCATTCTTGGGTCTTTCATCACACACCGTCTCTGGCAATTATTCAGAATATCAAATTTCGGTTCTAGGCGGTGGCGTAACTGACGGGGGGAAACGGGGCGAGCCGCCCCCCTGGAAAGCTAAATGTAAAAACTGGGCCCCCTTTAGTTGACATTTTGATATTTATTATGTTTAGGTTGTTGTGTTTTTGCGTTTTTCGGGGTGTTTTTGCTTTTTTTTAGCTAGTACAGATATCCACGACATTCAGATTCACTATCTTTTCCTAACGTTTTTCTGAGTGTTGGCTAGTGGGCCCCCTTCAGCTAAGCTTTGCCCCCCTTGGCTCAAATCTCTACTTACGCCACTGGTTCTAGGATCCTAAACTATCCGAATCGAAAATGCCCATTTGAATTGGACAACCGGGTTCGAGTTTTATCTTTCGCAGGGGGATTAGGAGTGAATACGTGTACGTCTCTGTCCTTTGTGTGTGACGCGTGAAAATAATAGTTACGCTTGTTTTGTTCAAAACTGACCACGTACAGTGCAAGCGACGAAAACCGAAGAAAAAGGGCGAGCATAATGCCGTATCATGCTTGCTTTTTTCATCGGTTTTCGTCCCCGGCTCACAAGACTGCATGCGGTGAGCAATCGAAGAAAACAATAATTGCAAGCTTTCAAGTAAAAAGTTCAACTAAATAATGCTGACGCGCTTGGCTGGTGGCGCAACAGTGTTGCGCGGTTGCCCTTACTAAAACAATTGGCTTAAAAATATCTTTTCATACTTGCCGCGTCAGCATCTTCAGAGAGACCTTTTTATGGTACTGGGTTAACTGCTGACTCATTGCTTAACTGCTGACTCATTGCGATCTCGTTTAACGGGCGGGTATGCGTAGAATACCTTAATATCTCACACTTCCATGAACTTGTATTTTCATTGTGTTTTTGTTGTTGCTGCGAATAATAATACATTTTAATGCTGTTTTTGCCGCATTGCCTGACGCTAAAAAGTCACAACAAGATTCGGTATTCTGGCTTCGATTTCGCTCATCTGTGAAAAACCTAGAATAATAAATTATTCTTTATTTCCCATCCCTGTGCAAAGTGTTATTTGGTTACTATTTCGTTTTGAAGTTTTGTTCTTGAAGGTTAATTAGTTGGAGTTGTTTGAGCTTCTGTCAAAACCACTTTTGGTTTCCCTTCTTGTGGTATCAACAGTTGCCTTTTACTTTCAGCTTATCCTATTTTGTGAGGGTACGCGTTTCACGCCAGCAAAGCACAAAGCCAGCATTCAGTTTGCTTTGAAAAACGGTCTGAAACCGTTGAAGCATCACTTGGTTCCGAGAACAAAAGGATTTACGTCGATCGTGGAGGGTTTTCGTCAGTCAGGTGAAGAAGGCAGATTAAGTTTTCGTCTTGGGTCCGATAAGAACCACCTATGCGGTGCACATAAACATCGCTGGCAGTAGTACACTGCAGATTCAACCGACAAAACCTTATTATTCAAATATTTTCTTGCTTTCGTTTTCTTTTAAGTGTTCTTGTGCTATTCTGCGAAGGGAGTCACATTAAAATCAAAGAGCCGAGGCTTTACACATTGCTTGCGTACAACTTAAAACTTTGCTGGTACTTTCACGAAAACGAATCAGGGAATATAGATGCAAATGAACGATGCATCAGAGCGCACGAAAAGCGTTCAATTGCGGCGTAAGCTCCGGAAATATGCGTAACGACGTACCTGCGGCGTTGTTTGGAGCAATCGCTGGGTTTATGAATCAAAACCGTCGAAAGAGAATGAATGCGGCTGTCAATATCCTTTTTCACATCGCCCAGATTTATTGAACTGGAAGATCAGTTGGTTTCCAAGGATTTCAACTGTGGTCGCAGTGAAAAAAAGCCATCGTGGTTTGTCCCTTGCGCGTCTTACCCTTATCAGCCTAAGCACACCAGCACAAGGTGGTATACAGGGACACTGGATAACAGGGGCATGGCGGGGGCATTGCCCCCTGATCTTTGAAAAGGGGGTAGGGGGAGGTGCCTTTTCATAACAGTATCATAGGTAATTTCATGTTTTATCAAGATCGACTTGTTGAAACAAATTTATTGCAGCTATTTGCGCACCCAGAAAATTCAGAAAGGTTTTCTATAATTTCTGTTATTATGTTTGAGGTCCACATTATTGATGAACAGAAATAAACATAATTGCTAACGATTTTTGTTTTTTATACGTTTCCATTGCTCTCAACTCTTACTGCCCTTCCTGCCCCAGGGTTGCGGAGTCGGAGGTAAAATGTCCAACTCCGACCTTTCCAAAATTTCCGACACCGACTCCGACCCTTTAACACAGGGGTCACCAACGTGGTGCCCGCGGGCCTGTTCTAAAAATAACAATAGCATGATCCACCAGGTCGCCCGCAAGGAACATGTACGTCGCCCGCGGGCCTGTTCTAAAAATGACAACAGCATGATCAATGTCTTCACATTAACGAATATCGATGCAAAAATAATTAAAGCTAAATTGAGCAAAATTTTTCGTTCAGAAGTGCGTATCAAACTTGTAGGCCTTCGCATTAATCGGTACATGAGAAGTAGCTCGCAGTTTCAACAAGGTTGGTGACTCCTGCCTTAGCATAATATGAATGAAGTTTGGCTGTCAACAATTTTGTAGCAACTAGCAATCAATGGAAATCGTGGTACACGGCAAGAATTCTCTGTTCCAATACAAATTTCAAAATAAATTGTGCCATTTCAAAAGGCACGAGTTAGGATTCCTAACTTAGGAGTGCAATGTATAACATTATTCAATTGAACTTCTGGAGTCGGATTTTTTCATCCGACTCCTAGTGTTCTAAGAACCCGACTCCGCAACCCTATCCTACTGTTGCTCCGATGGTCCTGGTAGTTCGCCTCTTTGTAGACCAGAGTTGCAAACAATCCTCATTTTGAAGCCCGAACTCAGCCTGAGCCCGAAATCATACGTCCAACCCAGCTGGCCCGAGCCTGACATTTATTTTTGAAGCCGGTCTACAAAGACATTTATTTTTTTTTAGGCCCAAAAGTGAAATTTACCCAGTGAGTCAAGATATGCGCAACTGCAGGGTATTGATGGCGTAGCAAAGTAAGCACGACTAAATGATTCACAATTGATCATTTTTATTGAAGATTTAATCAACTCGATTAGTTTCATAAGTAACTGGTGACAAAAGTGTCCTTCGTTGCGCTATTGTTAATCCGCACGAGGAAAAGTTTTGTTCCGACTGTCACCTCAAAAAGCGAATGAGACCAGGGTTGCCAGATGCTTGGCAAGGAATATGGCAAGTGTTTGTCCACTTCGAGAAGTTTTGGCAAAGAAATGTGGCAATAGCAATGTTATTGAATATATTGATTTTTCGATACTTAATGTTTTTGCAATTCATATTTTTTCCACATTTTTCAATTTTTAATGTTTGGCAATCGAACTGAAGTCCCACTGTGAAGCACAGAACCAGTAACTATGCTTCACGGAAATTGAGGATGATCAGAATGATAACTCACAACGATTATTGTTGAGCTGTATTTTCTCTCTGCAGTTTGGGTACTCATTTGATAAATAATCCAAAAATGGATTATTTTGTCAATACTGACAATTGGTATTTCAAAAAATGACAAAATTATGGCATAAAAATTTATTGCCAGAAAAACGTGGCGAACTTTTTGGAAAGCAATGATTTTTGACAGTATTTGCCAAATTTGGCCCCAACCGGCAACTCTGGAGACTAATCTAAGCAGTGAACAAAATAACGCAGCTGTGTTTTGCAATTCTAAGGATTAGCTGAAGAAAAATCACTTCACTCACTGAAGTTACCGCGGTGAGCACAACATCTGTGCCACGGACAAAAAAATCCTTCCTCTTAATATTATGTTGTTTTTAATTGTGTGCAAGGCTGAAACATTTTGACAAACTTCAGCCCGAACCCGTCCCGACCCTAAAAGCCCGGCCCGACTCAAATTTCTGATGCAGGCTCCTCTGTTTCCGTTCTTAACATACTCTAAAGCTAAAACAACGCATGACGCTTACCTGGGATTCCCATACACATGTTGCGCCTTCTGTTCACTTATGCATCTCATTGAAACTATCTCTTGCGACCGTACCATCTGTGCGCATATCCTGTTGTAACTGCACTAATCCATAAGTAAGCACTATAGCTTCGGAACGGGATACATCTGGAGGGGGATTTTGCGTATTCTGGTCGAACCACCCATAGAGCTCCGACCTAAGGTGGAGCATCTAACCCCTACCAGCTACACGATGGCTTTCAGCCGCATTGAGGAAAAGCGTTTCGTCAGTTCCTTCTTTTTTTTCTGGTTGAAAACAATTTTTGCGACAACACTTAAAACCCTGACACATGTTTTTTGTTTCAGGCCAGCCCGTGTACGATTTCACTGTGTGCTTCAACCGGGGTCGGGAATATACTTTGACGGACTACATAAGCGGAGAGTCTCTGAGCGCAGACATCTTCGTCAGGTCCTGCTTCGTATTTTGTGTCGATGCTCGAAAGTTGGAAGAAACGTACTTGTCGTGCGTGGATCGCGCTGCGATCGTCACCATTGTGACGCTTGTCCGTCAGTTGTGCGAGCCAATGACCCGAATTGACCCGGGCTGGGTCGTTCGTTGAGTGATTCGCGACTTTCCTTTTCCTCTTATAACTTGACTCGATTCCGATCGTAATCAGTGATTTCCCAACGAAATCTGTATGCTGCATTGGTTCTTTGCAGGGACCAAGTTTGCTAGAAAACTTTGGTGGGAGGGAAACTTTGTGCGATATGCATGTTATTGTGCGTATCACACAAATACAATAGTATTGTTTGCGTTTTGATGACGTCACCATGTTCAATCTACCGTGGTACAATCTTTTTGCGAAGTGGGAAAAATGGGAGGCAAGCATGACCCAAGTGCCCGCCTGGCTACGCCCATGTTACGGCGGTTGCATCGTACTGTGCTAGTATTAGCACTTGAAGAGTTCTCTGTCAAAGTAGATAAAACAAACACAACACTTCAAATGATTCTTTGAACAACGAACAATGCATTAAAAGTAGAATTTATGAATATGTATCTCTGAGATTCAAATAATTGGCAGTTATATAATGCAATTGCAATTAATAAACGTGTATCTCTGAGATTCATTTCACATAGTAAATATGTAGGCCTACACTGTGGCCATATGTAATCTAATGATAATGTCCATTTTTCTTATTTATTGCCCGGCTTTATGCTGGGGTTTTCGAACAGTAACGTAACCACGAAATTTGTTCAACTACATTATTTTTTATCACAAAATATTGGAGGTGACAAAATATATTTTGTCCTCCATTGTCCAAAAGTTGAGCGGACATGTCCCCTCCCTTAAACTCGGTCCCCGGTTCTTTGAGTAGCAAGACGCTCGTACGAAAACTTGAGTGTGTCGAAGTTCGTACTCTGCTTTAACTCGAGCACGGGCCATTTTCACTGCTTTTATCAGATCAGCTGCGTTTTTTGCGTGAGAGGTCCATTTTCAAGAACCCGCCAAGATTCATCGCACTTAACATCGGGGTACGCAGTTTGCCTATCACTGGGTTAGAGCTCAGTTTGCTTAATTTGACCCAGGTGCATGCCCGTACCATGCTAAATAGGATTTAAAACGGAACTGAACTTCCTCTATAGCTGACGAAAGGGGGAAACAGGCAATAACATGATGTTCAAACACATTTTGTCTAAGTGTTCGATTTACTTTGATCTTCTTTTTTATGACCGTATAATGTTATTATACCCGCGGCCGAAACTCGCACCAACTATTGAATGGGTTGGTCCAAATTGTAATTCCAGGCTCAAATGCAGACGCCATTTACTTGGATTCGAAATGGAATCGTCCGGATGTGACTTGCGGATTTGTGATTCATGCCCGTCAGAGTTCCCTCCAAGATGCACAACTACACAAATGCGCCGCACTACCACCAGACCATTTGCTCAGTGAAATCTTATTCTCGCGCACTTGCACAATTCCAAATCTATTACTGTATATGTATCGCATAGCCCTTAGAAACGAACGAATCAGCAAGAATTCATACCAGCGCATCTTACAGCTCTTTTTAGTTGGGCTTTCAAAAGGTTGATTTGAGCTCCGGTCCGTCAAACGAAACATTAAATTCATTTGCCAGCATTTCATTTTGACATATGCAGCGCTGTGAGGAATCCCTGACCGTTGTGCAATTATATCACGAGTAAAGATGTGCATCATTTTGACTTGTGCGAAGTTAGTCACCGTATCTTTTCCTCTGTCGCCGACACGGGGCCGGTGCTTGCATTTCAAGACACACTTTCCATTTCAGGCGCATCGCTATGGACGAAATCCCACGAGGCGAGGCGGAAAGCGCCAAATATTTGCACAAGTTGTATCAGGAGAAGGTGATTTGAAACTGTGTGGGTTCCGAGGCTACGTGATCAGCGGTTACGCCTGTTGTTGTCGCGACGTATCTGCGCACACATAATTTAATATTGATTTAACCTGAGAAAAGTCGCTCTTCCATTTTTAGGAGTAAGCGCTGATTTTATGCCTAAAAAAGCGTGATGGTGTTATCTGGAGCACGATTGCGCTCAGCGTGCTGTTGCAAGAGACTGATATTATTATAATAAGCTGTACGAATTCTTGAAAAACAATTTTGATTACTGCATTGTCTGCTCACGGGAAGTGGGCCATGCGGAGAATTGAATCAGTGATTGTATCGGATCGATGTCGTGTCAAACTGAGTTTTATCGAAAGAGTTGTGAGGCGTTGCTTAAATTTCAGCGTTACACGCTTTGATGACCATTTTGTCTCATTCGGCGTCTGCTGCTTGGACTAAAATATTTTCTCTGATTTTTACGACGTGCATATTTTGTCCCACGCAACAATTCAAAGCGAATCATTCCGAGCTTTTCGGGATGAAGGACTTTGCTGAGAGCAGGCACTGATAACAAGCAATGCTGCAGAAAAAGTACTGTTTTAAATATCCGAAAATTAAACTTTTCAGCAACGTTTAAAAAAAAACTCAAGCATATTTTCAGCTGCACGGAACTGAAAAAGATCAAGAAATTATTCCCAGCAACTAAATGTGAGCAAACAGCAGCCTGTTCATTTGCTCCCTCTCATTCCTTTTTGCATGGTTTGTTAATTTTCTGCAGCCATCTTATTTTCTATTACCATAAATTGGCGTCGAGTGCGATTGCCGACTTGCAAAAACTGACTTGGCACAGCTCAACCAATGGCGTGGCTTTACTTTCTAGCTCCGTGTTTAAACAACCACCGTCGTGAGAAAAGTGATTTTACAAAACCGCAAGAGTTCTGGAACAGCCCACAGTACAAGGCTAATGGAAGATCGGCGAGATGTTTCTTCGTTAACGACGCAGCATGTCGACCGTTGTTGACGCCATTCGAGCACGACTTTTGATAACAAACTGTTGTTAAAATCGCGTTGCCGGTCCTACTGACTAATGATGCAGCTTACGGCATCGTCAAGTTGATCTGCTGCTGTCATTACCAGAACGTTCATGATGGCATAAAGATAAAGACAGGGGGTCAAAAGAGACGTTTAAGGCCTTCGAGTAATTTCAGCCAGAATTTAACATCTGAAATTTGTTACTCGTTTTTGGAATCATTCGCTATTTTGTTCCTGATTTTTCGGTCGTGGGAGATGTCTTTGCGTCACTTTATACGTGTCCCTGACGGTGACCACACCCGTTCACTGGGAACGCATGGCGTTGAATATTTATTCGCCCCAATAAAACGTGCCGTCCACGGCTCACGTCTGCAAATGCAATGGAAACAATTGAGCTGTGAGTTTAATTGGCCGGGAATCGCACGACGAAAGAAAAATTTAATTACACTGGTTTCGTCCTCCCAGTGAGAGGGGTCGCGTGTTGTCAGCTAGCATCATCTCGGCTTACCTGCTCTTGATTGACGCGATTGTTTGCTTAATGATTGATTGGTGGCGATGCATTTCTAGCGCTGGGCGTGAAATTCATCCCTTTCTCGTACGGCTTAACCGTTTTTCAAATCGTCTGTGCGACCCAACCGGGTATGCAACCCAGGCCTATCAATTAAATGGGTTCGTGCCACTCCACCACTCGGACCGTCTTGCTTGCGGAGAAAAGCTGAAAAAGCTTTTCTGTTAAAAGTGGAAAAAGCTTTGCATGACTTTTTAACCTTGTAGGCGTCTTGGAGAGACTGGTGCTTGGTTTTCTTTTCCCCTAAGTGCTGGGCTCTGTTGCGGTTGTGATTTGCGATTGCTTGTGCATACAGAAAATCCTGCCCTGGTCCGATTGATATTACGACTCAACCCGTTCGTGAGGACGGTAGTTATTTAACGGCGATGAAGTTCCGTCGGGTACGGTTGTGATGACAGTTTCTCGCTGGCAGTCGATGAAAACACGAAATCATTTACTAGAATTAATTTTTCTTCGCTCGGCTGAACGTGAAAATTTAGCAGCGCCGTGTTGACGTTGGAGTTGTCCGGAACTTGCGGAAACGTTGAAGGGATGTCCGGTTCTTCGCTCGCGGCGCAATTCCTGATTGTTGCTTTGTTTCAAACTAAGCCAGGGCTGTGGAGCCGGAGCCGGGGTCAAAAAGTTTTACATGGTGGAGCCGGAGCCTGAAATTTGTGTTCCGGTTCCACACCCCTGCTTTAAACAATCGCGTTCGATGCGAACGTGACTTCTCTGTGCTGCATGCAACAGTGCACCAATGACTTCTACTTCTTTTCAGGATGAACTTTGCGAATTTTTTGAAAAAAACGGTCAATTCCCGTCAGGGCCAGTGGACGAGCGCTACAGAGATTACGCCACAGTTACAATTCCGAAGAAAACCAGGTGCACTTGCTGTTGTTTCGGGCGTTGCTAAAGTCAGTTAACGGACACGGCTGCTTAGTATCCTAATTCAGTGACTGAGTAGCGTACCTTGGTTATTGACCTGCCGAGCAGACCTCCGCGTTTGGGTTGCTTTGATCACGAGCCGCTAATGTTTGTGACTTGATCTAATCTGAGCACAAGCATGATGCAACTTAATTTCCATAAAAAAATATTATAAAAAATACAAGGCGCAAAAGGAACGAAATTTGACTGGATTCACATACATTTGGACATTCAAAAAGTATCTCCCCAACATTCAAGTGTCACGATGTTTCTCCGATTTCGAACTTCTCCAAACTTAAAATTCGTTACAACAGTTCAGCGCAGTACAAACAGTAGACGAACTATTAGAATAAAAAACTGTATTTGTTTAAACCCCTCTGTGTTAATTATCAACCTAAACCAGAGGTTTTCAACCTTTTTTGGCCCACGGACCATCATTTTAAAAAATATACCCGATGCACCACTTTGCTATGCTGACACCTCATCAACAACTAATCGACACAGCATTGCACATACGTCAGTGAACTCGAGGCATGTTAAATGTTTGTCATTAATAAAATCATAATGATATAAACTAGGATTTATGGAACTCTGCGGACCACTAGAAATTCTGTGTGGACCACGTTGACAATCGCTGACCTAAACTCTAATTGTGTTTCGAACTCTCTTTTGTTGAGAAGTTCCACCGATGCTGGCTCGCACTGGGTTCAATCGAGTTCGACCTTTGCATGAAAACCTCATGGCCCGTGTTCCCTTGGAGTTTTTCGATTTTAATTGTTGGCGCTTGTTTAGCGTCTCCCCCCAGAATAGTTTCGTGATTAGACAGAGAAGAAAACACGACTAACATCGTCATAACGTTTGCCATGGAAATAGTTTGAAACGTGGTGGTTAACATGTCACGCACAGAAAACGCGACTTACTTTGATAAGGTACCAGGTACTGATCCGGACTTGACGTTATTGGCTTTATGGGGTCATATGGGGGAAAGTGACAATAAATGGGTTAAAACGTTTGCAACATACGCTAGAGGGTGAGAAACAAAGAAAAGAGGGACCGACTTAATCGTCGCGATTGTCTCTTTGGGGGTAGAACTATCATCTGGCCCAAGGTCTACCTCGATCTTTTTTGCAAAACAGCGCTGACGTTCTGTCCCAACAAGCGGATCGAACTAAAGTGAAACCTCAAAACCTTTTTGCACCTGAACGATGAGCTTCACTATGGAATGTTTGTTGCCCAGTGACACTGACACGTGACGGAAAAATGGCGTTTGAAGTCCAGACGCGGAAAAGAAATCGCATAAAGACCTGCACGTGTAGGTTTTGGTGGAAGTTCACGGCAGACATGCGAAATGTTGCGAATCCACGGAAATATGGTTTCCAAAGCGACGACTTAGTTCACAGAAAAGCCACCCAGAGGCGGCGTTTCATATTGTAATGGTGGCAATCGAGTTCTTGCAGTAAATCCAACATTTCCTTTCATTCAAAACGCGCAGCACCGATCGGTTGCTCTATTCAAACGCATTTGTTTCAGGTCGTTGGCGTGGCTGCTGTTTTGGGCTGCAGCAGTCTTAATACCCTTGTACTACCTCATGGCCTGGGCATTTTCCTGCGGGTCGTGGATCCACTGCACTGCTGCGGTTGCCTTGCTGTTCGTTCGTAAGTAACATGCGGATCCAACCACTGTTGATGTTTATATACGTTTCGTTCTCGAGCACAGCAATGTTGCATCTTCGACTGCTCGTCTTGCATCCACTTCGATCGCATAAAACCCACTGGCTGCGATTAACGCTGCGAATAATGTGAGCTTGTGACGCCCTTTTGGTTTGTGATGGTGAAAGGCTCTAAAATGTGGTAGAAAAGCTGCTTAAAGAAAATAATGTGCGAAATGTTTGCTCAAACTCAGAAGTAGCATAGAAACTGGGCAACGTCAATGGGGATAACAGGTTTAGTGTAGAATGTTGTGGACGTAATGGCAAGTTTAAGTGCATTTTCAGGATTGTTTGGTTGCAAATCATTATCACACAGGTTTGTTGGCTGTACGTTGCAGAATAAAATGTTGGGTTGATACCGTGTTAAACTCGGCGCCAAAATTGTTTCACTGTATTTTAACCAGCTGAGGACAAAACTAACCCTTTGCGACAACATTCGCAGTGTCCTGTTCGCACGCGTCTATGCATAAATATGCGTTGTTATCAGCTGCGTGATCTCTTTTTTATGTTTCAGTTTCCGTTTCATATCGGGCTATGGTCACGATAACGTCAACAAACTCATCGTACGGCGAGCGAAGCGGTTCAGCGAAGATTTTGGAGGAGTCCTGGAATCCTGCGAAAGGCTGAGGAAGATGTCAGCAAATCAACAAGAGCCCTTGCATTGCCATGTTGAACTTTTTGGCTGATTGACGGTGATACTGATACTTGCTGCTGACAAATTTTCTTCAAGTGTTGATTTTGACGACTTGGTCTTCAAACTGGGGGAGAATATGTCACTTTTAAACCGAACTTGTTTTTCTTTTCTTTGTTGTTTTCCATTAGCGGCAATTTTTCTTCAGAGTCCTGCCGCTTACGTGAGATACCAAGAAGTGTTTTTTCTGTGTCTTCTTGTCTTTCCTCGGACCCACAGCATGTTGCGCCTGATCGTCCAGGGCAAGGGTTCCCGACGTGGGGTACATTTACCTATCTGGAGGGGTACAAGTCGGGTTAGCAGTAGAAGATAAAATGTATGTATATATTAATTATTTCCAAATATTCTAAAATATAAAAGTTCCAATAAAAATTCAGTGGATTTTTGTTATTTTGCTCAGCCTTTTTGTCGTAAGAAATTTTAGGGGTACATGCTAATCTGTCGAAATGCTGAAGGGGTACATGGTCAGAGAAGAGTTGGGAACCCGTGGTCCAGGGCATGTGTCAAGTGCACATACGGTCCTTGCTTGATGCAGCTTCCACTTGTGTTTCAGGCAAAGTCCCATTGCTGGTAAATTGTGAAATTACGTTCTGAGATTTGGTTGTCGAGTCGATGTAAACGCTAAAAAGAGAACGAATGGAGGTTCGAACGACCAGATAAACGCGCGCCGAATTAAAAAATCCACTCGATCAAAGGATTCGAGACAAATCGGGTTGCTTGGCAGAGATGAGCGGACTGGCATTTTTTACGATTCAAATCCATTCCTTAATTTTTAATACTTTGTCCAAGATCAACCATAATCCAAACATAAAATATGTAAGGACCAAGTCTGAACGAAGTCCAAAAAATTAAAAAATACTGCTTTTAACAACAAAAATGCCGCAATTCGTTTACATTAACTCACTCCAAATCCGGTCCTGATCCTAAATTTTTAAAGCGATTTACATTCCGGATCAAATCCAAACAAATTCGTTATAGTCCGGATCCATTCCAATGCTGATCTGTGCTACTTCGTAAAGAGTTACTTGCAGATAGTTGAGCAGAGAAAATGGGATATTTATATCATTCGTTTTGCGTTCTTTTTTCAAATATTTTTTCTGCTGCAATTTTTTCCTCGCGAAAGCGAAAAACGCTGTGGATGCTGTGTCTTAAGCAAGTAGTTGCAGATATTTGTACTGTGACAAAATTGGACAGCATCGCGGCCGCCTATTAAACAAGTCCCACCGTGCTTTACTACGTACCGGACCATAAGCACTGACATTCAACAGACCCTCGTGGTTGTCAAAATAAAATGTGGTCTTTGGTGTGCTCGATGCTTCTTGAAAAGTAATGCTTTTCAATTTGGTCGTTGTGGGCGCGATTTTTGAAAGCTCCAACGAAGTCTGTGTGGTGTGAAAATGCCATTTACTTTGATTTAGTGCCCGTTTCGTGGTTTCCATTGTTTCGAAGGCGTGTAGTATGTATCAGAGGTGGCCATGGATTCCAAGTGCCGGAGTCGACTCCGGCCGGATTCTGCGTTTTTCGTTCGGATCCGGACCCGGAGTCAAAATATTGTGAAAACCTGGACCCTGATCCGGAGTCACTTTTCATTTCGACAGCAGCAGGAGTCTGTGTGGTCATTTCCTAAGTGAAGACATGGGTAAATTTCGGTTGGATCGATGATATAACGGGAGTCTGAACAGGAGTCGGATTCTCTAATTTGAAAAAATTCCGGATCCGGATTCAAAAATTTTGGAACAGGACCGGAGTCGGAGTCTGAAAAAGAGACTCTGGTCACCTCTGGTATGTGTTATGTACGTGAGCTACCCAGAACCGTCGCCAGAAAATCTTCAATGGGGGTGCTTTACGTTTGTGCAGGGTGACTTGACATCCTAAAATTTGACAAAAACTGATTTATGGTGTTAGTTATTTCAATTTAGGGGGCTTGAAGTTTTGTTTGTGGTGGTTATCCCACCAAAGCCTCCCCGTGGCGACGGGACTGGAGCAGCTGGGTACAATTTTAAGACCGTTCATTTTGCGACACACTTTGACCAGGCTCCTGTTTGTGCTTCCGTATCTTCTGCATAATTTGGCAACTCCATGGTCGGGTCTGCTTGATCTGCGAAGAACCACGTTTGGCGTGGTTCGTTTTCAGGCGTCACGTCAGTGATGCGCTGCGGGAAAAGATGGTTCGTGTCAACCTGGAATAACCATTGCTCCGTGTAACACTCTAATCGTGGCACACTGGGTGGACAAAGCCAAACTGAAGACAGTCGTTTAAATACGTATACATCTTATCTCGAAGGCAAGCCGGCTGGCCGCGCTGATAATGCGGAGGGTTATCCCCCAAAATATAACTTCAGGGTATTATAATTTTACAGGCAATAGGCTCAGTCCCCCAGCCCAGATTGGAATCCCTCTGAAAAGACCTTGACTAGGGACTTGTTGAGATCTCACACCTGTGCATCAATCACTTTTCTACTCTGTTCAAGAGTTTCACAAAACAACGTCACGGGTTCACGCGGCTGTGATTGCGGACTGTAACGAAACGCTACTCATAGGTTCACGTTTTGACTCCATTTGATTAATGAGGTATTTGGACAGTGGAATGCATTGAAAACAGGCCAGTAAATCCCCTGTCTCACAAAAAGCCTCCCCGAGTCAAAATTTTGACAAGACATGTAGGATTACAGCAAGAAATGTATCTATGACTTACGAGATTCAAAATTTGTCAGAGTTCAGGCATTGATCACTTGCAGAGTCTGAGAAATTTTACCTTGCTGTTATTGTGGTCTGTTCACGCGTAAAACTGGGGGAAACCAGTTTTTCAGTATTAGAAACTACGTGAACAGATGTGCAAAGGTACTGGTACTACTAGAAAATGTGCAGTGAGAGGAGCGAAAACGTCTCGCAAATCGTACGTTGCAAAAAGAGGCAATACTGTAACGGAAATGTCTATCAGTGCTATAGTCGAGACTGAGACCTTACCAAAAAATCAAGACCCGAAAACTTGTCCGCTGAGGAATGAAGCCCGACTCCATGTTTAGTGGTACAACAAGACATCTGCATTTTTCTTGACTTCATCTGGGAACTGCCCAGTGCCGAATTAAGGTAACGCGGGGGCCTAAGCTAAAAATACACTTGAGCCATAGGTGTAGGAGCAGACAAATTTTTGGGGGTGTGAAGCAGTTTTGCCCGAAAAAAACTAAAAAATGACCTCCAAAAAAACGTCTTCATATGATTCTGGACGCCATTTTTATCAAATCACATCAAGCGCCATTTTTGATCTATTTTCAGGGACCTCCAAAAGAACGTTTTCATATGATTTTGGGCGCCATTTTTTCAAATCAAAGCACATCAAGCGCGATTTTTGCTCGTATTTTCAGGGATTTTGCGAAGGTTTTCATACATCTTGCCCAGAATTCCACGGATTTTGCCCGGATTTTCATCAAATGAAAACTTTTTGGGGTGCGCTTGAAATCCCGCTTCCTACACCACTGACTTGAACAAACGAACAACTTTTAAATCAAATTCTGTGGTAATCCATGTGAATACCATTAGGCATACCGAATTTCATAAGTACGAAAAACCTTGTCCTAAATAGCAACAGGTGGACATTATGGACATATTTTTTTTACCAAAAACGCATATATGTATCTTTTTACCAAGAAGGAATACATTACAACTCACAAGTACAGAACAGTAATTAACTCTTCCAGACTCGTCAAACGAATTTGATCATTGCTATATTTAAACAGTGTAGTCATTGTATGAGCGTCGAAGTCGATTGTCAAAAGCAGCAAACCTACTGCTTAATATTGCATTGTCTAGATTTTGTCCTAGCAGATTTGTTTATGATACTGGTAGTGTCTATTTCACATAAAGGTTCATGATCTATACTCGTTAGAATCAGACTGTTCAGCTCCAGGGACGCCGGAGCAGTAAAAGAATTGAGAGCAATGGAAATTTATTGAAAACAAAAAAGACGTTACCAATTAATGTTTTTTCTGTTCATCAACAATGATGACCTTAAAAATAATACCATAAATTATAGAAAACCATCGTGAACTTTCTGGGTGTGCCAATAGCTACAATAAATTTCATTCCAGTCGAGTTTAACAAACCATGAAATTACATATGATGCTGTTATGAAAACGCACCTCCGTCCCCGTTGTCCCCTTTTAAAAAGGCAAGGGGTCAATGCCTCCGCCATGCCCCCTTCTCCAGCGTCCCTGGATGACGGTGCTGAGCGGCGCACAAAAGCATGTAAGTTGTTATGATCAAGGTTTCAGACGTTTTTGCGAGACATTTAGCCTGACGCTGACAACCGTTTGTTTTCACGAAATTTGAAGCAAGATTTGGCGGTTAGTATTTTACTACAGTAGTTATATGTATTGATTTTGTACATATTTGGCTTGCACACCTCATCTACATGTTGGAGGTGATAGAGGAATCACAAGAAAACAAAGAAATCATGGGGCGCCACGAAGCACACGGAAGGTTTTGGTTGCTGCGCAAAAGCGACGCTGATGAAACACAAACATCGAAACAGCACACGAGCAACCAACTACTGCAGTTGGTCACCGTCATACAGGAGGGTCAAATGGTGGAAAAAAATTAGGATTTGTGAAAAGCACCAGACCTTTAAAGAGATCGGATAAAAAGTAGATGAGGATGCACATTGTTGAACAAAACCTTACAGATTGTTTCTAATCAAAGCATCAAATGTCCTGACAAAATAATTAACTTGGTGTGGCGAACACTTACAGTTCTAGGTATGAAATGTATAATTTCGGTAGGCATTATTGTAGGCATCTCGTAAGCGCTTCATTACTAGTCTGTGTCCACGAATGGCAAACATGCACTGGCATGCAATAGGCACGGAATAAAGTGTTTTTTACTGCAGGTGAGCATTGAGAAAAGGTGCCTCTGAACTTGTTTGTTGCGCAGTACAGCGATTTTAGTTAGGTAACATTTGATAAACAATTAACAGGTGTATGCGCTATTTATATAAAACAATGATGTTCGCATCATTCAGCATATTCTTTGATTACAACGCTCTATTTTATGGCGAAGCGTTTGAGGACACGCGTGAGTATCGTCAATATCCTTGTTATAAATACTTCTATATTCATACTAAGGCATGATCAATGTGAGATCAAACGAAAAGCATTGCTGGAAGAGATACAACTTTTAGAAAACGGAAAGTCCTCGCTTTGGAAAAAGTTTGTCAAATTTCTGGATATTTACAAAAAACTTGTGCATTAATGCTTACTCGACAAAAAGGCAGAAGAAAGTAAGTTTCATGTTGAATTTTATCCACATTCCATGTGATTTTTCAGGGCGCTTAAACTTTTCCTCTTCGCCACCACTATTACTTACGAAACATTTTTCACCAGTTTCAACATTTTTTAAATAATGACGCTGAATAAGCTTTGATGGAGATCAATTTGGAAAAGAAATTTTGTCAGGAAAAATAAAAGGGTTAATTTTTTCCGAGAAAATCATAGATATACATGTCTGGTAACCATGGGCTTTTAACAAGTTTAAATCGCACGAAGGTAATTTTGAAGTTCCAATAATGCTCTGCTCAGCTTCGTGCACAAAATCCGCCATTTGTGGGAAAAATTATTGTATTTATAATAATTTTGGGAAAAATTATTGTGTTTATAATCACATCTGCGACAAACAAATAATCATTTGTTAGCACCTACAGCTTGTGTTTGACTTTGACGAAAACAGCTCAGACAGGTTGCTGCTAGTTTTCGTGAACGGCTCGACCCGATCGATTTCGTTGCATTGTGTTCGGGATGTTTAAATCTATTCGAATTAAATTCATCCGTGGGATAGCGGCAGCTGCTACGTCAGACAACATTAGTTGCTCTTGGCGACGCCAATGACGTCAATGCGTTAATGAGATGATAACAATCAATGGGATGCTGGTTACTCTTCAAAGCTCTCCGTTTTCACGGTACGGGCGGTGCTCACTGGCGCTTGTGCATATTTGATAAGTTTGCTGCTTTATCTTTCGGGAACCCAGAGCTTTTAGCGCGGGATCGGTATGCCGTCTGCTTCCTCCATAGTCTACAGGTTTTTCTAATCATGTTACATTTAAAACCGAAAGAAAGTCTATACCGGTCCAATTCCTAATCGTGTGACTACGCATATGTGAGGAAAGTTTCTCTTTGTTTGCTAACCAAAAGTGTTGCACGCTTAATATGCACGACAATTTCTAGCTGAGACAAGCAAAACCTAACAAGGCTTTCTCGCACTAGCGCAGCTTGTACTGGAGTGTTTGACGAGTAACGCACAGTATTTTAGTTGGACAACCTTAACCGCAGGGCCGGATATCTTCGAGCATTTTTACACATATACGCGTTGTGCATAGTTTTCAGCGTTTGCAGAAAAGATTTTCCAGTTTAACCTCCTTTGTTGACCAAAGTGCCATAAGATTGGCACATGAACGTTCGGGATAGAGTCTAGACAACTCAGCTAAATCTGGCACCCCTTAAAGTCAAAAAATTCCACAAGCTGTATACAATATTTTTTTCGCCACGCCACACTTTTCGGCGCACCCGCAGTGATTCGGTGCCCCCATAGTGATTCGCCGCCCGGGGTATTGCTTCCCTTGCCTCCCTCGTTACGCCCCTGGGCCAAAGACCAGGTAGCGTGGTTGCAACTCCCAACTGGCGTGGTGGCGCCTAGTTGTAGAGCTTGCAGGACTGTCTGAGGCTGCTGGAAACAGTGGTGTTTCGAGACATTGAAGGGCAGCTGCTTCCCCCGCGACCCTCCAGAGAGAAAATGCGGTTTGAAAAGGAATGAATCATTGCATTGAGAAACAAACCAGGACCTCTGATCGTTTTGATAAATTTAAGAAATTATGCAAAATGCCTGCCTGCATCAACGGAGCTCCTGACGAGTTTACTTTACGAAATCCCTCTACGCCTCAACGGTAAATAGGAGTAATACTAAAGGTTAACGATGTTTGTGCTTTGACAATCGCTCTTGCTTGTTGAAAAAGACTCTAGGCAACAGGTGCTCTAGAATTAACACACCTCTAACTGAGTGACTGTATCAGCAACGGTTTTTGCAAGAGAGCATGTTTGGCTGTTGATCAATTGTTCGGGAGCAAACTGAAGAGACGCCACGTGGACAACGATTCGGCAACGAATGTTGCAAATGATTAGCTCAGCAGAGGTCTGCGTTCGGCATTGTGACGTTGCAATGGCAAACGTACAGTGTTGCTGACGGTGCCCGTGGATGCCGTTTCGCGGTGTGCTTCTCAACGCACTGCGGCAAACGTCACTGGAAGCGGCAGCTGCTACGCGTGTAGCTATCCCAGCCGGGACTAGTTAAACCTCTGCTCCCGTTGCGTAACTAACAATGCATTGCAAAGCTGCATGTCAGCTGTATGCTGAGCGCCCAGGCGCGTACTATCGTGAATTCAGGAGAAATAGTTGTTCAGGTTCAAGCCACGTGAAATTCATAGGATAGAACGACTTGCAAACATTTGCTGCAACAGAAGCTTAGCTGTAGTTTGGTTTATGAGGCAAAGAGAGGAATGGAGGCAAGTTGACTTGAGACGTGATTAAGCTCAGGTAGAAGAGTGTTTTTCAGGTTATCCACTGCAACGCTGCGTCTGCAGCTGAAAAGTACTTGCCTCAATCGTACGTGTATCCAGCAATTCGACGCGCTGTAGTCTTTGCGTCGCCAGTTTTGTTATTGCAGGCCAGGCAGTGACGCCAGAAGGAAGGGCACGGGGCCATAATAACAATTGAGGTCATAACCACTCAGAAGCGGACATAAGAAGTGTTTTAGAGAAAAAAGATTGCTTTCGTTTTTTTTGCATAGATGAAGTCACAGACATGCAATTGCATTTCCTGATTGCGCTATGTTTACAGTTGTTGTTATTTTGTACTTTGTACCTGTAAATGCATATCGCAAGTCATTTACACACACCATTTCCTTGTTATCGACATAATAAAGTAATGGTTTAACACAGTGGTTCCCAAACTTTTTAGGCACACGGCACCCTACAGAAGAGAAATGTAATTTGCGGCACCCAATGGTGAACCACACGGAGAGCTTCAATGTTTTACCACCAGGCCCGCAACGTTTCCCAACGTCTTGCAACTTGAAAGCATTCGAGAAGAGCCTGCCCTAAGTAATACTCGCGCTGTAAGCACTACGGGTAATGAACACGTGGCTGAGAACGTACTGTAGATTCACTTTCTTTGTGATAATGAACTTTCCACTTGCCACATTTATTACGTCACCATTTTCACCTTAAAAGTGTTAATCACTTCACGTAGGTATGACGACTCAGAAACGGATATATGCTGGGAATCAGTGCTCCCACTCCTAGTGTTTTTCCACTAGATCTAGTGTTTTTGCATTTCATCTAGTGTTCTGGTGTTTTTTCATAGCTATCTAGTGTTTTTTTATGAGTAAGCTGAATGTATTTAATTACACAATTTTGTTTAATTGCAATAATAATTGAGACTTTGATTTCGTGGAATTGCAATTTGCTAAAAATTCTACCTACTAATTACATCTTAAATTACACAAGAGTATATAATCTGTTTCGAGTTAAACCGCTACGAAGTCACTGTGGTCATCTGTTAAAAATTTCAGTGATCTGTAGCAAGCTACAAATACAAGCGTTGCTGCTGCGGTATATCCCGTTTTCTTTGTCGCTGATTTTCAAATGTCTTTGTTTTGCATTGCAACGCATTTTCTGGCCATTTTCGTTGAGTGTAAGTTAGCCTTTTGCTTTGACAGCTAACTTATTTGTGAACTAGTGTTTTTTATTGTGAAATCTAGTGCTTTTCCATAAGAACAGAGTGGCAACACTGCTGGGAATGACTGCTGATTTTACATGCCCTGCAGAATTCGATCTGAAACAGTAGTAGTTAAAACATTGATGATGCCTACTTATTAGGCGCAGTATATACTCTGTAAGATCGTAATGTCTGATTCTTTGCTGGGAAAGGATTCCTTTCGATAGGCAGTGCAGTTAGAACATTCTTATTTTTGGATTTGCGCGTAACGCTGCGATAGATTTGTTTGAAGTCTGCAAAAAATTACCAGCTAAGCCTTCCTTACAAAACGGAATTTCCGTCCAGTTGTCCCCGCTGTGAAAGGTCTGGGCAGCAGTGCCCCTCCGTGTCCCGGTGTTCATGAGTCCCTGATTGCACGTACAGTGTGATGTTGACTTGTGCACTAATGAAGACATGCAGTAACTCTGTCGCAGCGTCGTAGCTTTTAAACCAGTGGTTCTTAACCATTTTTTTACTGCGCCTCTTTTAAGAAATTGCCCTTTGGTTCAAATCCCCTGACTTTAAATAAGTTCTCGATCTTTATTCGCCGAGACATAAACAGTACAGTGGAACGCATGATTTCCAGCACTGTGACGTCATCACAAGGCTCGTCTGGCCCCCGGCGCCGTGGCGTCCAGCGTAGCGGCCAAGGGCCAGACCACCTTGCTGGCCCGGACCTCCTCAATCGTCGAAGAGACCGAAGCCCATTTCGTCGTCCGATTCCTCCTCGGAAACTTCCGCAGGCTTCTCCTCGGCCTTCTCTTCCCCCCCAGCGGCGCTCTCGGCGGGCGCAGCGACGGCGAACGCGCTCGGGTCGGCCAAGTAGGCCTTCATCTGCGGCCGGACACAACTCCGTTTATAAATGTCACGAGCACCGGAAAAACGCGATAAGCTTTCTTACGAGATATTTGATCACAGGTAGGTTTTTTATCTGTCTGGATTGAGGTTTCTGAAACATTCGCGAATATGAAGTCACTCGGAACCAGCAGCGCAGCTGAGGCAAGATTGAGGGGCCAAAGATTTGACTTCAAGCAAGCAATGTTTAGGTCACCGCATCTTGAGAAAACGACAAGGTATGCTAGAAATTTGTGGAGGGAATGGCTTTTCCTGACCACACTTACGATGTGAAGAGATAGATGAGCTTTGAGAGGCGGTGACCTCAAATACAAATGAACAAAGCTGTTTTTGATCAAGCATCACCTTGTCAATAATAATACTCCATCATCGTTTTTCCAAAACTTACACATGAAAAACTAAGCAAAACTGCCATCAGCAATAAAGAATAAACTTTGAACAAACGGGTGAATTTGGCATTTTCATAATTTTTCAATACTTTTTGTACATTTTGGCCAAATTCAATAATTTTTCAAGGTCTTGAAAAACGATTTCACAACTCAATACCGCGCGGGAACCCTGACATCTCACGACGATGCTGAGCGTGATCAGCATATGTAGCACTCAAACAATAACCATACCGAATGCATGTAGCGGCAGACAGGATACGCCCCCGGCAATCGAGTACCGGGGCGAGTTTAATGCCGCGTCATGATCTCACCCCCCGACATGCTGAAGTCGCCACGACCAACACGGCGACGTCACGGTAAAGGGGGTGGTGACTTAAGCGCACGGGACGTCACGTACCTGTTCCGCTTCCGGGAAGGTGATTTCGGTTTCGGCGGCCACGGCCAAAAGGTTCTTGAAACCGTTGATGATGGAGTGCGGGACCGAGGCAACGGTCGGGTACCCGATCGAAAGGCACACGGAAGCCACGTTGCGCACGCCGTCGACGAACTTCCGGCGGATGTCGTCATCGGTGATGTCCAGCACGTTCGGGTCGAACACGGTGCCAGAATCGTAGACTGGTGGGACAACAAAACGCCAGAGCACGCGTGTTAGACGTTCGCGTATTTTGTTAGCGACTCGGTTAGAATAAACACAGTACGACGAAAATCTTTATCAAAATTATTTGCATTCTGAATAATACTGAAGCTGATTATGTCAAAAATTTTGATCAGAAGTAAAAACAAGGTTTCTAGGACCCTGATCACACATTTGGTCATTGACTTTTGTAGCGACGGAAATTTTTTTATCAAACTCGATCATAAAAAATACCTAAAAACGAGAAAAACACACAAGTTTTAAGCTATTTCGGATGAACTACCGAAATTCTCAGCGAAAAGAAAAAACCCAGTCTTCATAGTATTGAGAGCGAACCGATAGACTTCGTCACCTCACTGCAAAGCAAGCTCAGACAGTCGCACAGACGAGTTTTTCTCACATCCAAAACAACACACCGGTGGGTTCAGCTATTTCTAGCATCCGATGTTGGCGTTGTTTGAATCGATGCAGTTGAACAGCATCATCGCTTGCTTGCGTACGCGTCCGTCCCCCCAACAACCGATCGCGCTTTTCGCACACACGCACGTCCCTCCTCACCTTGCTCGAGCTCCAAACCGTAGGTGAACGGTGAGATCTTCAGCATGTTGAGCAGCGTTGCATCGGAGGCACCCACCTTGTCACCCACTTTTAGAATGTTGACATCGTTCTGCAACAATTCAATCTTTGGGATCGCTGGCTTTCGATGAATCAGCCGACTAGGCTCTGTTTTTTAGCGATGATTTGAACTTGCTCATATCTATATTGAAGTCACCGGTCGCCACTAAGGTGAAGGGCAGGGCTGTGGAGCAACTCTGGATGATGGTTGGAATTGCAGCCAAGAACTTTTAGGACGAGCCGGAGCTTGAAATTTGGGTTCCGGTTCCACAAGCACCAGTTTGTGACCAAGCGGGTTTTGCAATTTACCGTTAAGTTTTCACCAAATCGTACTGGAGCCGGATCTGGAATTATAATGATTTAGATGCCTGGAGCTGGAGGCTAAAATTTGAGATCGGTCTCCACAGCCTTTCAAACAGTTGTATCGAAACTCGCTGTAACAGTGTTCATTAATGGAAACTTTCGGACATTCTGACCAAAATGACCTAATTTCTCGATCATTTCAAAACCATTTCGGTCTACGACCGAACAAAACCCAAGGTTTGAATCCACCAACAAATATTTTACAGACTCTGCAGCGATCGTAAAAGCACAACATGTTAAAACGCCTTTCTGAGACGCAATCAGGTCCGATTTTCGCCCAGTGACGTGATGTACTTTGTTGGTCAGCGCATTCAAATGTCGCACAATGAACTTCCACCCCGGACACGCGGGCAGTCCGATGTGGCTTGGTAAATCACTTGACTTTGATCTGTCATCTAAGCGAATACTGCGCACGATGGCTTCGTGCCCAGCAATTGAGAAGATGACGCAAGTGTCACAAAAAAAGAAGGTTCTTACGATGATTTCAATAGTTCCTCTGGAAATCTTGGTCGGAATGGCCAAGGCTTGGAAGAAAGAGGTCTTTTCTGGCCCGAGACCAGTGTTCTGAGCTGGAATGATGACGTCCACTGGAGCAATGGCGCCAGCTCGGGCAGGTGCTTCAACCTTTAAAACAAAGGTAAGTGTGACGTCATAAACATGTGGAGCAACCAATATAATTGAATATGAACACTTGCTGAAACAACCACAGCATCTTCGGAAACTGCCCGAAACAATGTACCTTATTCGCCAACAGCATGTCACGAATTTCAATGAGATCGTTTTTCGTGAACACCAACCCAACGTTTCCTCTGATGTGAGGCAGCAGCCTGTAATTCACAACAAGGACTTAGTTATATTATGAACAACGCAAAGAAATAAAGCAGCAACACTGGAGGAATGGAGCTAGCGAGCAAGCTCAGACAGTCGCACAGACGAGTTTCTCACATCCAAAACAACACACCGGTGGGTTCAGCTATTTCTAGCATCCGATGTTGGCGTTGTTTGAATCGATGCAGTTGAACAGCATCATCGCTTGCTTGCGTAGTCGTGTGAAGCTACAGCCAATATGCGCTGACTTCACAGGAAATACCCGTCTGGCGATGTATTATGTGAAACCACATGGTTGGCAACAGCATGGTTAAGCAGATAAATTTAAATGCTTGGCATTTCTTGGCCACATCTAGAACGTTTTTGAAACGAATTAACATGCCATCAACTACACGTTACTGTGCTTGCTGCCACCGTCAGAGCTTCTTAGACTAGTTTTAAACGCTTTAAGCTCACTGCAAAAAAGGCATTTGAGACAAATGGTTAACTCACATGGTAACTAATGAAAATGGACACGCGAGAATAAAATCCATTAGCATAAATGAAAACCATCTTGCTACTAAGCGCAGATTTGCATACTTTTCCAGGTCTGGATTGTTTGACATATGTCCCCTGATGGCCTTGCGCATCATAGTGTTCTTGCCCATCAAGATGACGGCCTTGTCCCTCATGGACGCACGGATCTGCTGCATCTGCTTGGAGCTCACATTGTCGGCTCCGACGATCAAGCACTTCGGATACTCGTCTAGAAGTGCCTGCAATGATTTGCAGGTGGCAACACAAGACAGGGTCAAATAACTAGTTTTTCGTGTTTTTATAAGTTCGCTGAGTTCAAAACTTCACACACAGATGTGGTGTCAAAACCACAACATACTAAATAGAGCAATGGTACTTTAAAGTTAAGCACATTATATACGTTGGTGCACTTGCATAATTATGCCCAAAGTAGCAAACACACATGCTAAGTATCATTCTATCAACGAATGCTAAACAATGACCACAATTAAAAAATGCACTCACAAAATAGCCTTGTAAGTACTGCACTGGGACGCAAGAAATAAGCAGCATTGTGGGTTACTTGCAGTTGCACATCAAACTGACAATGCTAAGTTTAATATTTACACAAACCCCTCCCACAACATCTGCAACTTGGGGTGAATGCTTTTGAAACAGTTGGCATTTCCAGCAAGAACTTGTCACTAAGACTGCAAATTGGTAACTTTTGCATCCTTACGCACCATTTCACCATAAACTGCATACATGCATATCAACCCCAATTACACAAAAAAAGCATTAAGGTATAACGAAGCTTTACCATAAACTTGATGAAGTAATTCGCCTTCCATGTTTTCCTGTCTTCCCTAGGCATCTTTGTGCGTAAGGATCGTTGCGCACGGTTTAAAGACAGAAAATGTTACCTGTAAAACACCATATGCTTTAAATGCCACTTGTGCAACTACTTAACACTATTAGAGCCGCCTGGTTTCGGCAATTTTTGCAAAAAAAACAGCAGTTTTCGCTTGCCTTACCAACGCCCTAGCTTCTCCGCCCGTTGCGCTGGAAAGCTGTTAAGCGGCTGAAACGGATCGGCCAGTCTAGTAGATTGCACTGGGAAAAAATTTTTTGATTGGGGGGTAAGGTTTTTTTGTGAGTGACGTCATAAGTGGAGGACTTTTTGGCCACCTTGGTCCACTTTGCCTGGCCCTGGGCACCAACTGTTAGG
>Ga0210059_1000463_pt1 | contig 51532 bp, 29 predicted proteins | sample Ectturendosymbi2_FD_188042 | JGI IMG/M metagenome (GOLD analysis project Ga0210059, IMG submission 188042) | Ecteinascidia turbinata endosymbiont from Florida, USA - Sample 2 (SPAdes) (version 2) | ecosystem: Host-associated > Tunicates > Ascidians > Unclassified | place: Key West, Florida...
ACTAGAAAAGTGGGGTATCTTTGTCGCCTTGGTTCCCCAGTCATTGGTAAACCTGTTGACCTGCTTTTGTTTTGACTACTTTGCTTTTTCAGTTTTTCTCCTGTTTGAGTTCGCCAATGACGCGACAAAGCTATCGCCAATGCCTCAAAACATGCGCGGTGAAAAAACTTTTCTTACAATACCTTCCTGGTGGACGTAACTTTAGAGGTTTGCAAGTTATCGCAAAAATCGTGCAGTAATGTCAATACATCGGCTTCTGCGGTCCCTAAAGGGTTTCTTGCGAGAGCAAAAATACCAATTATCTCAGTGGAGCCGCCTCTTCGCGACATGTTTTTTCCGTTGCCAAATTTCTTGCGCACACAAGGAACAAGTTGAAGCAAGTAAAAGCATTCGTGCAATGTTCATTGCTTGAAAAGTTACCCTGGAATGCTAACGATGTTGGCATGTCACACGAACACTGACCCCATGCGAATTTCACTCGTTTTCAAAAAAATAATCTTGGCTATTTGTGGCCAAGGTCACCAACGGTGAAAGTTTTTGTTTTTTTAGCCTTTTCGGCCAAGGATACCAATGGTGAAAGTTTTTTTTTTCTTGGTCATTTTTGGCCAAGGATAACAACGGTGAAAGTTTTGTTTTTTCTTTGTCATTTTTGGCCAAGCATGAACACGGTGAAAGTTTTTGATTTTTTAGCTTTTTCGGCCAAGGATACCAGTGGTAAAAGTTTTTGTTTTTTCTTTGTCATTTTTGGCCAAGGATACCAATGGTGAAAGCTTTGTTTTTTCTTGGTCATTTTTGGCCAAGGTTACCAACGGTGAAAGTTTTGTTTTTTCTTGGTCATTTTTGGCCATAGATACCAATGGTGAAAGCTTTGGTTGGTCTTGGTCATTTTTGGCCAAGGATACCAATGGTGAAATTTTTGCTTGGTCTTGGTCATTTTTGGCCAAGGTTACCAACGGTCAAAGTTTTTGTTTTTCATGGATATTTTTGTCCAAGGTTACTTTTATTGGCCACTTCGGCTATGAATACCAATGATGAAAGTTGTGTTTGTGATTTGAGATTTTAAGCAACCTCTGGCATCCCGCTCTGCCAAACGCCACATCGCGTTTGCTGGAGGCAATCTCTGGAACCCCACTGTGCAAGCAGGAGTTCGCGCTCCGGGAGGCAACTGCTGGCGTGGGATTGCAAGTACGAGTATACTCGTACACCGGTAGGCAAACGTTGGCATGAAAGTACGAGTATCTCGTACCCCGGAATGGAACGTGTTAAGAAATGACTAAAAATAACCTTCCCATGTACGAGCGGCAAAATATGAGATTTTTGCAGAGTTCGCAATGTGACGCTTCTCGTCAATGTGCGCAGCTATGCAATTCTGAAAGCCTTGAATGTCGAACCACATCTCGAATCGAGAGATTCTAGCTAAGTTGGTTCTGTCATGTGTCCAGAATGTCCCAGGAAAGATTTTCTAGGCAAGGCTTGCTGGTTTAACCCACGGGAAAACGGTCTTTAGGTCGTACAAGTGCCAGGTGGATTGACTGCATCTTCGACAGAACGGCGTCCCACAGCGAGCCGTCCTGGCACCCCTTCTCTTCAACATCTACATTTCTGACCTGCCAAACACAGACTCCAAAACAAAAAGTATACGTATGCTGACGATCTAGCAAGCATGCATGCTGATAGAGACCGGCAGGTAGTGGAATGGGATGCTGAGCAAGTACATCGCAACTGTAAGTGAATACCTCCAGATATGGAAGCTAAAGCTCAGCACTACAAAAACGGCGTCGGCAGTCTTCCAACTCAACAACGAGGAAGCTAAGCACGAGCTAAAATTCAACCACAACAGCGAAAGGTTGCTCTTCTGCTCCGAACCCAGATAATTCGGAGAAACATTGAACAAGTCGCTCACGTATCGCCGACACCTTGAGTCAAGTCGCAAAAAGCTGATGTCACGCGTCGCACTCATGAGATGGTTTGCTAGCTCTGACTGGGGTGCTGGAGCAACAACGCTGCAAACTGCCACCTTAGCCCTGGTTCATTCATCAGCAGAGTACTGCGCTCCTGTCTGGTGTCGCAGTGCTCACACCCGCCTCATTGATCCTGCCATCACCGACGCCTTGCGAATTGTGACTTGATACCTGCGTCCAGGGCCGCCGGAACACCGGTAGGGCAGGGGGGCAGTAAAAGAGTTGAGGGCAATGGATATTTATAAAAAACAAAGAAGTCGTTACTAATTATGCTTGTTTTGCGCAGCAACAACTTTGACCTCAAATACAATAGCAGCAATTATAGAAAACCATTCTGAAATTTGTGGGTGCGCTAATAGCTGCAATAAATTTGTTTCAAGTCGATCTTGATAAACCATAAAATTGCCTATGATTATGTTACGAAAAGGCACCTCCGTCCCCGTTGCCCTCCTTTTCAAAGGGCAGGGGGTCAGTGCCCCCGTCGTGTAACCCCGTTCCGGCGTCCCTGCCTGCGTCCTACACCAGCGGACAACCTTCCTATCCTCGCACGCATCCAGCCTGTTGAGCTTCGTCGCAAAGGAGCCACACTGTCTCTAGAACGTCGTGCCACGGAGCGTGGACATCTGCTCCACTCAGCGCTCACTTGCCCAGCGAGTGCGAGTGGACGGCATCTCAAGTCGAGACACCCATTTGTACCCGCCGCACAGCAGCTCATCAGTTTATCTGACAGCAACAACGGAAGTGCGGTGCTCTGGGCGGCGGTCTAGGACAGTTCGGCGCTGCCGTTTAGGCGACGCCGATTCGGCCCCGTCATTTCGGCGACGAGCCGTTTCGGCGACGGGACGTTTCGGCGATGGTGGTCGCAAATGTTTCATGCGAAAAATATGTGTTTTTGAAATACTTTGAAGGTTAGACTACAAAGGATGTTTGCTTCATAAGTGTTTTTGTTGTCATCCTGACGGCCAGTGGCCAGTGTAGTTTAACGTCCATCAGGATTTTGGAAGAATTTAGTGCGACCGTGACCAGGTGTGTAAAGAAATATGGCTTGTGACGTTTATTTTTGCTGGCATGAGGCGTTTGTGAATTTGCACGAAAGTTAAGCCTGGACAGAATCTATTGGTTGATCTTTCACGTACTGCAGGTATCATTTTGATTGCATTTCACAGCTAATCTAAGAATATATCGTAATTTCTTGCCATCGGTTGCCTATCGGTGTACGAATGTGCGGTAAAGGCACTTCCAAATCCATGGCATGCATCATGAATCGCAATAAATACAGCATAATTGAAAGATCTCGGCCAGTGCTAGACTGACTCTTGCGCTTACACGCTTCCCAGACGACGGCAGTGCGAACGTTTGTACTTTGGTGACATTGCAAAGGCTACCAAATTTCACATTTCATCGCCGAAACGTCCATCGCCGAAACGGCGGCGCCGAACTGTCCCATTCCGTTGGGCGAATCACCGATGAAATGCGGAGTGGTTCTATAACCCTCTACGAGACTCCATACTTTCATCCCCGACACCGGCACCCACCCTCGTGGAATGGCCCTTCCAAGAACAGCATGAGTCCGGCTTAACCGCCTGAGCACCAGTGTCGGACATTTCCGCTCCTATTTACACAAATGGGGCATGGCCGCTTCTGCGACTTGTGAGTGGGCGCAGAAGAAAAAAAACGTCAACTATGTTGTCCTCCAATATTCAATCCATCGACCTCCCCATGGATTGCACGACTTGATGGTTCTGGATGACGAAACAATCGAATGGCTGCTCAACACCTTCCCCGAGATCTACTGCGGCCAAGCAGTGGATAGTAACAACTCCCTCAAACGACGACGACAATGACCTTACTTGATCGCGACCGTAATGTATTTCGTGTTATCCCAGTTCTGCTGCCCTCACAGACCTCCTGAGAGGAAAAGCTGGAACGAAAATGAATGAATGAAATTATATCGACAAAGCCGTATAAATTCACCTGATAAAAGCACGAGTGCAAGAAGTTTGAGAAGGAATCAAAGTGGATGGAAACACTTGCTTGTTTTTACAAAAATGCTAAATGCTGTTCTATAGTGCGTGGAGATGAAGAACATTACATGGCGGCTGAATTAACTGCTACCGTGTTCGTCATTGTGACAAAGCTTCAAGTAATAGTGTTTCCACAATGACGACGCAATCGAATCTGTCAGCACCACTTTAATAGGAAGTTGATTTCACGTAAATCTGCGCATCCTCAGTCCTGAAATCCGCAAGCAATTGCTTACTTGAGAAATGCTGAAGGACGAAAGCAGGGTCAGAAAAAGCAAGAAAACTAAAGACTCTGAAATTAATAAATCAAAACGCAAGCACTGTAGTGAAAGCGAATATTTGAGTATCGCGTATTTTCCAGTTTTTCCTTGCCGCAGCTTGTGTTTTCAGTTTGCACAAAAATTTCACTGCTGCCAATTGTACTTGAGACAGCACTCTGTCGCTGCAGTGCTTGAAATCGATTTCCTGTAAAAACATTTGCCGATTAATTTGAATTCGTCACCTTGGTGGAGAATAATTACTTGAACACAGATATGTACAAGTCCAAATCGTCGCAGTGCCATGGAAGTAGAGCCATGTCGGATGATTCCTCGAAAGCTTGCAAGAAACATAGAGCTTTTAGTTGTGAAAAACTTTGGCAAAGTAATCTAACCTCAAAATGCAGATTATTGAATGTCAGCAATTTTGCCGCGGCTCACACTTAATTTTTGTTGAAAATTGAATAAAGTTTTGATTTTTAATCAAGTTTATCAATCATCTGCCAATTTACTTAAAATTGTGTCAGTGCATCTCATTTGCTTTATGCAAAATCTATGTAACCAATGCAGCAACCAATTTAAGTAGATTTATAACTTTCTTCTGAGCGAGCTGGATTTTTAGACAACCTCGTTTCAGTAAAACACAATCACACAAACTTGTATTGTTTTGCGCATATGTTGACATTCTTCTGCTCTGTCTTATCTAAAGTTAAGTTTGACTGCGAGACTTTTCTTCATATATTTCATTAAAGAGCTCAGTGATGCGTAGACAAAATGTTTTCTTAGTCATTTTCACTTGTTTACAAGATTCATTCGAAAGTGTTTTTTTCAGATAAATAGAGCAAGCAGAGTTTCTGGCAGTAAGAATCCAGAACAAGAAGTCACCAAAATGGTTGTGATTATGATTGCTGCTTTCTCTCTAGCTTGGCTTCCTTATGCAGCATTTGCGATGTACAACGCTTTTAACCCAGAACACCAGGTGGGAGTTTCTATCATAGTGAGCAAAATATCTGCATTAATGTTTTGCAAACCCTCAGACCGCTGGCTTTTAATGTTTTGCAATATTTAACAATACGGAAAACCAGTAACGGAAAACTGGCAAGTAAAGTTTTTTGATTACATTTTTACCAAATCTAAGCCGTGAGAACCCAGACGGTTATAATAACTTACTTTTACTCACAAAAAAGATTCGTTTAAGTTAACAGATCTTGCCAGTTGGCAAAATTGTAACGAAGGGTTTGAGGTTGCTAGTTGGTACAATATATTTGAGGTTCGTTGATGATATTAGACCAAGTAGGCCTACTACGTTTGATATACGAAACAATGCATGATTCCAATCATGCTGTCCTCTCTGAATTTTTGTTGCATGACTCCTATGTAGTGTGCCATACTTGGATTCCAAACCTAAAATATATTAATATTTTAACATTCCTAAACTAACAGCACTATTTGCAATCTGAATCAAATTCTGTGATTAAACATCACTGATCCCGTACACATGTACTGTACTCTTTTGAAGCTTCTTCTAGAGGAAGTAAATCCCTAATTCAGAGACCTTCCATAGGTAGGACAGCTCCTTGTTGATAAGCCTGGTAGACCCGCCGCCCCCGTCCTGTGTGCCCCGTTCTTCACAAGTTGCGAGGCAATGGAGTTTGACGAGACGGGGCACAGGCGAGAGAAGCGTCCAGACCTGCTAGTTTGTTTGTTTATGGTGCTCCACGCCTTGTGGATAGAGTGTGAGAAGCGGATAGAGTGTGAGAATCAATAGAATTGACAGCTTCTTCCCATCGCCCCTACTTCTGTTCTAGCCGAGAAAGTAGGGACGAAGAGACTCTATCAGAGTCAGTCCCCACTGGGGCTCAGATGAAGGAGCGATAGAGGTTCTCGCACTCTTTGTCCTAGCATGTCACATAGTTCTTTCGACGACCACGTGGGATACATTGTTTGTCCGCGGATAGCAGTCTCTCGCAAAAATCTTGGTAAACCCTCTCGATATTTGATGTGTCCGGAGGTAGCAAGCTCTCAACGGATTCACCTGTAAAAAGGCAAAAGCGCTTCCGATCAGCCTTGCGGAAGTTCCAACGCGTCACTGGATCGCTGTGGGCAGGAACCAGGCGCGGACACAGGGGGGATGCTGGGGATGCATCCTCCCCACCAGACCTAAAGAAGTATTGACATGACACTTGATTTCATTGAAAAGCATCGCCAAAAAGATTTTTGTGCCGCACATTACTTATCGCCAAAGATGCTTAAAAGTAACTTATGCTAACAATTGGTCAAAAACGTTTCTTCCTTTCATTAGATGAGCTGGCCTTGTTTGTGGAACCTGATATAAAACCCTGGAAATTGGGATTAAGAACCAAATATTTCTGGAAAAACCTGAAGTCTGCATCTTAATTCCGATTCATTTATTTGATTCTTGCAATGACAGTGTTTTTGCCGGTATGAAACTCACACTGCACAAGAGTCAGGTTCACAGTTACAGGTTATGCAGTGATGAGCTTGCAGTTCAATCGTGCCCCCTCCTCTGCCTGCAGCGGCGGGTTGCGAAAGTCCTAAACGGATTGTTCTGCAGTTGGCCTTTATTGCGTAAAAAAAACATGGCAACAAATCTGCAAAGTTCACTTTATATTATGGTAGCAGGCGTTTTGTTGCATGAGACTGGCTGTTGAACGCACACGTCTTGGCAGGTAACGCTGCGAGACAGTGACATGCTAATAGCGGTAAGTCACGTACATTTATACTTTGTGAAAAGAAGCCTGAGTACGTCGCTAGCAACGCTTCCACAAGTTTGAAACATCCATTATCAGTGCGAGTGTGACCGATGTGCCTGAGTGTCAAATTAAACTTATGCAGGCTTCTTTTCATGCAGTATAAAATTACGTGACTTGTTAGAATACATCTTATGGGAATACGTCTTTATCGTTAAGGTTTAGTTCTGATATCTGAATGAATACTGAATGCAAAGCCATTGGCGTAACCAGGGGGGCCAAAGAGACCATGACCCTCCAAATTTTTGGAAAATATAGTGATTTTGTGCTTTGAGAAGCGTTTTTACCAATAAAATAGTGTTTTTGATCCCCCCCAAATTTTTTGCCCCCCCCCAATTTTTGGGCTGGCTACGCCACTGTGCAAAGCTGTATTTGCTGTGGCGAGTTTTCATAATTCATCTGGTCGATTTTGCAAAACCTGCGTGGTGTTCTAATTCTAGTAAGTTGTGCGTAGTCGTATCAACATACAGCTCTAGGCATACTTAATTGTCCGGTTTGTGTTTGATGAGTGTTCACTGTGAAAAAATTAGCACAGACAAGCAAGAAGCAAGGTTTTATTGATCGCTTTGGACGAGATCGCAGACGTTTGCAGCTCTTGTTTCTACATAATGCTGACAAATCTTGTTAGCTGATCCCGCAATTAGGGGGAGAGCAACCGGGCAATTCCCTAACCAAATTTTTCAAAAACATGTTCAGTTGTTAGTTCAACTCAATATATCAGCTGGCTGCGGCCCTGCTTGCTGAGTAAAGTAAAGTCATAATTTGTGATTTCGTTGAAAACCATGGCAATCCAATGCTTCTTTCTTTTCAGATCATGGCAATGCTTACTTGAAAAGAAATGCCCTGCGTTGAATTTCTGCAGATAGCCTACTGTGTAAATTGTCGTTCCGTAATACTAATACACCTGGCTATTGCTGCCAAAGAAGCGTTTTTTTGTGATTGCGACATGGGGCATTTTCTTTGTAGTTTAGAAAGGAAAACGCGTTTTGTGAACGTCCATTTGCATTGCATCGTCAGCAATGTTCCTTCTGAGTGCGCAAATACTCAGGACCACCAGAACTGTTGCGCAGTGAAATCTCATTCTCGCGCACTTGCAACATTCCAAAGCAATGGAAAAGCACGCAAGCAAGAAGCTATTTGAATGAAATGTGTATTTTGGTCGTATTTTGATAAGATTGTATATTATTATAATTCACAAAATTTGTAATTCATTGAAAACTCCACTTACTCAGCCCTATAGTAATCATGCTCACTAAAACAAATATATGCTCAGCGTCAAATTATTTTCGAGGGAACACTGATCGTCAGCAATTTAAAAATGATAAACAAAATGTCGACGTTGCCCCCCCTGGAAAATTTTCTGCGGACGCCCATGAATGATCGTGCTTTCTCGCTTTCGCTTTTTCGTTACTTCCGTGCTTTCACTCATTACGAATTGTTTGTTTCTTTCCGTTCTAATTTCGGTTGCAAAATAAACAGAATCAACCCGCTTCTTGTTATTATTTCATCAAAATTACCTGTAATAACAAATGCTTTGCACAAATTACTATGCGTGTTGCAGACTATTCCAAACGACAATTAAAAACTGTGAGGTTCCCCATTTGAAGAGCACTGATCTAAACCGCATACAAGTGACTACGCTCACTTGTTGCAACATACAAGTCAAACAGCACTACTGCACAATGCTGGCCACCGCTACCGGTAATTGTGCTGTAACAAACGTAACCTACAATGAAAATAAGTATTATGTCTTTACGTGAACTGTTTATCTCGATTCCTCGATGTACCAGCGTACCTGCGCCGACGTCAGTGGCTACGTCAGATCGTTGTTATCTGCCACATTGCTTGTTGGTTGCGTAGCGGTGCAATGTTAAAGTTCGACCAGCTTTATCACTCAGGCTTCTTCTAAACCAATTAGACTTGTTTTCTCGTTAATGTATGTATACGAAAGTGATTGATTTACGCAATATGGTCCTGTGAAGCACTGTGTTCATTGCAAATCAATAGCGCATCCCCCCCACCAAAGTAGCCTGCATCCGCTACTGGCAGGAACCTTGAGTCTCGGTGGCGTTATGAGGGAGGGCTGGTGTTGTGACAGCGGGAAGTTTCCTAGAACACGTCTGTCCAACAGTTGGCTGTCCTGATCAAAACTCGCGAAGGCCAGGTCCGGATTGGTGGCGACGTTCCATCGGTGAGAGGAGAAACTGGCTGCTTCCTTTGGGTCGTACAGCAGTCCATGATTGTTGGATGTTGCGCAGGATTCCAGGCTCTCGCCGTCAGGGAATGTTTTGTTGTAGACCCAGTTGACATGTTGGCAATTATAGTCGCCAACATACAGACTGGGGTGTGGGAACGTCGGGATGGTCGTATGTGTGAATCGCGAGCGTGGAGGTTTGTAGACGTTAGTGATCTTATATCCTGCCACATTTACGCACAACCACTCAGTTTCTGATTGTTCTGGAGACTGATCGACCAGTGACCATTCCAACCACTCGTGGACAATCGTGGCAAGGGCGTGCTTCCTGCTCAGGACTAACCCAGCTTGTGCGAAGCTGCTGCAAAGCTAGAGCTTGTTTTGTTGAAGGGACAAGGTATTGCCCTTGAAATGTCCAAAGATTCCCCCACCTAAAACAGTTAATTTTTTTCAATTACAGGTACGTTCGCAAATTGACTATCATGACCGACATTTCTCATGTGGAAACTTTATTTCCAACGTGTTTAGTTTTTGCTCTATGGCGTTTTGAATGAAAACCACAAATTTTTTGACAAAGTGAATAACGGGTTATCCCAGAAAATCGCGTCACAATGACGTCACAGATGCGCGTAACACACCTTAAAAATGCCTTGCTGTCACTTTCGAATCTTCTGCGTAGAACACGTTCGAATCTTCTGCCCAAACCGCTGAAAGGAAAGAGTTGCATACACTTTAGTTTTTGTTGTATAGCACATTTCAACGTTGCTACTGTGTGCAAGACGTTTGTCTGCAAGCGTTGTGGTCGTGTGCAGGGGCGTAATGAGGGCGGCAAGGTGGACCCATGTTTTGTGGGAGGGACTCCCATGTTTTGTGGGGAGGGACATGTGTTTGGTTTTGAACTAAAACAAAAATTTTCGACGTGCAACAACTTTTATTTTTAGGATCAGTTGAACTTGGGAATAGTTTCTCAGTTGTTCAAACACGTGCCTTGCCTGTTAACCTATAACGTTTCCTTAAAATTCTTTGGTTGTGGTGGGAACAGTTTTGTCCAGGTGGGGTAAATTTAATTTAATTTAATTTTAATTTATTTGTTTATGACCAGAAACGAAGTCCATAGTATGAACACACACACTCTACAGAACGCAGGTTGATAAAAACAGACAAAACAGAACGTAGCACAAGGCATTGAAGCCGGCGGAATCACAGGGTTACAGACACTTTTTGCAACTGCATTGGAGACAGAACCATAGGGTTACATACACATTCTTAACACTATTGTTAGCTAACACACTTGTTACAGCACTACTGCGGAGTATGGCGCTAATTCCCAAATTGGTCGAGTCCAGGGAAAATGCGAAAGCATTATGGCTTGACACGCCATCGATCAAACGGACACTGCAAAGTTCGATCACTCATTCACAGATGAAAATGCGATTATAGTGTTCAAAGAATAGTGACGAGTACAAACAATCTGACTGCATCAAAGCACGTAACCATACGTTGTTAGATTTTCTGCATCTTTCGAGAAACAGGTACTTGTATTTACGTAGCAGAGCCTCAAAGGTGGAATGTTACATTGAACTTGGTGGCTACTAATACTCGCTCTCCAAGGCAGGTTTTATAGAGCTCTGCAACCAAAATTATATGCCACCCGCAATCTCTGCATGCATGACTTCCTGAAATTACACCACAATTGAGATGCATACATGGGCGTACAAAAGGAACGCAAAAGTACGTTTTTAACTGCATTTTGAACAACGGGGAAAAGAGGCTCGCAGCTTGTTTGCTGCACAAATTGATGTCGCAATTGTCTCTGAATGTCTTTGTCGTCTGAGAGCTCAGTATCCAATAAAATCCCCAGATATTTGTATTGGTCAACAGATTTTACGTATTGACCATCCAATTTCAAGACTGGAGTGGCTGTGCTTTTTGCACTCTTAGCCTTGAACGTCATACAAACAGTTTTGTTGCAGTTGAAAATAATCCCATGCGATTCCTCATACGCCTGCCACACATCTAGTATTCTTTGCAACCAACATACACTTGGACAGAACACACAAATGTCATCAGCAAGCATCAAGTGATTTAATAAGACTTCACCAATATAACACCCTGCTTTAATGTTGTTTAGTTCATTGGACAAATCATCTAACTAAACAGCAAACAAGTATGGACTCAGTACTCCCCCTTGTCTAACCCCATTAGACACATGAAACGGTTCAGAAAAATGCTTGCCCCATTTAATTTGCATCGTTTGTTCTTTGTACCAATGTTTCAGTAGGCGCACAAAACTCATTGGCACCTTTCTTTGAATTAGTTTCTCAAATAATTTCATGTGTAGTATTCGATCGAATGCTTTCGAGGCATCTAAAAACACAAATTATACCAACATTGTTTATTTTAAAATAAACCTGAGCAGGACTCAAAATATGGATTTTTTCAGCATAACCTTTTCCGCCTTTTTTCAGCTGGATCGTCATTTGGCAATCATTCCAGTACTGTGTACTAAATCAGCTGCAGTTTACAACCCTTTCATCTATGCATTTTGCAACAGACAGGTGAGTATTAAAACTAGTTGGACAAGTGATTAACTAAAAGTATATTCGCTGGATAAAGTACCATCTTTGATTTCTTCACACAGTATTGCAAAAATGGCCTCAGAAGCCTATTTGAAAGTGGACCGCTTTCTGTCTTAAGACTATGCATGTAAACGATGAGTGTGTTTAAATTTAGTTTAATTTAATTTAATTGATTTGTTTGTGAGCAGACACAAAGTCCATAGTATGAACACACACACTCTGCAGAACGCAGGTTGATAAAAACAGACAAAACAGAACGTAGTACAAGCCATTGAAGCCGGTGGAATCACAGGGTTACAGACACTTTTTGCAACTGCGTTGAAGACAGAACCATAGGGTTACAGACACATATTTAACACTTTTATTAGATAACAGGTAACACTTGTTACAGCACTACTGCCGAGTAGGGCGCTAATTCCTAAATGATAAATAGTAGACCCATACATTACAATTAGACGAATACATGTGTTTGCAAGCCTTATCTTTATGAAAAATTCATGAAGTACGAATCGGGGACCGAATGAACACTGAGCACAAGGTCACATGAACATGTGTTTCTAACTACCAACGGTTAACACCTTCGGTGCGGGGTGATCCACGCGATTATTTAGCAGGCGCGGGACGGTTTTTAGGTTGTTTTCATCCAATAGTTATACTCAAAATTAAATAACTCAAAAAGTACTCGCCCGATTGACCTCAAATTTTCAGGTAAGAGGCACTTTCACGCGACTAAAATTTTGTTGCCAAAGACCAAACATGTTAAAAGTAATTGCGCCCTACTCAACAACTACTGAACCCAAATTAGCGCGTTGCCAGCCACGCGTACAAACAATTAGTCTGATGCTCGGGAAAAGAATCCAGTGTTGCAGGTATCTGCATCGCCCTGAAGTACTGAGGCAAGCACAAGGGAGAGTTGGCAATTCGGGGCATTAACTAACAGGAAAGCAACCGGCAGCAATAGAGCTCTCTCACTGAGTTCACTCTTTGCTTCCACGAGTCACTACTTTCAACTATGTCAAATACAGTATCAGTAAATAACCCATCGAGTTCACTCTACTACTACTAGGTTGCACTATCATTATATAGGGATAAGTGAATTACGATAATTCGCTTGTGGTGACTATCATAGTGATTCATTACTTATGAGCACCATCTAGCGGTGACTATTTATTTGCATGTGGCGCCATCTCCAGGCCGCCACACCGGTTGCACGATTCAACAAATATTAACTCGCAAAGTTCTTAATGTACTGGATTCAAATTTTCAGACAAAATTCATAACAATTCGAAAATAATTCTTGTAAATTTTGGTTGCAAAAACTTTAGTTTTAAAAAAGTTATGATACTTCACAGAACAACTGCTCAACCCTGCTGAATAGGATAAAATTTGGTAGTCGGCCTGCGTCTGTAGTTACGAAACGAAAGTGCCTAACTCCGAAGTTTTACGTTAGAATTACTTCAAATTCTCAGAGATGATGAGAATAGGTATGAATGTTATATGTGGAAGTTTTCTGTGCACCAACACAACTAAAAAAAAAGTTATTCGTATACACGCAACAACTGTCAAGACCTAAGCGTTTTCTAAAAAGTTCTGTAGCCTAAGCCTAGCAAACTGTTGCTTGATACCAAACAGCATAACTAAAAAAGTTCTTGCTGATATTACATGCAATTTTCAGAGGTTCTGCGGGTAGGTATGGAGAACATTACTGTAAATTTTCACTGCAACCAAATGAGTGCAAAAAATGTTATTGTGTGTTACAAAACAACTGTTCGCACCTAACTTTTTTGAAAAAGTCTTGTAGCCTGGCCTAGTAAGATGGTTTACTACCAAACTTCATAACTCAAAACATTTTTGATCAATTTGTATCAAATTTTCAGGATTAGCGTGTCTTGATATAAAGAACATTTGTGGAAAATTTTTCTGCAAACAAACAAGTACGCGAAAAGTTATCGCGTTGGTGTTTGAATGACGCATATATGCGTCGTTCCGCAACCTGTGCATTTGAACGTATGACGCATATATGCGTCATTCAGTTCCGAAGGTGTTAATTAAAATATTGTGAGGAACAAAAAAATGCAGTTTTATACCATGACATAAAAATTAAGCAATAAAACTTTTTGAGGGAAAAAAGCAAAAAGTGGACAGCTTGAAATAACAAACCATTTTTATTGACAACAAATCTTTATTTTCACAGTGGAGACATATGCCATAAAAATGCTAGTGAGTCAAACTTCATTTAAATTACAATCTTTCGTGATGTCACGATATTACGGCCAGTGTACTCTCCACCGTTTTCCACCATTTGCTATTTAGAATCCTAATTTCATAAAGGGTAACATCATTGCTTTAGCCCAGGAGTTCCCAACCTTTTTCTGACCATCTGCACCTTCAGAATTTTGACAGATGAACACATACGCCTAAAAATTCCTTATCACACAAAAGGCTGAGTAAAATAGCAAAAACTCACTGAATTTTTAATAGAACCTTTCCGTTTTAGAAATATAAAGTTGGATTCCATTTTTATGTCTCATAGTTAATTTGTTGCGGCTGTACAATAAATGTAACCCTTCAGATAGGCAAATGTACCCCAAGGGGTACATGTACCCCAGATTGGGAACCACTGCTTTAGCCATTCTAACCACGCTAAATATTAGATCATTATGATGTTTTGGCAAAGTCAAATGAAATGCGAATATTAAAAGCTCTAGGTTTTCTATAGACTTTGCAGAATCAGCCGACTGGGCTCTGCTTTCATCCTTTTGCGATGATTAAAACTTGCGCATATATGTATTCGAGTAACTTCTGTGGAGTGAAATTAACTGAAATGAGAAAATTCTTACAATGAAATTATGTCATTCAGCTTGATTTCTTCAAGTCACTGAAATTTCATTCATTCTCAAACCTTCCTATTCTCTCTGTGGTTCGTGGGGGCAGCAGTTCCCCAGGAAGACTAGAAATACGTCACGTTTTTCAACAACCTCTGATAATTCTCTTGATTCCACAAAGCAAGGCACGGCCTAGGCACATCTGAGTGGAAGTGACATCACTTAGTGTTAGCTCGGCCGTTGGGTTGCTTTCTTGTAAGTGCAGCCAATAGGCCTTGCATCGCCAACCTTTCTTAAAGCATTCTGGAAACGCAGTCGAACCACCGCAGTTAGGATCTTCCTTTTTCGGAGGAGGTGCAGTTCAACATTCAAAAGTTGCCGATTCCGTAGCTGCGCAGTTTTCGCGAAGCGTCAAACTGTGCAGTGTTCACATAAATCCCACCTCTGCCAGTGGCGTAGCTAGAGTATGGGCTGCCCGGGGCGGCCTTTGAGTTTGGCACCCCCGAAGCCCATAAAAATATGCATTGCCAGTGACCAGGCGCGTAGCCAGGGAGGGGGGCAATGGGGACAATTGCCCCCCCAATTCCGAAAGTAGCACGAAAAATTTTCAAGTTAATCAAGCATTTGATGTGTAAGCCAAAGAAATGCGTCAGTGCAAATCAACGCAACTGCTTAAAATTTTTTATACTTAAATTTAATCGAACCTGATCAAAGCAGTGTGTTTTACCAACTGCCCATGATTCATGAGACATCGTGTATAATGTAAATGCTGGAGTATTCATGCCATGGCTGGCCTTTACCTGAGGTTTACTTTCCGTGTGGAAGTTGGTGATAATGAAATGCAAACTTTTATCTAAGCGCTTGGAATCACTAACCGAAAGCAAAACAAGGAGTGACGCTTTTCGCGTTTATTTCTGGCGCACCAGCTTGCTATAGTACATCCCACCTAATGGTGATGTAAACTTCATTTCAAGACCATCTTAAAAATTCCACTCTGATAACTCTGGTATATGCTGCAAATGCTGCATACTTTGCCCTTGACTGCAGAATCAGCCTTTAAATCAGGGTTGGGGAACCTATTTACTACCACGGGGCGCATGAAATGTGCATTATCTCTGGCGGGCCGCAAAATAAATTCAATTCATTCTCAAATTCTACCTTTATCTAACTATGAGGAAGAGTGACATCTCTTGACTAACTGTCTAAGTACCTGCTTATTATGGAGCTTCGTTTTGACGCGAGGTTGTACTCTAGCTTGGCTAACAAAAATTTTCATGCGGGCTATATCAAATGTTCACGTGGGCCGCAGGTTCCCCACCCTGCTTTAAATGAACATCGTAGATTTTTGTTTTTGTACAGTTTTACAACTAAATGCGTGAATATGGCTGTGATATACATTTAGTGTGCCTTGAAGCTCATACCTTGGCTAAGAAGCAATTCAGTTTTAAAGTCTTTTTTTTACGCAATTAGGCGATGAACACTGTTTAGCAACATTAGCATTTATTCTAGATATTTAGTTGTGATGGCATGCAGACCTATTGTGACGGTTCAATCGCAAATATGTGGAGCCCTAACGGTTTCATCAATGATCTCCCGCATTACCTTGCCGGCGAGTGAAAAAAACAGTTTTGTCAAGTACGGTAATTAGAAAACGAACTGTACATAGTTTGAAAGTGTTTCAACATTCTGATGTTAATTGCTGCCCTATCCTACAGTAAATTTGAAAGTATTCAACTACAACGCGAAGAGTCAGCGGAAAACTCTAACGAAAGTAGAAAGATACTTTTTATTTTGTTAGTGTTGAGGCAATTAACACTGCCATTTAACTTACAGATAGCTTGCACTCTGTTTTCTCGATAAAGCGCTTGTGACCAAAATGAAACTAAATTGAATTTTTTCCTAGTCAATTGGATTTTGTTATTTTAACACCAATGGGTTTAAAGAAAGATTTCAACCGCTTAATTCTCAAACTTCTTTGAACGCGTCCCAAATCTGAGTTTGGCGAACACCTCGCGACCCAAGCCTCAAACAACATATGAAAAAAATACTGATTGTGTGGATGATTTTTGGCAGTAAGTTGCTAAGTTCGTTTTCAAGTCACCATTCTGCTCTTTCCTCAAGTATCTACGCTACAGGTGCAGACAAGCAGTGGTAACGTTGAAAATCTACAACTCCGGTTTGGATCGCCTCTGCACGACCCATTTTTGACCCTTCTCCACCCTTCTTTGGGTTTTGATCCATACTTTGGGAACCACTGGGCTAGATCAACTAACTAACCGTTGTGTTAAGCTGCGGCGACAAGTAGGGGTATTTCTTAACTTGCTGCAGAGCCGTGGTAATAATCGATTGTGGCTTCTGTTTCGCAAATACACAACCGTTTTCACACTTCGCGTAGACTGAGTGAATCAAACACGTGCACACGTTTGTTTGGGAGGTGTGTATAGCTTTCCCCAATTAAAAAAATTGTCTGTATAATATATGTGAATTTTATTGTTAACTCTGAAAAGCTAGCTAGATAAATACCTAATCGTTTATTGGAAGCAGGCTTAGTGCAAGTGGTACACAAAAAAGCTATCGCAGTCACATTTCATAGCGTTAAACGACATACAGTAAAATCCAAATATTTTTCAAACGCGTTGAGGGACTCTAGCGTTTACATTATCAGTTGCATACGTTAACCAGTCGCTCAAGAATTGGACAACTGGATGTCTACATGCGCGCAAGTTTTGTAGACCTATACTTCGGGAGTCGGTGTCTTTGACCAAAGTCGCTGCTCGACTTCGATTGAACGTGTGTTGGTGTACATCACAAGCGTGTAATTACAAAGAGCGCAATCACAATGACGGCCACGATGACTCCTTGCTCAACTGTAATATTGACTGCAAAAAGCATACTGCATATCGGGCCCTTATAGCATCGAGCTTTTACAAACACTTTGGCAAGAAAGTTTTACGAGCAAATGGTGGCTTTCATTCAAAGTAGAAAGTTGGAAATTTAAAAACAAACACAAACTTATCAATTCTATGAAATCAGATTTTCTGTTTGCCGGCTTAAATCTGAACAGAATTATTCAGAAAAAAAAGTGCCAAAAAAGGAACATTTTATAGATCATCCTTTAAAAACACGGGGCATTATATGTTGAAACTTGGTTGTTGTTTGCCCCCCCCTATCTAAATTTCTGGCTACGCGCCTGACAGTGACTCACTCTTAAAGCTTTGTATATATATTAACTAGTTTGTGCAGCATCATAATATTACAGTACTATCAAATGCTCAAATATGGTATGCTATAAATACGCACCAAAAAACTCAAACATTGCAAGTAACAGTCAAACAAAAAGCACAAATGACGTATAGGGAAAAATAGTTAAAAAAGTGTAAAAAATTAGGACCGTCTTTATTTTTCAAATGATAACTACAATTTTCTACACAGTAACTTTTCTTGCCTTTTTGTTAGCAAATTCTTCAACGGCAATGTCAAAATTTATTTCATCTGTCAATTGTTGCTCTATAGACGGTATGGCAAGATTTCGCATCCGCAAGGTGCTCATACTAGATCTTAAGTAATTCTTGATAAGTTTTAGTTTCGAAAAACTCTTGTCACAGGTAGCAACACTAACGGCAACTGTGATGAAAATCCGCAGCATTATTACTATATTTGGAACAAAGTTCCCAAGGTTATTCTTTTGAATAAACTGCAAAAGTTCAATGGGGCCTTATTCTTTCTCTACTGTGAACTGTATGTCGGCAACATCGTATAACTGTGATGCACCAATAAGGTTCTTCTTCATTGCAGAACAATGAACAATAAGCGACGCAACAACTATCAATATTTCTTTTTCCGCTATCTGCACTCAACCTCCAGTACAACTAACTGGCCTGCTTGGAGTCTGAATGCGGCACGGTGATCTAAACAATTTTCATAAAGACGCATCTATATACTGAAGCAAAAATCACTTCCCCTGAAGAAACGAGGAACCCTCACGGATCCCTTAAAACTCACGTAACCCCATTACATGTTTTGCGGAACACTAGGGTTCCGCGGAACCCCTGTTGAAGAATTCTGAGCTAGATTGTATTTCTCCACACACACGGAAATCCAATTTGACGAGCACAAATCCAACTACACATTTATTAGATTTACACAGAAATGTTTTTTAAACCCAACAAAGCGCTTTTACTTCAAGTGAAAAAAATTAAGAGCACATACGAAAGCTTAGAGCTCACCACAGCCGCAAGTCATCCACCATACTCCTAAGTTGTATGACGTCATATAAAGACTACGATCAAACGTCAACAACGACCCAATACTCGACCAATCAACCATGTAGTGAATCAGCAAAATTTGACTCAAGCGAGTTGATAAGCGTGTTGAGAACCGTGTTGCAGCGTCATGTAAAAAAGCCTATTGATAGAACATCCCTGATGCACGACTGTTTATTGTTTGGCTAAGATAACAATCGCTTAAATACACATGCCATAGTTTAAATTACAAAATAAAAAACGTCCTTCAACTGTGAGTAGTGTTTCGACATTAAAACCACTTTTATTTCAATACAGCCTGTACAGGTTTACAGCCTACAGCATAGCCCATAGTGCCGCCCCCATAAAAGTGCAGCAAGGGGCGGACCGCTCCCCTCCCCCGCCACCCCCTTAGCTTCGCCACTGACCTCTGCCGCTTGTACTTATAACAATTGTACCACAGCGTCAAATAGAAACTATTTGAATAGGGACTGAGCAGGCGTCATTTTATGTGAAATCAGTTTCCTCTTAAAAATTTTCTATTCGATTCCTTGCTTATGTAGGTACTGATGTAGGAACCGATGTAGGGGTTCTTGCAGGGATATATCAAACTCCTAGATATCCCTGGGCTCTTTGTTGGTTGCGGTGCCGCTTCGTCGGTCGATTACGAATCCACAGAGATCTCTATTACTTGAGGAGTCAACCTAGTTCTTGCAGAAGAGGTCAGTCTCCCAACTAAGCAACCTGACGTGTTAAAGTTGCGAAGCCAATGCCAGGCGAAATAAAAGGCTCGCACCACTTTGTCCGTAACTCTCCAGTAGCACCCTAAGTTGATTGCTTTTTACGATTATAGTAAGATATACAACAAAACCTCCAATACACTTGAGCGTAAAGTCAGAACGACGTGACGTTAAACGGTTTGGTGTCAGTGCCGGATTAACAATAGTGGCAAATGTAGCAATTGCTACGGGCCCCGCGCTTTTGGGGGCCCCGCGGTCCTTTGTATTAAATTTGTTCTTTATTATATGCAAAAGTGGACACTAGAATTTAGGTGCCCGAAGCTAACGCTCAGGAAGAGGGACCTATATTTCAAACATGCTATTCGGAAACTTTATTCCTGAAAGCAAGTTAAATTTTTCATTTTGTCTCTGTCTTTGCTTCTGCGTGAAAGTCCATTTCACATTGTAAATTGTTTGAAGTCACTTGATTTTATACTGTTCTTTGTCTTGGCCACACATTAAAGTTGTTGTAGGGATCTTCTATCACTTCGCACATAATTTTTACTTTATTTTGTCAAACGTATGATTTGCTTCGGAGCTTATGAAATATGGCTCCCGAGTGATTCATAAGCTTTTGAACAAAATAATGCAAAAACTAAGCGCGAAACTCTCAAAAGGGGGCCCAAGACGACCGCCTCTTTCGCCTCCCCTTATATCCACCTCTGATTAGGCTACATGTACAAAATGTTTTTCAGTCCAAGAAGTCACAATCTTTCTAAATTTGCCACAAGCAATTAAGCGAAAGTTTTCAATTGAATGCTTTAACACTGCACTGCTGTGAATTGAAAATTAAAGTATTTTACAGTCATGTGCAAACGTATGGGACCCTCAACGAGGCGAAATTACAGCAATATGCAGGTATTGCTTGATTGTATTGTTATCGATGGCTTAACAAATATTACATCACATTGACCTGTTCTAGTTTCGTTACCTTTTTGGTACTTTCAAATGATGTGGCCATAGTGGCGCCAAACCTGGGATTTCGCACCAGATCCGGGTTTTCAATGCCTTTCTGGGTTTTTCTTCTGAAGATCTGGGGTTTTTAGGATGTAAATGCGTAGCGGTGATTTAAGATAGGGTATGCTTTGTTATACTTCTTACTTCTAATCTCATCTTCCCTTATCTTATTTCATCAAGGTGCCTTAGTCTTCAGCAAAACTGATGAAAAACTCACTGACACCGCATAGCTGTAAATATTGACTAGGTGCAATGAATTCAAGTGACAGAGGTACTAATGAAGCAAGCCTGAACAAAAGGATTAACTATTACACACAGCAGTTTTAAGGTAGAGTGTTTGAAAGATCCCGATCTCAAAGGTTAGCTACAGAAGGACACTGGGAATGAAGACTTAATTATTGTAAATTCTGCCACATCACCGCCATAAATTCAAACAAGTCCATGTTACTGCGATATAATAATTCCGACAGGCACAAAAGTTCATTAGCAGAGGTACAGTATATAATCGCTAGCACATTTTGTGACTTCCATATGCCCAGATATGGTAGAAAGATTCACCTACTTTTGTGTCTACCTGGGATTTTGTTCAAATCTGTGTTTTTTTGGTAAGTCTATATGTTTTTTTTCAAAAAATATCATTGGCAGCCCTGAATTTGGCATGTATTCAATACCCATTGGATAGTATACTTGGAGTATTCTTTTTCAAATGTGAAAAGTGATTTGCGTACTCATTTAACTCTCATGGTGACCAACTGGAGTTGACAACGGTCATTTTCTAAACTTTAAGATGGTAGAATTTAAAGGAGCACCATTAGACAAAACAAGCTGAACAGCCTGATTCTAAAGAGTATTGTAGAGCATGAAGTTCTATGTCAATTAGACACTACCAGTATCATAAACAAATTCGCTATGACAAAATCTAGAAAATGCAATCTTAAGCAGCAGGTTTGTTGCTTTCGACAATTGACTTCGACGTTTATACTTATAGACTACATTGTAGCAATGATCAAATTTGTCGATGAGTCTGGAAGCAGGAATTGCTGTTTCTTTACTGCACTTGTGAGCTGTACAGTAATGTATCCCTTCATGGTAAAAAGATATGCATATACGTTTTTGGTAAATAAAAATGTATGTAGCCACCATGTCCACCAGTTTGTATTTATGACCAGGTTTTTGTACATACGAAATTCAGTGCCTTATGATAGTGACATGGATGCCCACTGAATTTATGATTCAACACTTGTTCAATTGTATTTTTAACTTGGGGCCCAGCGCTGTTGATATGCTACGGGCCCCGCGCTGCCTTAATCCGGCACTGTTTGGTGTAGAATCAGAATGACGGCGAAGAAAAGCATTGAGCGTTCGCATGCGACACAGGAAACAGCGACCGACTGCGTTTATGTTAGTTAAACGAAAGGCGCCATGGCGAGAACCGCAAACCATTCACACAGCAGACGTAGACGAGTCCGCTGGACTACCATGACGGTATTGCGTTGAATCACGAATGGAATATTACTAGGAATTATGCAGTAAGAATGCATAAAACATTAAAGTACTAATGTCTCCACAGTACTGAATCTCATTGTGGAGAAAGACTACCAGAACTTTTACTTTCTCAGCTTTCAATTTTTAGATAGCTACGGGGGCTTCGGTGCCATTTTCCTCCCCGTAATGCTCTTCATGTGTGGCTGTTGTTATGATATTGACTAGGATCAAAAAATCTCTCCACCTACCAGTTCTCCTCCATCATTTCTGAGCAGGTCACCGTTATACTATTTGATAGATTCAATTAATAGATTCAGCAGTATTGGACATTCTGGTAAGTAGGCTTCGGATAGTTTGCCAGAACACTTAATTGGCTTGGCAGAAGTTGGAATCTACAATTTTTCTCTAGAATTCTTCCAATATTGTATTTTCGATTTTTTACCACTTGAAGCGCGGACTTTCGTACCTAAGCTAGTCGCAAGTACAAAGAAGCCTTGGCTTTGTTCTGAAGCTATACCTCTTAGATTAATATCTTTGTTCCGTTAGCCACTGTGACCTTCTAGATCAGTGGTTCTTAAACCGCGTTCTACAACACGGATGGTTTGATCATTAAACTTACCAATAAATACATTTATTCAGTTTATTTAAGGAGGCTTGAAACAAAGGAGAAAGGGAGGCGAGGTAGAAAAACGCTAAGAACCATTGTACTACTACAGTATAGATCCATTGCGAGTTACACTTTTCCCATTTGTGGTCACACCGATCTCCCCGCGTACACGAGCAGCTGATACAATTTACAACAGTTTTATACAATTGTAACTCCCTTTCTAAGTTCACTTATGAGTTCCGAAAGCTCACGGACCAACGACAATTTTTGTGATTTGCCACAGTCTCAAAACTGTATGCGGTGTGCTTTTTAGCATTCCACGTTCCACATTTCCCTTAAACCTATCATTCTTCGGACTGTAATTACAGCAGGAAGGTTTCACATTAACTCAAAATTATACCTATTGGATACGTCTGAGCCAAACGTCGGGTTTGAAAACCCAAATGCATTTTTTTCTTCGCAGTTTCGTGACGCCATCATTCGTGCAATTTTCGGGTTCAATCCTTGGAAAGAAGAAGGGGCCGCAAGCACAGTCAGTTCTCAGAAGTCGGCTGTGACTACTATCAGCACCAACAAAGTCGCCCCAGCCTGACAATAAGATTTGCGGGCCCATCTTCAAAAGCTTAAAACAATACAGTTACCTGCATAGTGGTAGAATGATACGTTCCTTTGTGTCTCGTGCGTCTTCATTTGGTTGATGTTGTACAGTAAGCGAGCTTTTTAATGTTTTGATGCTGATGTTAGATACATTTCTGTATTCTTGTACAAAAGCAACATCTGTATAGCAAGTGTTATTCCTCCTGTAATAACAACGTTGCAGCAATCCTTGCAATACAAATATGTTCATCAAGAAGTAATGTAAAATCGAAAGCATGTTGAAGCGCCTCAATCCGGTTGACAGTCATCTTTGAGCCACCAGTCACCACTGCAAGTTCAATAGAAGCCAAACAAGATATGAATAAAGAAAACATTTATCAAATCTGGCGTTCCGAAATATAATTGAACACGCAATTAATATGAACTTTTCTGAAACGTTTTAAAGTTTCTTTTTTCATTTTGAAAATGTGGTTTTCCATTAAGACATATTGCGGCTTGCAGCATGAATACAATAGCCTTCAACTTCCTGCACAAGTAACCAGCCTCTACACAGGTGATAGGTTTGAATCAAGCAGGATATTGGTAATGGAAAACTCCACGAGACATTACCCAGTCCTACAACCAGAAAGCAATGTTTACGGTTGAAACGTTGAAAGACAAAAGTAAGGGCAGAGAAAGCAAGCAAACTCAAGGCTACAATAAATATAAAATCAAAACGCAAGCTGCGATCAGTTCAAAGCTCAAAAAGATGTCTTTTTCAAATAATTGTTTTCGCTGAAATACTAAAGGCATTTGGCGCCAAGGGTCGAGCAACGCAACAGTCACACAACACCGTCGTAATGATTCACAGAGCGTTGGTAGAATGCGTAAGATCTATCGCTTATGGGAACTGAGCAGCCAAACTCTAGGTGAACATTAGTTAAAAGCTGAACGCTACGATGAGTTTAGGCTACATAGCTAGTTTACTGGGTAGTTAAATAGGCCAAACCACATTAAAAGAGGAGCTATGCAAAAAAGTGCAAGAATCTAGTCACACGGAGGAGAATTGTGCTTTAAATAATAATTTTTTGTACAAGTTTGTCGTACAATTTATCCTCACAGGTGTCTAGAGAGTGAAAACTGGGTTGTTCTACTAAAGTAGTAGGGTAAGCTTCACGTAATGCTGGTTTGTTTACTTTCTACACAAGCCGACAAAGTGTTTGTTACACAAACCGAAGATTGTTAAACACACGTGTTCCAACCAAAAATACGGTGAGTCTCACAAGTACCGTTGATTGCCCAAAAACGCGATTTGGAAATTGCTACCTGCCATTAAAAAATTGTAATATAAACACACGTCCACAGACAAACACGTTTTGAAGTTTTCGAAAACATTTATGTAAATGTTATTGATGACGAGAAAAACATGATAAATGGAATATTATGTGCCATGTCAAGTCAGGAATCCGTGGCATAATTGACAATCCTTAGGTACAATTGTAAATAGGCGATCATTGATTATTTTGACGAGTGCATTTAAAAAGTGATTAATAACATCGCTGTGTAAATAATGGCGTCAACTTAGGAAATTTACGCTTGACCTGTGAGATGTTTAACGACTTAGCGTCAGAGAAGTTAGACCTCACCTCCATCGCTACCGCGTTTAGCTGCGTAATCCACATACAGTTTGCAACCCTCCACGTCCAATCCTCCCTTGGCGCTTTTGTACACTGACGTGGCATCGCTTTCTGACTCCAACTCGACGTACCTATGCAAACTTGGGATGGACCAAGAGAAAGATTTTCACGAATTATAACCGTAGCTGATGAAAAGGACTTTGCACGGTCATACTGAACAGCAAAGATGCCCCAATGAAAGAACAAAACCGTGCACACAAAATGTTTAATTGCTAGCATCGACCACGGCTAAATCCGAAACAGGTATTAAAACGCTGGTCTCCAAAACACTGCTTGCAACGTACAGGCGGGTGTGCAGATAGAGCACGTCAAACACCGACGACTGACTTTACTCGATGGAACGCCCTCCAGAATACGGGTGAGAAGTTGGACGTCAGGTGCCATCATACATCAAAAAAAAGACAGTTTTCCAATTAAGCTTTCATTTAAACGAAACCATTTGTCCGCACTTAGAAGTGCGCGATAATCCTATTTTATGATTTTCCGTGTCGCCATCCTGTGGACGTCTGGAATGTAGACGTTATGCGGACATCAGCGGCTCGCTGAAAAGAAAAAATATTTTTTGCAAATAAAACTTTTGACCAAGACAAGTAGAGTCAAGGATCTTATTTCGCTGCAACATTCCAAAAAAAATAGTACAATTGACTAACCTCAGCGCGTACATCAGCAACAGTTTATAGCAGGAATCTCGAAACTTTTTTCTCAGAGGGCCACATAAGGTAATGTGCAGCAGTTCAAGAGCCGGACTTATTACGTAATGTGATTGTTTCGAATATGTTAAATTCTACCATATCAACAAATATTTCATAAATGCATTGTTTTTTTTCTTATTGACAAAATGTCTTTGCGGGCCGGATTTGACCCGCGGACCGTGGTTTGGAGATCCTAGTTTATAAGATAGTTAAACTAAAGCAGGGCTCTCCAATTTTTACAACAGCTCGAGGGCCGGATATCTTACGTAATGTGATTGTTTCCGGATTGTTGAATTATACCAAAGCAACACATTTTTCGAATATATTAGTTTTTTATTGACAAACTGCCGTCGGGATGAAATGGATTCGCAGGCCGGGTTTGGCGTACGGGTTGTCGTTTGGAGACCGCTGAACTAAAGTAAATTATGACACGGTCCTCGGCTGCCTTGGTGACCAAAGCTGTCCTGGCCTAGGCCGTCACCACGACCACCTCGGCCAAAGCCTTGCCTGCCACCGCGTCCTCCTCCACGGCCCCCACTGTTCAACACATCCAAGTAGACCGACCTTCCGTCCAATTCCAGTTCGTCTTTCTTTTCGTAGGCCGCCTCCTTTTCATCTTTCGAATTGAATTCGATAAAACACATGCTGCCACTGAAGCAATACCGGAAGATAATCTCTTTTATACACGGGAAAAACCTCATTCGGCAAACCCAAACACGAGGAAAATGAAACTTTTGAATCTGCAAAATATTGCTGAAGAAATTATCATTGAAAACGACATGAGAATGTAGTGGCAATGCAATGGCAAATTTTGGTTTATTTTCTTCGTTTACACAACGCAACAAACAAGATAATAAGCAAGAAAATATTTTGTTTTATCCAGTGGCACAGCGAGGCTAAGTGCCGCCCGGGGCCAACCATAAACGTGCCGCCCTTTCCAACCCTCAAATTTTATAAGAATTTGAAATGAAAGAAGATCATGTTACGTGCTTATAGATATAAGCATTACTAAAGCATCTTAAAGATCACAGTCAAACACTAACAAACTGAAATGGGTCTTGTATTTCATTGACTATTATGAGTCTTGATTTTTCGTGCTTGTCACCTTCCTCATCATTACTTTTTCTACTTTGTTGCTTTTTTTACATATGCATGTATGGATACATGTTTCGTCAAATGTTCTTCCCTGCTGGTTTTTAGTCTCCGGTAAGCCCACCGCTTAGCTTTTTAATAGTTTACTCATTCCAGGGGGATCAAACGAAAAAACTTAAGGATTGTGATGGCGGGATACTAAAAATAAAAATGTAAACATTTATGTATGTCAATATTTCGTGTAGTATCCCCGTATTTAACTAAAACAAAGAATATAAATTACATATAGCAGGTTATAATAATAATTAATTTGATATTATGATCTCAGTCATGTAAAGAATATTTCATTGTTCACTTCACGTTTCAGTACTGGTTTAATTTTTTAGAATATATAAAAGGCTTCAAGCATTAACTCTGTCGGCGTTTGCCCGGGACCCTCTGTACGGGACCCCTTTTGATAAAATAGGTCAAACAGGTTTAAAAGTGGCTCTGGTTGAGAAGCGCTGACTTGCAGCCTATTTCGAAAACTGTCTTACCAAACCATACCAGGTGGGACATGGGCCTTTTGAATGCTTAGTAGTGATTAGGTTCGACGATAATTGCGTTGAACAACTTTATTCAGTAGAGCCATTGCTATGTTGTGTAACTGTTTCGATTAACGTCCCTTTAAATAAAAACCTTCCCCACAATCATACCTAAACATCTCGTTTGCCCTTGCGTTAGGTTTTCAGATTAAGGTTCTTGCCTCAAATTCATCAAAGTGAGACAGGCGGATCCAGCGGGCATTTGGGGCGATCGCCACCCTAAAACCTACGAAAGTAACTTTTTTCACCATAATTTTGTACAAATCGGATAACAGCATTCGCGAAATAGAGTCATTTTGACGTCCATTTTTTGTCACAGCAGTGTTGTGAAACATACTTTATCTCTATTACAGCAGCGCAGCCGTTATGAGACTTGACTACCAAAAATTACTAACATCGCCCCCCCCCTAAACTTACTGGCTAGATCCGCCCTGGAAACGAGAGCAACACCTTTTCTAAGCTTTTCTTGTTCAAGTGACTTCTCCTGTGACTGCAAATATAGGTATACCGTTGAACAAAGGATACATCTACGAAATCCACGTTACCCATCAGCTAACTTTGATTCACTGAAGTTGCAGTTCAAATCAACAATCTCCAATCTGAGCTCTAATTTAACCACGCAAACACAATAACTGCACTATCCCGTTTCAAGAACGTCATTTTCCGACACCATTGCGTCATGCAGAAAAACAGCAGTTGTACTGAAACTGAGCAACGTTAAATTTGCAAAATTCTTTACTTCAATCGCCAAAATTTAATGTTGATAATCCCACCTAAAAACTAAACTACAGCTTATGGCACTTATTAAAAATATCCAAATGAACAATAAAAGGTTGCCATGAGATGTTACTAGAAATGCTTTTTTATAACTTTGGTGATGGCAATTTGCGGCGAGCCAACGCCTGAAATACGTTTTTTGCCCATGCAGTTTAGGTGGACGCTCTTGCCCAAAGAGCGCTATACGGTAATTCGCTAAGTGGCTGTGGATTAAATCACACGACCTTCCAACTGAGAGGCGGACACTCAACAACTGAGCTATCGCCGACCCAACGAAATGTTCGTCGCCAATGCCTAGGTGTCAGGTGATATGATGATGTGGCATTTGGATGTTGCTAAGGAACCAAAGATAGGAGAGAAAGGATTAAGCTAGCCTTGGATATTTACCGTGATTCATGCAGGGCTTTTTTACAAGATTTTGAGAGGAGGGTCAATATAAACCGCGGACTACCGGAGTAGTAATGTTTGCTAGTCTGCGGTCAAATGCCATCTCTTTCCTTTGTTCAAAGGACTTTTGACTGGGATGGGAAAATAACTTTGGCTGGAGAGGAAGGGGTAGGGACCGGGACACAATCGCCCCCCGAGTAAATGTGTTAAAAACTGATTTGAAGACAAACACTGGGGTACTTTAGCACATTGGATTTGACCCAGATCTTAGAGTAAACTTTTCAACAATTTACTCACTCCACAGCCACGTGTCTTGTTTTTTAGGCTAGCCTACTAGTCTAGGGCTGCTAAACGCAAAAACTGAAAAGAGTTAGAACTTTTAAAACTTTTTTTATAAGAAAGAAGAGTTAGAACTTCTAAACTCCTTCCAAAAATTAACTTTTTATCAACAAAGTGCTGCCTCCCAGAAGGTGCCACCCGTGTCCCTGGGCCCCGCCCGCCCGCTTGCTTGCTACGCCACTGGTTTTAGCTCATAGGCCTAGCTAGAGGATTTCAATGTTATGGTTCGAGCGACATATGGGTTTCTGACTTCAAAAAAGCAAACGTAGAAAAGATGGTCAGGTAACATCCGCAAAATTCTAGTTTTTCGCACAATTTTGCAATAGGCTAGATACTTTTATTGCAATGGATCATGGGTTTTAAATTTTGTGAAAAAAACAGAAAAAGTACGAAACGCACCTGAGGCGAAAAATTCGCCAGGTTCGCAGACATGAGAAAGTGTTCATGAGGCGAGGAGCGAATTTTACACGCTAAAATTGACGTTATAAATGAAGGATGTACTTCCTTTTGACATAAGTGATTATCGGGAAGCAATAGCTTAGTGGTACAGGGTCATTTTTACAAACCAACATTAAATCGTGCTAGCAAATCGATCCAAAAAGTATCGAAATGAAGCTCTTACGACATGAGCGTTAATTCTAAGCGCGTAGATGGGAAAAGAGGCACAATATAAGTTCAGGTTTCCCATCAATCACTCAATATCAGTATAAACACAGTAATTTTACACTAACATAACCATTCTTCATGCATTTGTCAAATACACCAACGAAGAAGCTTACAGGAGAGAATGCCTTTGACTTGAGCATGTGTGAGCTAGAGTCCTTCATTGCTCTCCAACAATGTCAGAGGACTCACCTATTTCATTTTCTTTACAATAAAACTTACAGTATTCTAATATTTTCAGAAAACATCTCACATGTTAGATTTACTGTTATCCTGAAATATTTCAGTTTTCTGGGCCAGGAGCAGACCGATTCACAACAATCAATACGTGTTGTTTTCGATACATTAGCATCCACGTATGAGTGAAAATAAACGTGAAATTTTTTGTTGACAGTAGACAAGCAGTTGATGCTGCTAAAGCCACGTTGTCCTTTCATTACGCTATGCCAAAGAAACCCGATAAATACGGCGTCAAGTAAAAGAGTTGTTTCAAAGGTCGGCTGGCAAAATATTGGGTAGACGGAAATTCATGCTTCAACTGGTACACGACGTGCGCATGAAAAAGTTTCATTTGAAAATGTTAAGCCCAATCCCTCTTCCGTCAACTGAGGTCTCCCTGGAAAACATAGAAAATGTCATGGAGAAAAATGCATTAAGGTGTATGTGCATCACTTGCATGAAACCAACTTGTGGCACATGTTCTGCTGGCATTTCAAAAATAACTTACGTAAAATGCAACGGGTGCTCAATCCCCCATGTTTGAAGCACGTAGGTTTGGAAAACAGGAAAAAAAATGCAGTTTTGTCTCCAAATTTCAGTAAATGTGCTTCGCGCTTCATGTTGATGATATCTCTGTGATTTATATTACTGTGCCAAGACCATGTTCACTATTAGCAGCCATTTACATAACGTTTATGTAAATAACTACTTCTGTCCCGTAGAATCTCGCTGGCTACATTCAGTTAGTTGGTCAAGTGTCATAGATAGCCATATGTGTTCCATCATTTGATAGATTGTAATGCAATGCATTTTGTGTCAACCCCATTAACATAAAAACATAGCTACTGCGGATAGATATTTGTAAAATTTAGTACATTTCGGCATTCTTTGCCTTTTACGCGACTATAAATGCTTTCCGGTAAACGGCGGGGTAGAAAAATGCCGGTAAAACTAGTGTTAATCTGGATGGTAGGCTACGGTAAGTTATTTAACGCAATACATGTATTAATTATGTTCAAAAGCCACAATTCTATCGAAACATCAATATATTCAGCTTTTTCGTGTTCAAATAACACAACACCTTAATTAAAACAACACTTTTCCGTGTATTTATTGGCCTGTGATTTCATCAGAATTAGTTTTCTCTATTTCGTCCCTTTCTTTAGTCATCAAACCTACATCAGAAAACCTGTCCTGACTCACTGAGGCTCTGAGGTATGAAAGAATCAGTATCGCTCAGTTTGCAATACTGCAGATACTGCCATCGTCAGCATTATCAGCAAAGTAATTCGAAGATTTGGAAAAGCGCCTTCATCACCGTATTCAACTGCGAATGTCAGGAGTTCTCAGGACGCTATAATTTAAATTGCAGGATTTATAGCAGTTTGCAATCTAGAAACTCCCGTATAATTGCTTCCCACCTACGTCTAGAATGTGCACAGTTCCTATATTCTCACACATAGATTTTAGTTTTTCGCAAACAGGACCGTAACAAAGGCCTTAAACATCAAACAGAAAGCCAAATTTGGACAGAAAAAGCTGGCTCTAACCAAGACTAACGAATTTCTTCTTTCATGAGTTAACAACTTTTGCTCAACTAGTACAGTAACGATAAAAACTGATGATGTTTCGAGGACTAACTCTTAACTAAAGCTATCTTCCTTAATCTGTGGACTGGGGCATTGTGTTCACTGAAAACAACGCTGTTCAGCCTATTATCGGGCACTGGTGGCCATCGAAGAAGTTTCCTAAAGTTGGAGTGGGCCGCAGGACTTCAAGTAATTTGTAGATCTGTAGGTCTATAGGAGTTTAACAACCGTTATTTGCACAACAGTCAGATTCTCACAGCTACGGACTTAAACTCGTCCCAACCAGATTCTGACTAATATCCTCTTACGCGAATCGCAGCAGCACAGACAGACTTCACTTTTGTTATAACCAGGAGTGTAGTGGGGTGGGAAGGCGTTCCCACACCTTTTTGCACTAGCAACGTTACTTGAAGATGTAGGATCTAAACGATTATATTAAAACATGGCTGCAGGGGCGGATTTAGGTTGTATGGGCCATCTCGCTGAAACTTAGAAAGGGGTCCTCTCTATATATATGAAACTGTCGTTAATAGGGAAAAAGTAAATGAACGAACTGAAGTATTTGTATTATTGAAACAAAAAAAGCTTGAGCAAAAAAACGAATCACCAACTAATATGGACGTCACAATATGAACGAAACTCATTGATTTCAAGTCTGTATTTCTTGCTGGAGGCTTGAAACCATGTCGGCAAATGTTCACGAAACACCGATGGAATGTTTTGAATATACAGTAGCTCCCCGACGACAACCATCCCTCTATCACGACCACTTTAACGAAGTCTTCCCTATGCTAATACATTACCTTTTTGTTTCACTAACGCGACCACCCGGTATCCAGACCGCAACCACAGTCCAGCTGTTACAAAACTGCTAATCCAACACCGCGTAACACGACCACATATTCTATCGGTATCGTTACGCTGGAAAATTGGTGACCTGTCAGCAGCAATTTGCTCAGTTGCATCATGTTGTCCTGAAACATCGCAGATCCAGGGATGTGGGCGTGAGTGGCTGCGTGCAAGCGCAGATAGTGCCAATGTGACGTACAAAATCATACTGGAAACTCTTCTGGAATTTGTACTGCCGACATCGATTTTTTCCGTTGCGTCCATGGGCGTCGGAAGGGGGAGCAGGGGGGCCAAGGCCCACCATAGATTTTAAAATTTGTAGCAAAATAGAGTTGTTTTCTTAGTTTTGAGTGGGAAAAATCAAATTTCACCAGTTTGCCCCCTCCCCTGGAAAATTTAAGGAAAAATCCCCTAGTGCCCTTCCCCCTGGAAAAAAATCCTTCCCACGCCCATGGTTGTGTCATTTTATAGTGCAGTAACGATATGCTATGGCAGCACATAAGACAAAGCTAAATAACTTTCAACCAAGGAAATAATTTTAGAAATGAAGTGATCACAATAATACTGTACATGAAACCGTTAGGAACACAAGTGTGACACGACCACCCCAGCCCCGCTAACACGACCGGTTGATTTGAGTGCCGTTCATTGGGTGGTCGTGCTGGCGGAGTTACTTGTATATATATATCCAAATGACATTTTTGAGGTAGATAAAATTTTCTTTTTTTATTTTCAGAAAAATCAGCTTTCCATACCAGATTCGCGACCAAATTAACACTAACCCTGCAACTAACCTAACCAAAATTTAACCTAACCTTACCTAACATAATAGCCCAGTTTGATACGTCCTAAATTGATATGGTAAAAATAATAATTGTACTCACTGCAATTCAGTATCTTATTTTTCTGTTCACAATCAACGACAAATCGGTAAGGCTATTAGTAAGAACAAGAACATGCATTCACTTATCAATAACTGTTGTGAAACTCGTTTTCACTTATTACGTATCGTTTTACGTTCATTCTTAAGACATATCAGTACTGAATTGTTTTTATTTTTCTACTGCAGTTGAAGTATAAAATGGTATACAACAAAATTCTTAACTAAAAGCACTTCTTTCGACTTACTAAATTCGTAAATCGAATGAGTCATTGAGTATAAGCGTGAGCAAGCTTAGAATTACTTGAAAGAAATATAAACTAAGACGTGCTTGATACGGTGTAAATCTTGTTATCAGTTGACGTTTTAAGTAACGCGATATCTGCCGACTTTTCTTTTTATTATTGCGTTTATTCTGTTTTAAGTCAGTTAACAAAAATTGTACGAAATAATGGCGATTCACATAATAGTGGTATGTACCAAAATGTCCAAACTTGCATCTTGGAAGAAAACAGTACCAGAATTGGTACTACCAGTTGACATTGTGTATTGTGTAATGTGTGCACTCCCACACGCAACGCACAAGACTTCAAACATGCATCGCAGTAACGAAGAACACACCAATACATTAAAGAACACGAGGACATATACGTGGCATATGTACCAACTCTGGCAGTCCTGTCATATAACACCATGGTTTATTATCCTCAGCTAACATATAAATACTTTCACCATTGTTAAGAGACATGACACCACTTAAAAAGTTCACAGCTTCCTGCGGGGCTGTCTGCAGGACCGATGTTCAAATATGGATACCGCATGCGCATCGGAGACCAAAGTAAAACAAGCGGATGGAATACCTTAATTTTTTATGACCTGGAGTACTAACTTGTTAGTGAGTGTCGACCACACCACACGTCAAAGAATCAACTACTTTAATGTCAACGAAGCAATTTCAATGAATGAGCAGAGACTTTTTACTTATTAGTTCCAATTGGCGATGGTATCTTGTACAGCGTATTGTGTATTGTTCACATATTACACTTTTTTCCCACTTAGAGATTGAGGGCCCCCTAAATGTTTGGGGCTCCTGGCTGTAGCCCAGTCAGCATCCCCCTTAATCCGCCACTGTATGGCTGCGATCTCTCGCAGATGTGCTAGCGACACGCAGATTCGCACGGCTAGTCAAACGTCTCGGACTATAGTGAAACAGGAAGATCCAGTGTAGAAATTCTTGTAGGCCAATGATTACTATATTCGAACTATTTGGTGCAGTTTTCCCCTTTATTTGGTGTGGAAACGCCGTTCCCACACCTCTTTTTTTTGCACCACACCTCTGGTTATAACGTGATAAGGACCAGGTCTCGTGGATGTGGCAAGCGAACTTTCTTGTTCTGTCGCAATGTCCGACCACCGTGTTGTGTCACAATATCACAATTTCGCCGTAAAACGTGATGGTGCTGGCGCAACTCGCCCTGAATTAACTAAGGGCGCTGTGTAGATGCAGCATTGCAGTTAATGGATATATGGGGCGTAAAATAGAGGTTCAGGAAACTGTAAATAAAATGTTTGATTTTCCTAGGCAGGCAATTTTTGCGCCTCCATCAAAACAGTCCCCAGGATTTGGTGGGCTAAGTCCCCACAAAGAGAAATAAAAAAGACTATGAATCGGGGTTTTTTGTCAAATTTTAGGATGTCAAGCCCCCCTACACAAATTTAAAGCCTCCTATTGAAGAGTTTCTGGCGACGGTTTTGCTTCAAAATGGCGCCCCTGGCAGGTGCCATGCCTGCCATACCATACGCCATAGACGCTGACGCAACAATGGTGGTACGTCACCCTTACAAGAAACAGCTTCTACATCTTATTTTCTGCGAAAGGTATCGTGAGTTGTAGGCAAATCATTTCTAGCCGTCTCTACTTTCGTATGAACTTGTTCACTCGCTGGCTGAGCACTTTAAACACCTCTGAATAAACTAAATAACTTAAATTTTGATCATATAAAAATTACCAAAACGCATCGCCGGCCGCACAAAATGCTCTCGCGGCCGGGGTGTTTGAGACTCTGGTCTACAGTAATAACTTGCTTAACCTTAAGAGTTGATACAACAATCGCTGTCAAAAACAAACCGGGACTTGAAACATACAAAGACTTTGCTTTGGGTAATGTTGTTTCAAATCTTTTCAGGGCTTGCTTGAAGTGTGCGAAGTTTTGCCTCCTAGAGAACTGATTTAACCGTGCACGAATGCTTTGATTGATTGCAACTCATTTGGTGAAAGTAATAGAACCAGAAAGGAACAACTTTAATGTGGTATAAAAGTGCAAATAACTGGATTGCTTTGCACCACGCTAAAAGCAGAAAAATCCATTTACTTCTACTTACTCTCCTTAAACTCTTCTGAACATACGCTTATCTTCACGAGCTGTTGCTTGAATACTTAAACAGATTTTAATTCGTTTGGTTTCATTGCTTTCTCTTTACTGAACTCATTTCATAAGCTGCAAAGAATTAAATAACAGATTTACTTTTTTCCATCATAGCACATGCTCTGTTCTTTTTTATTCAAAGAGACATTTTTTCATTATTGGTAGCTTGCAGCTAAATTCGATGTTGTGCTGTGGGTTTTAGTTATTAAAAAAATCACACAATTTTCCAGTGCAGTTACTGAATGGCGCTTGCGTTTGGAGATTTCCATCCCGGTCTTGATCTTGTTTTCAACAGTTTTTTGGTCCAAACACTAAATATTGCACGAGCTGATGCGAACCTTCAAGAAAACGTATAAACGTTTATCAAAACGTAGTCAAAAGATAGATTTTTTTGTTACTTGGGCGGAATATGATCCCAAAATTTGAAACAAAACTTTTTGAGCTGCCTTTCATTTTCGAAGGGTTTGGTTGCTACGCTCGGATCAAACACTGGTTTTGAGAATATTTTTTCTTTCACTACTTTACTTGCATCGTGTAGACCTAAACCAAGCAACGAGCTTATTCACCTTCACTTGTTTAACGTTGTTGCTTGCACAATGTCAACTTGTCTTCTTCGACCTTCTCTGCAAACAGTTAGTGCCAGTTGACAGCAGCACTCACTACACCTTATAAGCACCTCCAAGGCAAATGCATCGATTTTGTGTCCTTTCACCGTCCTCTAAAGTCAATCACATCTGCAGTGAAAATCTTTGTAATGCGTCTGCAACAGCTAAAAGTCATTTGCTTTCGCTAAAAAATGGACTGGTTGATAATCTTCTTTTCGTGTTTCATTCGCACGTGCTCTCCGTTTTACGTTCTCTTTCATTTCTTTTGTTCTTTGGTGGTCGTAGTCAATGTGTTTTGAATCTAGAAGCCTCTTGAGAAAGATTAATTTTTCTAAAAGCAAAACAATGCATCCTTTTATGCAGAAGTCATTGCAAATGTTACTGGAAAATCACTGGTTGGTCAAAAGCGCAATTAGATATATGTATGCCCTCGGTAAGACTGGAACACAGCAACGCATCTACTATTCGTTATCCCACTACTTAATGTTGTTAATGTACACTGTTGTGTACTTGTTCCGAAATTTTACAAAAATATACACATGAACAGTTAGTTTATACTAAGCTTAAAAAGTGTTAGCGTTTCTCCTCTTTTAAACTTTCAACCTTGTAACTAAACAAACTGTTTGTTCAACTGTGCGCTTTGATCAACTGTTTTTTCACTGTGGCATGGCTTATAGTGTCTGCACTTTCAATTCTATTTCATGGCAAATTAGAAAACACTTAAAACACAGCTGTTAACCAATTCAAAACTGAATACGTTTGGTACGGAAACATTGTGGGTTTCATGCAGGTGTAAGCACAGCTTTTCTCAAATTATCTTCAACATTGTTTGTGTTACTACGTGTACGCGTAAGTGGTGGTAAAAGATCAATCTTTTGTTCGTGGTAGCAAGGAGTAATGTGTGTTGAAATGCTTCAATATAACAGTTCAGAAATTTTTTCTGTCTAGCTTGAGACATGACCAACTTTCTGTGCGTAATTACTGAGTTAAGCAAGATTGCGTGCTCTCCCTTCTAATTTCAATATGCTCACTACCAGGCCCGTAATCAGCTTGGGACACCAGGAGGGGCGAAGAGTTTTCTGAGAGGGGCCCAAATTTTTTGAACTATGTCCATTAGTTTTAAACGATGTCCAACACATTTTTCTAGGGGGGACGGAAAATGTTTACGGGCCTGCTCACTACACAAATTCTCCACTACATGGTGGATAATGATACCCACGATGCATGTAAACAGCGTGGATCCAATGAGGCTTATGTAGCATTGTATGCATCACACTGCATAGGCATGTTACGCAAAAGGATTTCCCCACTTTAATTCTATGTCATTTCGCTCGGCAAACTCTGTTAAACAACCTTCATGAAAAAACAAATCTTAGCAATTGTTAAAATAATAAGTGTTAAAAATGCCGTGTTTCGCCACGGCGTCGTTGAATAAAGTGCGTAGCCTTGGATCTTAAATGAACCAACTGAAGTCAATGCTTATTATAAATACCATTGGTTTACAATCTCTTCAACTTGTCATGATTTATTTCCTTTGAAGGGGAAAACGTGATTCAAAAAATTCAATTCTAAAGTACAACTGATATTTTTGTACACTTCAAAACCTTAAACAAGCGTTGTGAGAGCGTCATGTACTTTTTGCGCCGCTGTTTTGGGACGGCTAAGTGGCGCTGGCTACTTGGCGCCGAACTGTTTCGGCAATGAGCCATTTTGGTGCTAATTTAGAGGCTGAGAAGTGTATGTAATGAAAACTGATGAAAATATGGATGAAACTTTAATGTTTATTGCAATTGTAAGGTAGATAACCCTGATGGGAATCACGATCTATCTATACGTTGTGTATGAATTAAACGCAATCTAATTAAATGTGCTCTTCCAAAACCTGCAATTCCAGGGAATCGGTAATTCTGGAAGATTACAAATGCTATTTGACGAACAATGGTCAAAGTGAAAACTTCTTTTTGGTGATAGCGCAGTGATTCTTAACCTTTTCTCCACCACGCCCCCCTTAAGCAATTTTCCTTTTTTTCACGTCCCCCTGACTTTACATGGTTAGTAAAAACAAATGTATTTCTTTGTCAATTTATTCAATTTTAAAGTTATGTAACAGACACGAAGTCCGTTGAGTAGAAACACACACAGTCTGAGTATTGCAGATTGATGAAAACAGACGCAACAGAACGCTTAATAGCAAATTTGGAGGCAGAACAACAGATTTACAGACACTGTCTTAACACTATTGTTCGCTAACACGTAACACTTGGTACAACACTACTGCAGAGTAGGACGCAAATTCCCCAACTAGTCGAAGCCAGGTAAAGTATGAAAGTATTGTGGCATGCACATGTTCTCAAACTCAAACCTACGCTGTAACGTCCGAGCACTCAGTCGCAAAGTAAAATGCGGTTGTAGTGTTGAAAGAATAAGGACGAGTATAAAAAAACCTGACTGCATCAAAGCGTGCAGCCATTCGTTGTTAGACTTTCTGCATCGTTCCATATAGAGGTACATATTTTTCACAATAGGGCTAAAGTAGGAATGTTGCATTGAACCTGATGACTACTAACACTCGCTCGCCACGGCAGGTTGTACAGAGCCCTGTACCCAAAATTGTAGGCCACTGATGACTTGAAACTTTTAGAGAATGTTTGATGCAACATTATTTGCAACATTAGATGGAAAATGCTTTCTTTTTTTAAGCGACATTGCGCCAGATATACCGGTACTCACAGATATGCATGTTCCCACTCTAGCCCGCATGCTTACTGTGTTGCAGTTACTTGTTTTAGACTTATGCGAACTTCTGCAAATTCTTTGTTTGTTTTATTCACTCTGTATTTCTATGCAACCGCACACTACTTCGCAGATTGAATACAGATTACACCTAACAATAGTACATCGGTTAAACGCTATAACCGTTTCTTCGCATAAGATTCCAGAATCTCAAAACAAAACCCCATTCATATGTGAAAAACATAGTACGGTTAAATCGCATAAACTAGATATTCCAATAGAAATATTTGTGGACTTAAACACTCCACGCCGCTTAGTGTGAATGAAAGGCACGGTTCCGAGATTAAGCAGCTGAGCGTTGCCATTGGGATGGCCAGAAAGCAAATCTGCTATCTTTCTTTGGCCGAGAAGCCGACAGCGTGTGGTGGCCTGTAGCTGCCAAGCCCCATTTAAAAACTTAATCTCACCTTCAACAAGAGTGTGGCTCAAGTCCAGTTGAATCGTCACAAATACACATCGTCGCATCATAGAAGAACACGGCGGCAGTACTGCAGAAAATTAGTGTCATGCAGGTGTACGGCCACATTGTAGAAACCTCGTCGAATTACAGAAAGCCATGGCAGTATCTCACGCTGCGTGGAGCTGTGCAAAGTGTATGCATTCATGTTCATTTGGAATTAGGCGAGCTGCTCTGCGATGCAGCCGGCTACCTTGAAATTTTATGTGCACCCTGTTGCCAAATGCGAGAATGGAACAGATGTTATTGCGAAAGGGTCTTGGCATGCCGACTAACCAGCCTGAATTATTTTCGTATGCAGGCTCCAATTCGGCCTGCAAGATTTCAAGAAACTTAACCCAGATTTCCATCTCTTCCGGAACTAAACCAGATAAGATGTAACGGCGTAAAATCAGCACTGGCCTAACTTTTGGAAGGAACACATTCCCGTTCAAAAGCTTTCCATGTTGTAGAAAAGCTAAGGGCTCGGGCCTCCCAGGAAATTTCTTGACGCCCCCTGAATGGGGGGCTCCTTTCTGGTTAAGAACCATGGTGATAGTGGAAAAAAAGACGATGAACTATTAATTCTTGAGAGGATAAGCTGGTAAGTTTTTTACGCTAGTCGGAAGTGTGGTATGCAAATCAGTGGCGTAACTGACAGGGGGCAGGTGTGCGAACTGCTCTTCCCTGACAAGCTAAATGTAAAAACGGGGCCCCACTTAGCTTATATTTCGCCATTTGGTATTCTTTTGGTCTTCACTAAGTTGCTGTTTGCGTTTTTAGGAGTGTTTGCCGCTGATTTTGGGTTGTAGTATGGACATCCACATCCGGATTCACCATCATTTCTCAACTCTTTTTCTGAGTGTTATCTATTGGACCCCATACGGTGGCCAGTTGTCCCTTTCATTTAAGTTTTCCCACCCTGGCTCAAACATGTAGTTACGCCGCTAATGCAAATGGAACATTTAAGATGTCTCCTTTCTTGTTGCTGTGAATGAAAAACCCCAATTCATTAACCCTTTAAGTCTAGCAGGAACAAAATTTGGTCCACACATATTCGGCCAAAGCTTGCCATAATTCACTAGCCGATAGAGATAGGAAGCTGTTCAAACTCTAAAAATGTGTGAAAAGTTTTGCAGTTTCGTTAAAAGAAACAGAGAAGATTTATTTTGAACATTTATGGTGCATGTAACATCAGGACTGGAGCAGGTCAATGGATTTTTGGATGGCCTCATCGGGGCCTGAGAAAAAATTCAAGTGACTATTTCCTTGTTTTTTTCAAAAATAAACTATGCAAAAATCCGCATCTTGAGAACCCTTGAGTGTCATTAAAGAACGAAGATGACCTTTTTGAAAATATAAGCGCTATGAGATTTCCATCAGAAATTATTGCTATTACTGAAACAAAACTGCAAGCGAACAGGGTCTTTCACTCTAAGTTACAAGGTTACATTTGCATGCGAGCAGACTCGGTAACATGCGCTGGTGCCGTGGCTTTTCTCATAAAATCTACATTGAATTATCAAATCAGAGATGATCTGAAGATTTTTGTGCCTGCGTGTGAAAATCTTTGGATTGAAATTAATCATCCAGACAAAAAGGGCATCGTGATTGGTGTAGTTTACATACAACCTCAACATGATCACAGTGAGTTCCAAGTAACATTTCAAGAAAATATTCACAAAATAAACAAAACCAAATAAGTGTTTTATGCTTGTGGTTACTATAACATACATTTGTTGCAATGTGATGCAAACCATAAGATTGTATCATACTTAAACTCTGTCACTAGCTCTGGTACATTTTGCTTGATTGGCAAACCTACACGATTGGGGGAATCGTCAGCTACCTTGCTCGACCACTTTTATACAAATAGCTTAACTACTACCATTACGAGTGGCATCCTGGAAAGCGATATAAGTGATCACCTTCCAACATTTGTCTTGATTCGTTCCTACATACCTCCATACTCATCAGCATCGTAAAAATTTCGAAGGCATTTAAACAAAATTGACTATGAGCAATTCAACAATGAATTATATGACATTCTACAAAATAAAATCTCACACAATGGCATGAGTGTACATCAAAAATTTGATACGCTCATCAGTACCTTGAAAAACCTACTGGATAAACCTACATGCACCTCTTATCAGGCAGTCTAGACGCAAACGAAAACTTGCCCAAAAAACTCGGATCACCAAGGAAATTATGGTTTCAATCCGTCATAAAAAAATAGGACCTCCGGGTCTTTTCGTTGGCCATGTAAAATAAACAAGCATTGTCTGTCTGTCTGGCCATGTACCGCTACTGGTTGACAAGTAAACGCCAGAAGTTTTGAAAAATTTAAACATTTGGAATTTTGCATGTGACCCGCGGGCTTCAGGTTGGGCATGACTGATAAATACAATGCGTGATGCATACAATGCTAAATAAATATCAGTGGATCTTGGTTGTTGAAATTCATCGTGCGTAGGTACCATTGTCCACCATGAAGTGGAGAATTTGTGTAGTGAGCATATTGAAATTAGAAGAGAGAGCACGCAATTTTGCTTAACTCAGTAATTACACAAAAAGTCTGGTCAATGTCTCAAACCAGAAAGAAAAAAATTTCTGAACTGTTATATTGAAGCATTTCAACACACATTACTCCTTGCTGCCACGAACAAAAGATTGCTCTTTTACCACCACTTACGCGTACACGTAGTAACACAAACGATGTTGAAGATAATTTGAGAAAAGCTGTGCTTTACACCTGCATGAAACCCACAATGTTTCCGTACCAAACGTATTCAGTTTTGAATTGGCTAACTGTTGTTTTTCAAATGCTGCTATAGCAAAAAATCAGTTGATTTAAAGTACACAGTCGAACAAACATTTGTTTGGTTGCATGGTTGAAACTTCAATAGCTAAAATACTATGTGGTTCACAAACTTTTTGCACGTTGACCCCCAATTAAATTGTACAATTTTCTGTAGAACCCGTGGCCTAGCCCAACAGTTACTAATACAAGGAAAATGTGAGTCAAAATAAATTTGAGTACTTCTTACTTGAAATGCCTGATAAGATAATACACAATCCGAAAATATGCTTAGAGCTATGACCTGGCCCCTTGGCCATTCAGTTGCCCCCATTCGACCCCGTGACTATTTATCAACCCTTTGGATAGTCCGATTGACCCCTGGGAGTCGATATCGACCGACCACTTTGAGAACCACTGGTCTAAACTACACGTTCCTGTGTATATTTTTGTAAAATTTCGGAACAAGTACACAACAGTGTACATGAACAACGTTAAGTAGTGGGATAACGAATAGTAGAGGCGTTGCTGTGTTCCAGTCTTACCGAGGGCATACATATATCTAATTGCGCTTTTGACCATCCAGTGATTTTCCAGTAACATTTGCAATGACTTCTGCATGAAAGGATGCATTGTTTTGCTTTTAGAAAAATTAATCTTTCTCAAGAGGCTTCTAGATTCAAAACACCTTGACTGCGACCATCAAAGAACAAAAGAAATGAAAGAGAACGAAAACCGGAGAGCACGTGCAAATGAAACACGAAAAGAAGATTATCAACCAGTCCATTTTTTAGCGAAAGCAAATGACTTTTAGCTGTTGCAGACGCATTACAAAGATTTTCACTGCAGATGTGATTGACTTTAGAGGACGGTGAAAGGACACAAAATCGATGCATTTGCCTTGGAGGTGCTTATAAGGTGTAGTGAGTGCTGCTGTCAACTGGCACTAACTGTTTGCAGAGAAGGTCGAAGAAGACAAGTTGACATTGTGCAAATAAAGATGTTAACGAATAAACAATTATCCAAGATCAGAGATTGATTCGAGCATAGCAACCAAGTCCTCCGAAAACCAAACGCAGCTCAAAAAGTTTTGTTTCAAATCTTGTGTCCTATTGCATCCAAGTAACAAAAAATCTATTTTTTGAATAACGTTTATACGATTCCTGAAGGTTCATCAAGGCCGGTATGGACAACTCCAAAAGCAAGCGCTGTCGAGTGACTACTACTGGAAATGTTTCAAAGAAAAGCTACAGTGTTGAACTAAAATTTTGAAGCTTAACTATCAGTTATTAATATTAAAAGCAAACTCATGATGTTGCGTCATTAAGTTATAAGGTCCCAAAAAGAATGTGTTTGGGTGATCGCTCTCGTTTTCACTTTGTTCATATTTGATAGAAAAACCGAAATTTGATGTTCATCGCACATGTTCAATTTTTGAAGTCATCGAAGTACAAACTTAGCAAGAAATTCAAGACAAATTTCGTAAACTACAAACACAGCCCTGGTGTTTGTGGGCTTTATAAAAATGGTAACTCTTAGCACAGTAGCGAATTCAGCTGCAAGCTACGAAAAACACTTGCAATAATACATCTTTGAAAGAAAATAATAAAACATGTAATTTAACGGAAAAAAGTGAATGCTCTAACCTAATTTTTTCCAGCTTTTTAAAGAAGTTCTGTAAGCAGAAAGCAAAGTTTAAAATCAAACGAAATAAAATCTGTTTAGAGATCGCAGCAACATCTCGTGAAGGTATGCGTTTGTTCTAAAGAGTTTTCGGAGAGCAAACAGAACTAAGTTGATTTTTCTACTTTTAGCGTGGTGCAAAGCAATCCAGTGATTCGCGTTTTTTCTCCATGCATTACAGTTGTTCCTTAATCTGCTCAGATTGCTTCATCGAATGAGTCGCAACCAAATCAAAAAATTCATGCATTATTCAATGATTTCTTTGGAAGGCAAACTTGGCGAACTTTGTGTGAGTTGTGAACAGATAAGAAACAATATTACCCAAAATAAAGTGTTTGGAAGGTTCAAGGCTCGGTATCTTTTGACAGGGAGCGTTGCATTAAATCTTAAGGTGAAACGAAGTCCTACAATAAACAAGCCATATGTAGTGTAGACGTTTCTGACGCACTAAAATCAACGCTTAATTGTTACTCAGTACAACTTTTGTATTACTTCATTTATTTCAATTGTTTTGGCCTTTGCTTTTTCTATATATTTTATATGAAATGCTTTATCTTTGCTTATGAATTAAAAATAGTATGGGGAAATTGTTTATAGTCTTTTTGCTTAATGGTACGAGTTTTTAAAAAATGAGCACTATATGTAATATGTTTTTGGACGTGAGCAGCTGACAGATTTTCGGGTTTTTGATCACACTGTATTTTGCCTAAACATAATAGCATGCGTAGTGGAATAGCACTTCTACATTTACAAATGTTTGAAACACAGGTTGCCATTTACTTAGGAGTGGATTTTGTGTATTGCTCTGATAGATTTTAGTTGTATCGCATTATAAGTAAATTAATCTAAAACCTGTTCTGACCTTTTAAGTCTTTTCATTATACCGCAAATCGAAAACCAAATTATCAACCTAACAAAACAAATAGTTGTTTAAAGAGTGAGGTAAAAGGTAAAGCGCATAGGCTTTGGTAGAACAAACCTGTAGCTTCTGGGATTACGTTGACTTTGCGTCAATGTGGTGAAGGATAGAATAAATACAGTGAGTGAACGCGAAGACAGAAACAGTTTCTGCTTTTTCAGTTGCCGTATATGAGAAGAGCAGTGGTTGCGACGATAAAAAAACATACTTTAATGTACCGCCAGGTCGCATGAGAGCATTGTTAGAATCAGATGAAGCTGAAATCCGTGTTGTACGAATATGAAAATGAAATGAGTTGAGAGGAGAAAACCGATCTGGAAAACACTACGTTTTATGCGTTCTAATATAGCTAGTTCACTAACTAGCAGTGGCGTAACTAGGGGGGGGGGCAAGGGGGGACATCTGCTCCCGGGCGCAGCATTTTGGGGGCGCCAAATTGAGATCGAAATCTTAAGTAATAATTACGAAATGTCAAATGTCAACGGATGCAACTAATTACGATAAAAGAAAATGTCGAATGCTAGCGACTGCTGCTCAGTTGCGAAATCTCAAGATCACAATGGTTCCCAAATCGAATGCTTATGAACCATGGTGACGTTTTAAGGTGGAGCTACTGTCTCCAGCAATCAGCGCCGGGATGTGGTTTGACTCACGGTTGCGTCACAATTTCAGGTTACCAGGGTTGTGAACTTTCCAACTTCGCTCTTATTCCATAATTGCGCCACAATGGGCGGGAATCTAGAGTGCACAGCGCATGCGGTATGCTCCTGCGCATGCTTTTAGTAAAAGCAACGATGAAACTTACAGTATGTTGGTGCGACAGTAGATCTGATGTTTACGAAAATCTTTGAGATTTGATGGTTTGGCAAACTTCATGTTGAAATGGATGTGATGTGGTTCTGAAGGTAGTTATGAGTTTTATTCGGGGAATATTTAAATTTTGAAAAAATAGTGGCTGCACTTTTAAGATTCTAATTGGAACCGGGCAGCAGCGCTGAGTATATTTGCAAAGTATATTTAGTTACAATCGCTAACTCTTCAGTTACTGCTACATGCGTTTTATATTAATGCGACGTGTAAACTGAGCATCTCCATGGACATGATTGCCAAAATTCAGGTCAGAAACATCGTTAACATAGAAACACGGGCGTCCGCAAAAATTTTACCAGGAGGTGGCAACGTTGACGTTTTGCTTAACACATTCAAGTTGCTATATCGATGCAATGCAAACGGACGTTCACAAAACGGCTTATCTTGTCTACACCACAAAGAAAGTGCCCCATGTTACGGTGACCGTCGCAAAAATGCGCTTCGTTGGCAGAAATAGCCAGGTTATCACGATACTTTACATAATAGTACACAATAGGTTATATACAGATTTTAAAATCAGGGTAATTTCTTTTAAGGAAACATTGCCATGGTCTTTAAAGAAAGAAGCATGCCATGGTCGGACTTTATTTTACATAGCAAGTGAACTTTTGAAGATTTGTGGCCATCGTATTGTTACTTATAAAGACTAACAGGAGAACAATCCCCTTGCAAGTTTCGCGACCTACCTTTGCTGGCAAAGGAACAGACACGAGTGAACTGTAACCTTGTCAATGCATAACACCAGAATTGTTAACCTGTCTCTTGAACAGTGTGAGTGTCATACCGCCAAATAAACTGTTGTTGCTTGAAATAATTCAATTGATCGGAATTAAGCTGCTGGCTTGCGGTTTTCTAAAAATTTTTGGTTCTTAGTCCCAATTTCCAGGGGCGAAGCAAATGCCCATTCCCCCGTGCGAACGCTCATGCCTGAAACATCTCACAGAGCGTCATTGGTCTTAAATTTTTCATAGGTTAATGCATGTGAGGTAACACATTTTAATTATATCAGTTTTTTAACAAAATAGTCGATAAATTTGCAGCAGCAAAGGCAAGAAAACGTTGTCTATAACGATGGATAATTACACTTCAAAATAAAACATTATACCTCAGTATTTATTTTCAGTTAATGTTTCAGGATATAGTGTCCAAAGAAAAGTTTCAATAGTATGCAATTATTATTTGTCTAACAGTTTTGCATAAAACACTTTGCCTTCGGTTTTTCATATTTATTCTTCTGTCTGTTCTTATCTTTTATGTATTCGTGAGTCTGCCTTCTGTCAGTCCCTCATGACCTTCTAAAACTCAAATTCTGGGAGTGCATGCTCCAAACACTCTACAGGTCGTACCAGCTGTTATTGTTACCACCTTGCCTGAGAGAGGGGAACAAGTGGGTACGCTACATACGGTGTCGTCAAACGGCTCTAACAAACCCGTGCTTCAGAAAACAAGGGCCAATTTTATCCTGTGTAATCACAAGATTTTTGTGCCCATAAAATTCTGTCGTTACAATTCATGCAGATTCTTGCAGACGGGAAACTTTTGCCTAGTGTTTGCATTTTCTTTCATTAACTCCTACAATTCGAATGTATTACCGCAGTCAATCGTGACCAAAATTCTAAAGTGACGATAGCTTCATGTGAAACGCTTAGATCCTTTATTCTACGATAGGTAATGATTTCCAAGAGTCAAACGTCCTGACATCAATTCCGTGATGTCACAGTCACATGAAATTTTCAGACGAGTCTAGAAACAAGTACATGTGGGGCCCTACTCAGCTTTCGACGCCTCTTTACTTCCAACTCATCCTTCGCATCTGTGTTGCCACGAACAGACTGGGTGGGGGCGGTCAAACTGACTTTGTCCCCGGGCGCGGGAAACCCTAGGTACTCCACTGATAACTAGATATCTGTGTTTCATATGACTATGCTTCCTGAATATCATTGCAGGCAAACCTTGCTTTAGGTGATGAAAAACTAAAACCTGTTGAAAAATAAATGGATGATCTGGTCGAAAATAAATCCTTCTTGGGTAAGAACTTATTTTCTTGAGTAGATTGCCTTCGTTTAAGGGATTTGTCATATTCAATGATATATATATATATATATATCATGATTTAGAGTTTTGCATAAACCGAGTTCGTTTTTCTGCGATACCTCATTATAAGTTCTCTTGTAAAAATCTGCATTCTAAACAATGGTTATTATAACAAAATATTCCTAAATTGTTCGCCAATGCTTTTAAGGAAAAAGGCAAATATTTGGTCAGAGACATTTTTCAACGATTTGTTAAGAAACAATTTATTGTACTAATCTATGGATTGCAATGCATTTTCCATTTATTATCTTAAGGTTTTCTGAGCTTATTATATAGTACATCCCTAAAAGTTGCAACAGAAGAAATTTAGTAATGAGCAAAACGTAAAACACTCAAACGAGCGCTTTTGGCAATTTTGCCCAGGTAACACTGACAGACTAAAAAACGTAGTGAGCCGTTGGGCACAAATATTTGTCAAGTTATGTAATTTTGAACGTATTTAAGATCTGAAACTTTTTGAAGTTTCAGAGTGGTACAAGGGTTTATAAAATTTTATTTAAAACCAAGTTGGTACAAAACACGTTTGTCTTTCCATCACTGTGTATTTTGTTGAATGTGTTCATTTTTACGGTCAGGGAGCTGTGCAACAATTCGCAGCGCTGTAGCAGCAAAACCAGTGACAAACTAATGACATGCTATCAAAGCTACACGATTACAGTTAGTCTACGCTTCACACATTATTTTCTCCATGCTGTCTGGAATTGTTCTGCTTGCTGGTGTTAACATCCAACACAAAAATTTCGGAGAAGTGCAAGACTTTTTTTTTTGAAGCATATAATTTATTTTTAGTTTATTTTAAAGACGTTATTAATGCCTATTAAATACAACAAGAATATTAATTACATGCCAAGTTCGTACAAGTGTTTCCTTTTTTCTATTTTTCATATTTGATGATGATTCAACATGTAGCTACCCTGAAAATGTCGCTGCCCCAAACTTAGCGGTGTTCTATTGTGAATCAAACTCTCGTGGCTGTGAAAGTTTTCTCATCAAATGACGTTCAAAACTATCTCTATAAATTGTTTAATTTTATATCGTGAAAGCATTTGAACTATTTCATTTCATCTAAAAACCTGGATAAATTTTGTGGAGCGGTGTCCAAAGAATGAATAAGCTGTTTTTTGTTACTTTTTTTAAACCACTGATTGTCTTATTTCGTTTTAATTTGCGTCGTAGATCGTGTACGAGAATTATCTTTATTTTCCCATTGTTTCATTAACTTGTAAATTTACATCATACTAGATGCAACTAGTAAAGAAGCAGCATCGTCCTTCACTGACACAATGGCATCATTCAGAGACTATGATCCGTCAATACCTCAATGCAAGGATCTTAACCCATATGAGTTGTATGGGAAAGATGGATGGGTTCCACAAAATGTGGTTATCGTCGACAGAATGTACTACATGTATATAACCATTTACATGTCGTTTATTTTTGTTCTGTCCGTGTCAGGCAATTCAATGGTGCTTTACGTCGTATACAAAAACAAGGTAAGAAGGCGTATACTTAGGGTATTCTATTACTTGCACAAACTGAAAAATGCAATTTTGTGTTTTGGAGAAAGTGATACTACATTACCTTTTTTCGAAACCTAAAATCTTAAATGTGATAACACAGCTATGAAAAACCAAAAGGATTACTTTTATCAACAGATTGTCAACGAAACTTTTATTCAACATTATTCAACATTGTGAAACCTATTTTATAATCCATGCTATATAGAGACCGCAAAACCCACCTTTTGAAGTCTTGCAGCAATTTGCGGGACTTCAAGGGCGAACAAACGACAATTGAAAGGTCTTGGTTTGCTGTAAGTTAGCCGACTGAGCCCTTCTTTAATGACTTTGCGATGATTCAGACTTGCACTTAGCTGTTGTCAACTCGCGTAACTCGTAATTACAAAAGCGACGCGGTTGCATCTACCAGCAATTTTTTTGCAACACCACGCATCCTCAGTCCTAAAATTTGCAAGCATGACTTACGGGTGTATCGCTGGAAGACTAAAGCAAGGGTGGAGAATAGCATGCAAACTCAAGACTAAAATAAATAAATCAAAACCAAAGCTGTGGCAAGTAAAACCCGGAAAATACGCCGTTCCTGAACAATTGCCTCCGCTAAAAATTACAAACCATAAACTAACGCTTATTACCGAGCAACAAAGCTGGACGGAATCGCGCCGATGACTCAACACAGAGCGTTGGTAGAATGCGTAACCAGAATGGTGTTCCTGAGGTTGACCGACGCGCTCACGGGAGCACCTTTAAAAAAAACTTAAACGCTGTGAAAGGGGAAGGGTACCAAATTTTGTATCTAACCTATCATATGTGGTAGAAAGATATCCAACAAGTGGGCAAAATAGAACAGGAAAAATCAATGAACAGCGCAAAAGAGTACAAAAATTATTTCACACCAAGTAGAATTATGCCTTGCATATAAATTTTTGCATCAAGTTTGTGATACCATTTGTCATCGTAGGTATCTGGAGAGTCAAAACTGGGTTGTAAAAATTTACGTGTCATAGATAACTGCTATATTTAGGGTGCCAAAGAACACTGAATGGTTCCGCGACAGGCCCATTCAGTCACTGTCAACTCAATTATCTTTTTAGTTTAATATACCTCGGTGCGGTGACCATCTTGTATAATGTTTTTTACTAATTGGCCAACATATTGTTGATTACATATCACACAAGTTGCCACATAAATACATAGTTTGCACATGTCAGGTTTTGGTTCAGTGGGAACGTTTCGGCCTCCTCTGCGGCCTGTGAGTGTGGCGCAGAAGAACAAACCGTCGACCATGTCGTCCTCCAATGTCCAATCCATCGACCTCGCCATGGACTGCACGGCTTGACGGTTCTGGGCGATGAGACAACCGAATGGCTGCTCAACACCTTCCCCGAACTCTAGTGCGGCCAAGCAGTGGATAAAAGAAGAACTCGCTCATAAGAAGATGAATTGTTTGCTAGGATTTGTGAAACAGTTTGAACCATGGATTTGTTGTGTTTTCCATTGCAACCACAAACTGCACAGTGCTTGCAATTACCTAGGACTTGACAAATCTTTGGTTTTGTTTTGTCTTATTTATAGCAATGTACTTGTAGTTAGTAAGATTTTGTCCAACTGTGGTGGGTTCTTTGCAGGTAAATATTGCCTTCATGTTGAAGGGTTTGAACAGTCCTCTGGCTCAATCTGCTGCCAAATTATGTCTGGACAAAATTTACCCTGAGGAGGCAAATCATATCATTTGTGTAACTTTTTCATTTTTGTCAAAAATTAGGTTTTTGAGTCATGGTTTGGCTCCAGATGTGCTAGAAAGCCAATTAGGATCTATAGACGCGTATTTCGGCACAGTTTCCAAAAAAATATGAGCCAAGGTAAACTCGGCCAAAAATACGAAAACACCCCCACTTGTGGCGTCACCTCAAACGTGAAATTCGGCTTGAAAAAGAACAAAGTACAAGCAAAGCAACGGACAAAGTATAATGATGATTTATTGCAGACACATGAAGACATCCTTTTCCGTCGTTTTAGCTAGTTGTTACTATCCACTGCTTGGCCGCACAGTTGTTACTATCCACTGCTTGGCCGCACAGATCTCGGGGCATGTGTTGAGCAGCCATTCAATTGTCTCATCGTCCAAATCCGTCAGGTCATGCAGTCCATAGGGATGTCGATGGCTTAGACATTGGAGGACAACACGGTCGATAGTTTGGTCTTCTGCACCACACCCACAGGCCGCAGAAGCACCCATACCCCATTTGTGCAAGGAGCAGAAACGTCCGACACCGGTGCGGAGGCGGTTAAGCCGAACCCACGTTGTTTTTGGCTGGACCATTGGGCCATTTCGGAAGGTGGTTGCCGACGTCGGGGATAAAAG